>Ga0115546_1000283_pt1 | contig 36067 bp, 29 predicted proteins | sample COGITO_mtgs_1004_FD_87186 | JGI IMG/M metagenome (GOLD analysis project Ga0115546, IMG submission 87186) | Pelagic marine microbial communities from North Sea - COGITO_mtgs_100413 | ecosystem: Environmental > Aquatic > Marine > Epipelagic | place: Germany:Helgoland, sampling site Kabeltonne...
CCGGCATGAGCCCAGAGTTGTTAAGCTTAGACCCAAGCCTTTTCCTCGAATGAGACAACCTCGCGCTGTTCTCAAAGCCAAGCTGGCTGCTTAATTCGGATTAAGTCAGTGCCATTGATCTGCATCTAGGTATCCGCGCTGACGGTCTAGAAGATATTCCGATTCATCATGTTGTTGTTCATGAGCACGCGGCAGATATTACAATGCCGGGCAACACCTGCATGGTTTCTATTCCAACCGTATTAGATCCGACTCAGGCACCCGAGGGCTATCATACGGTTCATGCCTATACGCTAGAACCGTACGATGAATGGGAAATGGCCTTCTGTGGGGGCGATCGCACCGGCTTAGACTCTGGCTTACACTCTGGCTTAGACTCTGTCCAACAGTCAGACCAAAAGTTAGGCCAAAAGCCTAATCAAAAATACGAACAGAAAAAATACGAACAGAAAAAAAGAGAGAAAGCAGAACCGCTGTTTCGAGCAATAGAGAAAGTTATCCCTGATGTGCGAGATCGAGTTGAGCTAGAGCTGATAGGAACACCGTTAACGCATAGCCGCTTTTTGCGCCGCTATAAAGGCACCTATGGACCTGCGATCGCAGCTAAAGAAGGTCGGTTTCCTAGCAACAAAACACCCATCAAAGGGCTGTATCTGGTCGGCGACAGCACCCTGCCTGGAATTGGCGTACCCGCAGTTGCCGCCTCGGGCATTCTCTGTGCCAACAGCCTTGTTACCCTCAAAGAATCGAAAGGGCTACTCAGCTTACTAAATCAATAGGTGACTAGATTAACTAGAATAAAGAGCCTTCTAGTTTCACGCGCCTCACATTAAAAGACAAATTAATAGACAGATCAAACCCTGACGCCTTTAGCAGACGTCAGGGTTCAACCTCAGCGCTCTTACCTAAATCATCGCCCTAAATCATCGCCCCAAATCGTTGCGCTTACTTTCTATTCCTCTGTGTCCGCTCGACTGCTTTTAGCATGTGATAGGTAATCAGCAGTTGCGTTAGTGCCAGCGGATAGCTCTGAAGCGTTTCGCCCGTTGTACCCACCAGTTTACCCACATCCTGATTGCCTTCTAGGCTACAGAACTGGCCAAGATAGGGCACCTCATTACAAAGAATGCGCTCTAGCTGCTGCACCTGCGCTTCGTTGGCATGGCCATCGACAAATAAAACATCAACCGGCTTGCCCATATCGCGATCCAACAGCAAACGAATGGCATCGCCCAGGTCATTTCCCTTGTCATCTAGCAAATGCGTAAAGTCAGGGTGAGGCAGCGTCGGTCGCAGAACTAGTTTCACATCTAGCAAAAGATCGTTGCTCTCTTCACCTTCGTCACTTGGTGGCAAAAAGGACACAATCACATCCGACCACTGACGCTGCGGACGAATAAACGCCTCAGAATCGGGCTCACGCTTACGCAAAGCTTCTAGCACCTGCTCGTCGGTATAGCCACGCTTACGGGTATCGCGCTTGATTTTCCACTTAGCCCGCAAATCTTCGGGAGGAGCCAAATATACTTTGACGTCATAGGCATCGCGCGCAGCCTTGGTAGAGTAGCCTAGCAAGCCTTCTACAATGACGAATTTTTTGGGTTTGATGTATTCGGGCGCGTCAAATCCGCCAGTGGTGTGGTTGTAAATCGGCTTCAGAATTGATTTGCCGTTGCGCAAATCTTGCAGATGCTGCTCAATGATATCGAGATAGTTGCAGTCAGGATGCAGGGCAGAAATGCCCATTTCAGCTCGCTGCTTGCGGTCGTAGCGGTGATAGTCGTCGGTACAAATGGCTACAACGTTCTCCTCGCCGAGTACCTGCGCAATGCCGCGAGTGAGGGTGGTTTTACCGGCGGCGCTATCGCCCACAATGCCAACGATGATTGGACGTTCAGCCATGGTTTCTCCTAAAATTTATCTTGTGAAAAAATTTTCATTTTCTTAATACCTTTTTAATTCTAAAGAGCAACGGTCATTGACTCAAGCACCCTTCGACGTTTGCCATGCGGCTTCGGCGATCGCTACTTCGCATAGTCTCTAGGCCAAACACGCCCGCAGAAAGCCCTCCCAAAAGGCCCCCAGAGAGTCCTATAGAAAGGCCCACAGGAAGGCTCACAGGAAGACCTATAGACAACGCTTGTAAAGATTAATTGAAGTCATACTGATTAGCTCAAGCGGGTCAGAAATGTATGGGTAAGACATACTTTATTTGATACCCGTATGCAGCTCGCCGCAAAACTGACTATTGGCTGGGCCGATATTCCGCGATCACAGTTTGCCGCCGCCGAGCTGCATTCTAGGGCGATCGCGGCCCCTCACTATGACGCCAGCCTCTACTACCAGCTCCGAAAAGCCGGAAGGCGCACCCGCATCCTGGGGGTCGATCAGCTCTTTCGCCAAACCTGTGGCGGATTCAATCCGGTTCAGCAGCTCATTGGCGCACTCGTCTCTCTACCGGCTATTGCCAGTAGGCCCTCACCGTTGCTGTGCGAAATTGATTTATTTGCCTACACCTTTTTAGTTGGCACCCACAACTTTGATCGCCTTCTCCCCATCGCCGAAACCAACGACATTGAGCTAGCAGAAATTCAGCAGGGCTGCGCTGAAGCTATTCGTACGCTAGAAAACTTCGAGCTGACCGGATCTCTACCCGCCAGCATGAGCGAGCTAGACGCACATCAATATCTCGCGCTGCGGCGAATTATCGCCCGACCTTCGGCCAGAGATGAATGGCGCGTACTCGCTAGACTCCTGGTCAGCGGACCGTCTACCGCCAGCAACCTAGAGCGCGAGCTGACTCTTAGCTACACCTTTGCAGCGCAGACGCTACAGCTCTTTGAATCGATTGGCATCTTCACTCGGTGGGGCGAAGAGCCGGGCAAAAACGCAGAAGAGCCTCTATTTGTCATCGACAAAGTGGCCATTCCACTGGTTTTGTTTTGCTTACGAGAAACCTTGGGCCTTGACCTGCTAGGCAATTTGTCAGCCTTATTAGAAGCCCTTTATGATTAGCCTGGCACACCTGCTGATTAATCCTTATGTTGCCGCTTACGTGCTGATTTTAGTAGGTTCGCAGGCGTTTTATCGCCAGTGGCAGCAGCATAAGCGCGATCGCATTCATACGCAGCGGCTGACGCGAGGGCTGCCGTCAAAAATTCTGTTGAATCGTACCGAGCAGCTAACTCAGCGCCGCCGCGCTGCGCTGGGCGAAACCCTACTGCTCTTTACGACAGTCATTGTCGCCCCCATCGTCTTGATAGGCATTGCCCGTGTAGCAAACGGCTCTACGGAAATTGGCAGACAAAACAGCGTTAATGCTCAGAATGGATTGGGCTTTGTTGTGCTTTGTGCGATTGGGCTTGTGTTGCTTGGTGGCTTGCCAGCCATCGTTGCCTTAGTCAGCGGGCTAGCCTACAAAATCGTCGCGGCCTTTAGTGTCCCTTTCCAAATCGGCGACTATGTCACGATCAAAGGCATCAGTGGCAGAGTCACCTTGCTCAACGCTTTCTTTGTCCAGCTTAAAACCGTCAACGGTCAACGGGTTAATGTGCCCACACATACCCTATGGCGAGAGCCCATTGTTACGCTGTGCGCTCAGCTATGTCATCAATCGTCTGGTCAACTGTCTGGTCAATTAGCTGAGAAAAAGGCCGTAAACTGGCAGGCATCGCTGTGTGAAATGGTGTTTTACCTATCGCCTACCGCTACGAGTGAGCAGCACGCCCTAGCTGAAAATATTATTCGTGAAACTGCTCGCTCGTCGGCTTATATCGAACCGTCTTGGCCGGTAGAGATATATTATGCGCAGTCACCCGAGGCAATCGCCCTTACCACTACGGCCTACGTCACCGCCATTGAGCACTCAGCCGCCTTCCGCAGCGATATCACCCGTCAGTTTCTAGCTTTCGCCGATCGCAAACAAATTCCACTTGCCATCGCAAGAGCACCGCTTTAACGGCGACAGCTTTACGGGCAACCGCTTGGGCAGCCGCACCACTGGCGTAAACTGCCTCGTCCAATCGCCAAACACCTGCGTGTATAGATAGGTTGAGCTGTTTGCCCAGCGCATATTCTGGCCGGAATGCAGCAGGTTGTTTTCCGCAATCGTAAGCTCTGTTCCAATCGGCAAATAGCTGTTTCCCAAGGGGCTCAGCGCTAGCAGTAGCTTTGGCTCTAGCCTAGCTAAACTGGCTTCAGCCGAGAGCTGTATATCTGACTCGCCGCCTGTTTTTGGCTCAATTAGCGCATACAAGCGCAGCCTGTGCTCTGCGATCGCTAAGTCCGAATAGACACCGCAAAAACTTTCATAGCCCTCGATCGCAGCCTGTTCAAAGCTAGCTGGCAGAGGGGGCAAAGCTTCGGTAGATAAAACTTCGGTAGATAAAGCTTCGGCAGACAAAGCTTCGGCAGATAAAGCTTCGGCAGATAAAGCTTTGGCGGATAGAGGTCGCCAAGCAGTCGGCATTTGTCTATTTTGACTGTGTCGGTTGCGCCGCAAATCAGCCTTTGCAAGAAACTTTCTCGGGGAAGATCCACTCAATGAAGATTGACCTAGCGGAGATTGACTCAGCGGAAATTGACTCAGCGGAACGTGGATCTGAGGCTCTAGACCTGTCAAATCGCTGAATGGAAGCATAGGCGTGTGAGGAATTTGCACACATTTTGTATGATCTGGCCGCTACTGCAGATCGCACAATATCGATTCCGTGAGTTTTCCTCATGAATATAAAGTTGCAATGATTTATTTTGGCCTTTAACCTTACTTATCCGGCTCGTCGGCCTCACGTCTAAACCGCGCCTTCGCCGTCTCAAAGGCACTCGCCATCACGCGCTGAATCTTCTCTGGGTCCGGCTTCTTTCCGCCCATCAAATCACCAAAGTAGGCGCAGGCCCCTTCGCCTAGCGCCCAGGTATAGCCCGCCGCCCAAGACGCTGCCACGACACTGCCAAACCCCGGAATAAACTTTATCAGCTCACGTCCAATCGCCTGTGCAAAAAATCCACCCGCGATCGCACTGGCCACCCCGCCCGCCTGAGAAGGGCTCAGCGTTTGACCATAGAGCTTGCCCAGCAGTCCCACCATCGAAATCTGTAGCGCAGTCAGCACCGGCATGGTCGCAAACGGCAAAGGAACCGCCGCCAGCGTCGCCGAAATAACCGCAAATGCCGAAATGTAGCGCCGTCCGACATCTCGGTATAGACTGCCAAGCTGGGTAGTCGCGGCATCTTGATCGTCGATGAGTTGATAAATCGCATTCGCTTCCGCTTCAGGCAACAGCTCAGCTAGCGCGTCACGCATCGCGGCCTGACCATAAAAAACCGGATGATACCCATCCACTTCCAGCGTAAAATCGAGCAGCACCGAGCGGTCAAAACAGCCCGCAAAAGTCGCCTGAAGCGCTTCATAAGCCCGCTGCAATTCGTCCGTATGCGGCGGATAGCTCGGATGGTCGTCCTGCGTGGCCGGGTAGATCTCGTGCAGGCAGGTTACCGCCAGCAGGCAGGGCACCCCTGGCTCGGCCTGGCGTAGCTGCTGGGCAATCAGCCGCAGCCGATCGACCGCAAAATCATTAATTTTGACCGTCAAGATCAAAATACGAGCGCCCTGACTCTCTTGCTTTAGCTCGGCAGCTAGCTCTTCGACTAGACCCGCTGTGTCTTGGCCAATATCGCCAAGGCCAACCGTATCAGTAAAAATCAGCAGCGGCAAATCGTCAGATGGATAGGCATATCGCGCTGTGTTTTGGGTGTGGGGGCGAAATCCCTGGCCCACAATCTCAGCTGATACGCCAGTCAACCCGCGCACAATAGAGCTTTTACCCGCTTGGGGTTTACCAACGAGCAGCGCCTGTGTGGTAGGCAATTGCGATCGCACTTCTGTCAAAATTTCAGCAATCCGTTCATCACTGACGCTAAAGGTTTTGAGCGCCCTTTGGGTCAGCCGATTTTGAGCCTGAGCGTAAGCTTTTTGGAGATGTTTGGCCTCAATCGGGAGCCACCGGTTAACCTCGCTCCAGCGGCTAGTCGCGCTCTGCCACAGCGAAGAGGCTCCTTCCATCACGCGCTGCTGGAACGGCTGTTGACGCTGCGAATCTGGCAGGGTCTGCGGGGTTTTTTCGGGTGCTGTCGCTTCTACAGGCGGTGTTTGCGATGAATTATCGGTAGGAGACGTTGGGCTAGATTCTGGGCTGGAAGCTGGGCTAAATTCTGGGCTAGATTCAGAAGATTTTTCTGGTGAAGTTTCAGCAGGGTCACTCATGAGTTGTCGATTACACCTCCTCTATAGCTCAGAAATATAGCGGTTTCCAATTGCGGTTTCTAGTAGTGATTTCAACTGCACTAAATACACCGCGCTAAATACACCGCGCTAAATACATTTTGAGCTAGTCATCCGTCTGCGGCGCTAATCCGTACCGCCAGAAACATTCAACTCATCAGATACATATTCACCTGAAAGCTCTAGCTGCAAAATTCGCGCCTGTGCGATCGCTAGCATACGGCGCGTCTGACAATTATCCACCGCAATACACAGCAGCAGCAGCGCCATTAACCACAGTACAAAACTCTGACGCTTAAGCTTTCTACGCACCGATAGGCCAAAGTAGCTAAACGGCCCTAGCGAGCTAGAGAAAGGCAGATCTAGATTGACACGCTGGCTCTCAGCCGCAGTAGCCGCTATTGCTTCAGACACCGGAGAAGCGGTCTCACCAGCCGCAAAATCAGGGAAAGAGTCATTAGGACTATCCGCCCATCCTTCCCCACCTGCCTCTAAGTGCGCTAACGACCAGTCTAACGACTGAGTACATCTCAGCGTGGCTGTCTTTCTCAATCGCACAATTTCAAGCCTGAGCTGCGGATTTTTGGCTAGCACTTCTGAGAGTTCCGTATGTTCTTCATCAGTAAGATTGTCAAGTACGTAGCCTGCTATCAGCTCATTCCATCTTTCCATATTGATTTATTTAGATGTTTGCACTGGATATTTGCAAAGACATAAGGGAACACAATTATCTCTTGTGAGCCTCATTAAAACAAGAAGTCGATAACTACTAACAAAAAAATGCTGACAAAAGCGCAGCTATATGGTCTCGCTCTAGACAAATTTGATCTTCTACGGAACAGGCAACAGAATCAGCATTTCAACAGCGCTGCTTGTTCACTAGTAACGCAGCTTCAATCCATTTAGCAAAGCGATCTCTTTTGATTACAAGCGATCTCTTTTGATTAATGGCTCAACAGCTATCACGTAAACAACTCTCTCCAAAGCTTGTATTCCTTATTAGAAAACTGTCATTTTTCATGTATTTTTTATGACTCAGCACAGGCTAAATGATAGTTATGCCATCTATCTAGGCAAGCTGGAGGCAAGCTGAACTTCGGTAAAGCATAACGTCCTTGAGAGCAACGATATCTATGGCTACTTTTTCAGCAGATACTTTTCCAACGGGTACTTTCAGCCTGCGCGCCATTGCCACCGCTGTCGGCTGCGCTTCTGTTGCCCTTATGGTGGCTAGTAATTCTGCGATCGCTCAAAGTCGCACGCTTTGGCTGAAGGATAATGGCCAGACAACCGTTACCGGATATTTCCTTCAAGGTGAAAATATCTATGCTGACTGCGACCAAGACTGTCTAGATCTCAACCTATATCTCTATAACGAGATGGGCGTTTTAGTCGACGCTGATGATGCTATCGATGCGCTTCCGACGCTAATAGCACCCTACGAAGGCACGTTTTCTATCCAAATAACCATGCCCTCTTGCACCCACAGCGCAGGCTGTAGCGCCTCTATCAGCTCTGATCATGACTTCTAGAAAATGACCCCGCCTATATGAGAACCTATATGAGAAACTGCTAAGGTCCGCAGCCATTTCTCCATTTTCTATGTCTTCTGCCGCTTCAGTCGCACAGACGATCACACTGCCACCTCTGGGCTGTGGTACTTGGGCCTGGGGCAATCAGCTACTTTGGGACTATACCCCCAGCATGGACCCATCGCTCAATCAAATATTTGACTACTGCGTCAGCCACGGAGTCACGCTATTCGATACGGGCGATTCCTATGGAACCGGCAAACTCAGCGGCCAAAGTGAAAAGCTGCTAGGCCAGTTCAAAGCCAGCTATCAAGGCGATAACAAAGAAAAAATTTGCCTTGCCACCAAGCTAGCCCCCTACCCCTGGCGACTCACGCAACAGTCTATGATCGCGGCAGGTCAAGCCTCGGCGCAGCGGCTAGGGGCGCTAGATTTGGTGCAGCTGCACTGGTCTACCGCTAACTATTTTCCGCCGCAAGAACGGCCACTGCTAGAGGGCCTAGCTCAGCTGTGTCAACAAGGCACCGCTAAGGGCGTCGGGCTTTCTAACTTTGGCCCCAAACGCTTGCAGTGGGCCCATAAAAGGCTGAGCGATCGCGGCATCAAAATCCAGACTCTACAGGTTCAGTACTCGCTCTTATCTACCTACCCAGTAACCCAGCTCGATCTCAAATCGGTCTGCGACCAGCTCGGCATTCAGCTCATTGCCTACAGCCCTCTCGCGCTGGGTCTACTAACCGGTAAATACAGCCAAAAATCCGATCTGCCCAAGGGACTACGAAGAGTTGCCTTGGGCAGGATGCTGCCACATATTCAACCGCTGCTAGCTAGCCTTAAAGCTGTCGCCCAGAAAAAAGAGAAAACGATGGCTCAAGTGGCGATTAACTGGTGCATGTGTAAAGGAACGATTCCGATTCCGGGGGCCAAAACCTTGCAGCAGGCTCAGCAAAATGTAGGCGCGCTGGGCTGGCAGCTTGATACTGGTGAAATGGACGAACTAGATGCGGCCTCAGCCGCCTGCGATCGGCAAATGGTACAAAATATTTTTCAAAGCCGATAGAATCTTTGTACTCTGTTTCGCCCAGATTGTTTTTATACTCTAGTGATAGGCTGTGCTCACCCTATCTAATAGATTCCAATGGATTTTTATGGCTGCGCTTACTTGGTTAGAACTCTCTGCACTTACCCGCTTTAGCCCCGATTTGGTCAATGGCCCGACAAATGCACAGGCCCGCCTGCGGCTGTTTGGCCAAACAGAAGCCGACGTTCGCGTGACGCTCTATCGTGACAACCATGCCTGGTGCCCCTACTGTCAAAAGATCTGGCTGTGGCTAGAAGAAAAGAGAATTCCCTACCGCATTGCGAAGGTCACAATGTTTTGCTACGGGCAAAAAGAGGACTGGTACAAGCGTAAAGTGCCTTCTGGAATGCTGCCCGCACTAGAGCTAGATGGAAAAATTATTACAGAAAGCGACGATATTCTTGTGGCGCTAGAGCAAGCATTTGGCCCGCTCGGGCCAGGTATGCAAGATCCAGCCGTGCTGCCATTGCGTCAGTTAGAAAGAGATCTGTTTAGAGCCTGGTGCAGCTGGCTCTGTCAGCCAGGGGGCTGGTTTGGCCAAGAAAAAAATAACAAACAACAGTTTATCAAAGCTGTTCAACAAGTAGAGGCCGCACTCAAACAAACGCCTGGGCCCTATTTCTTAGCCGATTTTAGTACGGCGGACGTGATCTTTACGCCGTATGTAGAGCGAATGAGTGCCAGCTTGTACTACTACAAGGGCTATTCGCTGCGAGAAGAAAATCTTGCATTCTCTCACTGGTTTGATGCGATGGAAAGCCGCGCAACCTATCGGGGCACCCAGAGTGATTTTCACACCCATGCCCACGATTTGCCACCCCAGATGGGCGGGTGTTATGAAAACGACGAGCCTCAAACCAAAATTAATCAGCAACGGGTCGATCAAGGTCCGTGGCAAGGTCTGCCCGACGCGGCCTATCAGGAACCGGCTGATGCTAAAGAAGAAGCCTTGGCTAGGGTCATTAAGCACCGTGACAATATTGTTCGAGCCAATCCGGTTGACGAGGCTATTTTTGATCAGGCGCTGCGCTGTGCCTTGACTCGTCTGATGACGGCAGAAGACTGTATGCCGCCAGATGGCAGCGATGTGGCCTTGCGGTATTTGCGCGATCGCATCAGTGTCCCGCGTGATATGTCTATCTACGCAGCCAAACATCTGCGCTTCGCCCTTGAAAAGACTGCCGCTTTAGCAGGCAATCAGCCAGGTCCAATGATTCCCACCAGGCACCGCCGAGACCAAGACCCTACAGCCTTTGCATCGCCCGTAAAATCATCAGCATAACTACCACCGGCATCGTCACCTACACAATCGCCCAATTCATCTGCTCACAGCCAGCTCCCTATCAGGGTGTAAGGTGCCCAGTAAATAGGATGCTGATACTGCGGATCGTTTAGCAACTGTAGCTGAGCTGAGCGCAGCGCTGCCGCTCGGCTCACACCGGGCTGCGTCAGCTGTTCGTAAAAGTATCCGATAAATTCAGACGTTGCCTCATCATTAATTGACCACAGCGACCCCAGCGTACTCCGCGCCCCCGCTTTGATTGCCACCCCCGCAAGGCCCAGGGCAGCCCGCTGATCGCCACTTGCCGTTTCGCAAGCACTCAGCACTAACAGCTCGATATCTGCCCGACCACCCAGATTTGCCTGAAGCATCTGACTAATCTCTCGAACATTAATCAGCCGGTCCCAGGCTAATAGGTGGGTCTCTTCTGCCGTAGAGCCAAACTGACCGTGAGTAGCAATGTGCACAATCGGATGCAGCGTAGATTTTAGCGCTCTAGAGAGTGCATTCTGAGTGAACTGCTGATCGAGCAAAACGGTGTGACGCGGAATTTTGGCGACGATTTTTTCCACTTCGCGTGCCACGTAGGGCAAAGGCGCTAGCCCCTGGCGGCTTTCTGTCATTCCAGCAATTAGCGCCCGCAGGTGCGATCGCCCCCAAGATCGAGGATTTAATAACGTCAGTCCTGGCGTCAGCGCGATGCTGTAGTCTTCAATTAAAAAATGCTCGCCATCGTACAAAGTTGCCATCGGTACATTTTGCAACGCGCCATCAAGAACAAACACTAGCGTTTCGACGCCGCTTTCATCTATCGTTTCACGAGCAGGGGCAACCAGCCAATTGTACAGCTGCGCCGCTGTGTCTAGATACTTTCGACGGCTACGAACAACTAGGTCTTGGCGCACTTGATTTGCAAGCGCGTTGACCTCACTTGCTGAAACTGTGGTAGAAAACTGTTGGATCGGCTGATTAGGAAGATGCAGTAGTACTGCAAGTTTATCTTCTAAAACGATGGTATAAACAACAGCAGCTTTAGGATCAGCCCGGCTAATATCAACGGGTTTAACGTCTACGCAGGCTTCTCTAAAATAGTTATCCAGTTCTGCTAATCGGAGTGACTCAATCACGCCTTGAGCACGCTCTAAATTCGCGCTGTATGCGGGCGATTCGGGCGCTGTTTGCAGCAACAGACTGACGAGCTGCCGGTAAATAGGCTCTACGTTCGCTTCAAATGAAAACTGGGCACTGCCGTCGGTGGCGCTCAGCTCTCCGCGCAGCAAACCAAGGGTTTCTATTGCCTGTTGATAAGCTTCTAGCGCTCGGGCCACAGAGTGATCTGGGTTATCTACATTTTTCCAAAGCCTGCCGAGCTGCCACTGCCACTGATACAAAAGGTCTGTACCATTTCCGATGCGGCTGAGGCTGAGGGCTCTGTCCGTCAGCTGCTGCGCGATCGCCCACTGCTGGTTCTGTTCATACAAATGCCCTAGCGTCCCCATTGCATAGGATTCAGCTCGCCTATCATCTAGGGTTCGAGCCTGCTCTATTACATGGCGAAGCTGCTGCGCAAGCCCCTCTAAGCTTGGTAGCGATGAGGGGTCAAATGAGGGGTCAGATAGTAAGGGGCTAGATAGTGAGGGATCAGATAATAAGGAACCAGATAATGAGGAGTCAGACGTATCAACAACAGGCGTAGCCATTTGCTGCTGACGAAACTTTATCAGGCTATTGGCCCAGTGTATCTGCCGATAGAGCACGATGCGGCTAGCGGGAATTTGTTCAAACTGGTTTTGGATTGCGGGCCATAAGCGGGTAACCGTCGCCGCGTCGTCTGTTGCGATCGCCAAATCTAATTGAGACAGCTCAATCGGCACCTGTTGAAGCGCGCGCTGAGAGCTTAAGATTGCCGCGATCGCCTCTGCGTAGAAATCTTTCGCCTCAGAAAAGTTGCCCAAACTTTGTGCCGTGTGCCCCAAACTCAGCAGCGTCGCACTCATTTCGCTAAAAGCGCCGCTTTGCTGAGCAATCACCAAACTCTCACGCAGCGTCGTTTGCGAGGCCGATAGCTGGCCGCTTAACCGGAGCGCCTCTCCTAAGCGACGCAGCGCGATCGCCCGCAGGGCAGAGGGCGGCTGTGTCTCCATTGCCTGTACGACCAGAGAGAGCTTTTCTAACGCTAGCCGATAAAAACCTAGCTCTCGCAGCGCCTGAGCCTGATTAATCTGGGCCCGATTCACACCAACATCATCAGCCACCCGCTCATAGACATCCGCCGCCTGCTGCCAGCTTGTCAAAGCCAATTCTGTTTTTCCCAGTGCCAGATATAAGCTGCCTTGGGTCATCAGCGATCGCGCCAGCACCCTCCATCTGGCAATATCTGTTGTTTCTGAGATTGTTTCTGGGGTTGTTTCTAATGCTGTTTCTGGGGTCATTCCTAGCACTGTTTCTGGCGCGGCGGCCAACCGCAAACTCTCCGTAATTGCAGTCTGCGCATCCTGCCACTGACCAAGCTGTTGATAGCCCAATGACAAATTGCTCAGTGCCCCCGCTTGACTTAACTCATTCTGCTGAACCGCGTAGGCTTCAGCAACCATCTGCCACTGCGCCACGGCCTCGGCAAATCGCCCCTCTAGATAAAGCGCTCGGCCCTCTGCCTCTGCCTGCAAAAGATCTTGGGAAAAAGGCTGAAGCGGACCCTGCAAAAGTTCAACAGATACCTCGGTAGACACTTCGCTAAACGACTGAGTCTCTAATGGCTGAATCTCTAATGGCTGAGTCTCTAATGGCTGCTCGGCAGTCAGCGAGGGCTGCGCCACGACTTCAGCCAGACTAGGCGACCCAATCGAGAGCAAGGATATTGACGGATCTATTAAGGCCACCAGCAAGCCAAAAAGCATTAAAACAAACCATCTCAAAGCGCGTTCTTGCTTGCTCATGCTCTCGCCGTTTTTCTCCTACAAATACTTTTGTCGATCAATTTTATCGATCACTAGTTTCCATCGAACAACAGTTTTACGAATAAACACTTTACTAGCCGGGGATCTATTAGCCAGCGCAGTAGCCAGGTGTCACAAAACTCACATCGCTACTCTGCTTAGGCTGCGCGCTCAAAACAACTTGGCCACTCTCATCTGTGTGCCAGCTGCGCGCTTCTACCCAGCTTGGATCATCCACCACGGTCTCAGCTAGCCTGGTCTCAGTCACCACAGTCTCTATCGCCCCAGTCTCTATCGCCCCAGTCTCAGCCACAGTTGAAACTGCGATCGCAGGCGTAGAACTCTCTTCTAAGTGCTCCTCACTGTTCATAGCGCCTATAGCTCTATACCCTAGCCCCATAGCCTCATCGCCCAGGTCCACAAGCGGAGAATTGATCGCTACAGCACTCGCAGGCGCAAGTGGAACACCGCCCCTCGCGCTTACAATAAAGCTGTTGCCGCTAGCACCGCACTGATGTGTCACCGTCGTTGAAACATCCAAAGGCTGCGCTGTTAGCAAGGGCAGACCTAACGCCATGGCCGAGGGCACCTGGGTAATCGCAGTCGTACCACTTACGCCAAACTCAGAGCTAGCGTCAATATCGCTAGTTCCATTATTTGCGATCGCCCTTCTCGGGGCTATGCCATAAACCCCAAAAGTATCAACTATAATATTTCCACTCCGGCCTCCCGTCGCTTTCGCAACAATATCACTGTCTTCAAAAGCTTGAGCGATGACAAAATCAGCATCGATCCAGATATTGCCCCCATCTCCTACACCAGCACTGGTCGAGAGGCTACTGCCTCTGCGCAATATCAGCGTTTCTAACCCTTCTAGCCGTAAGTTTCCCCCATTAGCTAAGTTTGCAGCCGCAGATAGCTGAGCACCGCTATCCAACCGTACAGAGTGAGCATTGATTTTCAAATCGCCAGAGTCCCCACGACCAAAGCTTCCTACTGTCACCTGAGCCCTATCGCTCATAGAAAGTAATCCAGTATTAACAGTCAAACTTCCTCCCCTGCTCGTCGATTGAGCGCTATCCACCTCAGCTAATCCTGAAGTTGCTGAAATTCTACTCACAGACGGTTCTGTCGCCGCATGCTCAAAATCTAAGCCAACAAAGGTCAGCAGCCGCCTAGCCGCCGGAGCAGTAGAAATCGGTGCCTGCCCCCTTACCTCCACCGAATTAGTAGCATTGATCACAATATCGCCACCTTCGCCCGTGCTACCAGCCACAGACTCTATTTGAGAGCCATCGCTCACCCACAGCCGCCGAGTATTAATTGTAATGTCGCCACCAGCTCCTGAACTGTTAGAAGAAGCGGTGATGTAATTCGTTGTTTCACGGCTAGCTCCAAAAAGTGCAACAGAATCTAATGCGCTAATCGTTATATTCCCCGCGTCTCCTAGGCCACTTAGCGTAGCGCCCAAAAGCAGCGAACCATTTTTTAGCACTAAGCGGTTAGCGGCAATATCTAAAGCTACGCCTTCTCCAAAGGTGCCAAGGGTACGAAAAAAATAAATTGCAGATGAATCTAGCTCAATAGTCTCATCTGCAATTAGTTCTATAGAACCGGGCAGCTCCGCTCCCACAATCTGATTAGAAATTAATGAATCATCGGCTAACGAAAGATTGCGGCTACGAATTGAAACAAATCCCCTATCCCCACTGACATCTATTTGCGCCGACTGGGTCAGTTGAACATCAGCCAATTTAGATACATTCTCATAGCCCATATGCAGGCCCATATGCAGATTAGAAGACACCGAGACTAGGCTATCAGCAGCAACACTCCCCAGTTCTATTCGACCACTTTTGGCCGTCAAACTTCCGCCAGCTAAGTTAATCTGTGAGCCTACTAGTGCCAGCGTTTGACCCGCAGATACTTCTAGTCCAATAGGTTGTCCAACGGGTTGTCCAGCAGGTTTCGGAAAAAAGCTGGGCACGCCCGACAACCCCGCTTGTGAATAGTTAGTAATCTCACCTGGGTGAGAACCAAACTGTAACCCAACAGGTGCTCCGATAGGCGTACTAACTGTTAGTAATGGCTCGCTAATATTCCTGGCACCAAACTGTAGTCCATCAGAAAAAGCTACGTTTTCGGCAGTGCTCGCAACAAAAGACCCCGCTATTGATAGAGCTGCATTAGCGCCAAAAATAATGCCGTGTCGATTTAACAAGAAAAGGTTAGCGCTGCCGGGCCCTGTAACGGATAGCCTACCGTTAATAATAGAGATCTCGTCTGAGACATTGGCAAAAATATTTGTCGCACCCTCATCATCAAAAGTAGCTGTGACTCCGTCTGCAAGGCTAAATTTTTCAAAGCTATGAAATAAGTTGCTGCCCGAACGGCTATCGCCCGTAATGATGCAATCAGCACTGCAATCGCGGCTTCCGATAATGGTGGTATCTGTAACGCCATCAGTACGGACGCTCAGTGTCTGAGCGTAGGCAGGTAAGCTGCTAAGCCATCCGCCATAAAGCCCCCCAAAAACGATAAAAACAATCCCCTTTTTTCTATACCTTTTTTTAGGTTTAATTATTTTAGAAAGACGCTCCCAAAGCAGCCAGGAAGCAGCCAAAGTAATTGAAGATTTTGAACCTTCTAAAGAGGCTGTTTTGTAGTGACCGTCATCACAATAACAAGCAATAGGCTTGTGACGAAAGTCATAATGGGAAATAAAACCTTTGGGCATGTTTAAGTTTGCCCTCTCAAGGAAAAAATCTTGATGGACATATTAACTTTTCCCAATATGACAATTCATCAAACATCTTACACATCGCTCAGCGCCACGTCAGCTAGCACCTGCTAGATAGCATCTATAGCCTGGTTTAACTCGCCGCTAACTTATCAACAAACGTAACCTACCTATCAGCCGATACATCAGCTATGCACATTTAGACTGTACATGTTTAGCACTTACAGGCCTGGTCCTTTTGTAAGAACAGTTCCCTTAGCAAACAAAACCCTTAAAAGGAGCTGTATGAAGAGCCTGTTGAAATCTAAACAGAAAATTTTTAATAAGCGTTCTACAGGCATGGTTAGCTTGTAAAGTTAATGCATTCAATCTCCGTAATATCTAGAGAGTGACTCTAAAGTTTTCAACAACACATTAAGGTTAGGTATCTTCTCTGTACATTAGAACAGCGATATCTTCCTAAGATGTGCAAAGACGCCAATTAGAATTGAAAACAAATCTTTCTGCTTCGGCTGAACTGATTGCAACTGCTTCAAGTAATCAGCTTAGTAGACCTAATGGACTGCATCTCTACTCAAGATTGAATAACCGGTATGACTCATATTAAGAAAATCGTCTCTGCTTCTGCCCTGCTTTTGTGGAGTGCCTCAATAGAGATTAGCCTATTGCCATTGACGGGATGGGCCCGCACCTATCTGCCACAAGAGTCTGCCGTACTTGCTAAGGAAGAGGAATCAGATACTGTACGCCAGGGCCTACCGGGCCGCCGACTAGGCGGAGGAACACGCAGCGGCGTTATTTTTAGTCATGAAGATGACTATTTGACTGCACTCGTAGCGCAGGACGACTTAGGGATTACCACCGCATCGCACCCTAGCTTTATGTTTTATGTTCCAGCTATGGTCAGCGATCAAACTGCTGAGTTTGTGTTGCGCAATAGCAGTGACGAACTGGTCTACGAAACCGCTTTTCGAGTAGAGCAAGCAGGCGGCATTATCAGTGTTGAAACGGCGACGACGGGCATAGCAGCGCTTAATTTCAACGAAAACTACCATTGGTATTTTTCTATCATTCCAGAGATAAACGATCGCGCTAACGATGTGGCGGTAGATGGCATTATCCAACGAGTGGATCCAGAAAAGTGGTTTATACAGCAAGAAGTTGATGTGACCCTGCTAGAGCAAGCAAGCGAACAAAACCCACTGCTACACGCTAGATTACTGCGAAAAAAAGCCGATCTCTGGCATGACGCAGCGATCGCACTGGGCACGCTGCTGCAGACAAATCCAAACGATGTTGAGGTCGCATCTGAATGGCACCAACTGTTAGAAACAGCAGGACTCACCGCTATGCCTAATACCTACAAGCCTGCCATTCGGACGTGCCTCAACTAGCCTTATAGTCTTTACTTAAGGTTGTAAATTCACGCGATTTAAAAACCCACTGCTTTGCTTCTGTGCGATACAGACGAAGCGGTGGGTTTTTCTCTAGTTGCTACAAACTAGCTTTTACTATCGCTTACCAGAGCTTGACGCGCGGACCGCCCAGATAAGTCCACCGAGCGGGTGAGCCTGGACGCAAGTCTAGATGAACAAACCCGTTACCGACCGCTAGTCCGCCTCTAGGATGAAAATTCTTTAGCTGATAAAATACATCAACAACGTCCATTCCTTCTACCCAAAAGTCAACGGCATCGCCAGACATATGCCGAGAGCTGCGAGCCCCGCCCACCCGTCGATTGCTAACCGGATCTCGATAGCCTGAAGTAATTCGAATGGGCCGACTGCCTAAGAACGTACGGACTTCATCAAGGTACTTGCACAGCTTGACTATGCGCTGAGTGATGGTCGCATTGACCGGAATACGCGAGCCTCCTTTGGTTAGCTCTGACCAAGTAAAGTTGGAAATGGCTGGTTCAAAGTAGATGGGTTCATAGATGCCGACGGGGCGGCTAATGCCGGGAATAGAAATTTTGGGCCCGTAGTCAATCGGTTCTACCGGGGGAGTTGCCTTTGGGGGTGGGGCTTCGGCTGCTTCATCTTTAGGGTTGTTGTTGGGCTCGGTGCCCTCTAGCTGAGCGTGCAATCCATAGACAAACCAGCGAATGCCTTGGTGACCGTCTAAGGGTTTGGCTAGCTGGACAAATACATGGTCATCGGCGGTGCTATCTGGGCGACCTTCATGGGGAAGGTAGTCCACAATTTCTATTGAGGTGCCTGCTTTGATTTTAACTAGCTGGTCTGGCAGGTTTTTTTCTTTGAGCTGAGATGCCTGCGTTGGCATTGCTTTGAAGAATGTATCGGCGGTGGTGGTGATTTTCATCGGAGATATCCGCGCAGGTGAGTGATGATTCGGTGATTACCTATTCAATGTGCCCATTCGCTCAATGTCTGATTTCTGGGTGTGTCTACGCATATTTAGGACGGTAGCTAGCCCCTGTCACCGTGTTTTTCTTGAGGCTAGTGGATCTATTTAGCAACCGCTAAAGTTCACAGCTAAAGCAGTATCGAAGCGCAGGCTATGATACTGAAGATGTTTCATATATAAAGCTGAAAAGACGCTGTGAAAGTTGCCATTATTGGATGTGGATATGTTGGCATGGCGGTTGCTAAGTACTGGAAAAGCCAAGGGTTTGACGTGCTGGCAACCACAACGCGAGAAAAAAGGGTTGAAGAGCTGAGCGCGATCGCCTCAAGCGTGGCGGTAGTGACAGGCACGGAGCGCGATCGCTTAGAATCTGTGCTGCGCGATCGCCAGATAGTACTGCTCTCGGTCGCTTCTAAGCGGGGAGCGAGCTATGCCGATACCTATTTGCGGACAGCCCAAACGCTAGCTCAGGTGCTGCCCCACACGGCGGTAGAGCAGTTAATTTATACCAGCAGTAGCTCTGTATATGGTCAGCATCAGGGGGCGTGGGTTAGTGAGCTGATGCCGCCAAAGCCGATGACCGATAATGGCAAAATTATTGAAAAGACGGAAGAGATATTGCTAGGAGCGAGCGCACCGCAGCGAAAAACCTGCATACTGCGGCTGGGCGGCATCTATGGCCCTGGGCGCACGCTAGAGCAAATATACACTCGCGCTGCGGGCACAACTCGCCCTGGCAAAGGGAATGAGGGTACGAACTGGGTCCACCTCAGCGATATTATTGGCGGTATTGAGTGGGCCAGAGAGCGTCATCTATCGGGTTTGTATAACCTGGTGCAAGATGAGGTGCCGACGGTGCGATCGCTCATTAGTGAGGTGTGCGATCGCTACGATATCCCTGCCGTTCATTGGGACGAGAGCCAAACTAGCGATCGCAAAAACGTTCGCGTATCTAATGACAAAATAAAAAAGACAGGATTCCGCTTTGTTCACCCCACCTTTTACGCTAACAAAAAGCTAGCGTAAGCCCAGATTAAGGCAGCAAGCCCTTAGCTTTCATACAGCTCTAAGGGCAGACCGTCTGGGTCTTGAAAAAAGGTAAACCGCTTCCCGGTTAACGCATCAATGCGAACCGGCTCTGTTGCCACACCGCTAGACTCAAGCTTGGCGATTTGGGCCGTAATATCACCCACGGCAAACGCCAAGTGGCGCAGCCCTTGAGCCTCTGGGTAGCTGGGCCTAGCAGGTGCGTTAGGAAAAGAGAACAGCTCGATTTGACCGCTACCCACCCTCAAATCGAGCTTATAAGAATCTCGCTCTGTTCGATACGTTTCTTCGATAATTTCAAAGCCTAAAACTTCAGTGTAAAAGGCTTTAGATCGCGGATAATCGGAGCAGATAATCGCAACGTGATGAATCGAAGAAATCATATGGCTGTGCCTATGTGTCTACACCTTCAATCGGCGCAAAGCCTTGACGCTGAACGTTTTCGGTAACCGTGCGCGGATCTAGAAACTGAAGCAGGTAGTCGGGGCCACCGGCTTTGGAGCCAACGCCAGAAAGCTTGAAGCCACCAAAAGGCTGACGGGCAACAATAGCACCGGTAATGGTGCGGTTGATGTACAGATTGCCCACTTCAAAGTCGGCGTAGGCCCGGTCGATGTGAGAAGGCGTGCGAGAGTAAAGCCCGCCAGTCAGGGCAAAGTCAGTGCCGTTGGCAATCTCTAGCGCCTGATCGAAGTTTTCTGCCTTCATGACAGCTAGCACAGGGCCAAAGATTTCTTCTTGGGCAATGGTCGATTGTGGATCAACGTCTGTGAAGATAACTGGGCCTACAAAGTAGCCAGGCTCAGGCGAGGGCAGCTCTAGGGCTAGGGTTGCTTCAGCTTTGCCTTTGGCAATGTACTCGCGGATTTTCTTTTGTGCGGCAGCATCGATAACAGGCCCGACTTTAGTGCTCGGCTCAATCGGATCGCCAACGTTCAAAGATTTGGTAGCTTCTACCAATCGCGCGACGAAAACGTCGTAGATAGAGGCCATGACAATTACGCGTGAGCAGGCCGAGCATTTTTGCCCGCTATAGCCAAAGGCCGAGTAAACGACGCCTTGAACGACCTGGTCGAGGTCGGCGCTTTCATCTACGATGATGGCGTTTTTGCCGCCCATTTCAGCAACCACTTTTTTAAGATGCTTTTGCCCAGGGCGCAAAATGGCCGCATCTGCGTAGATTTGACAGCCGACTTCTTGAGAGCCAGTAAACACAATCATTTGAGTCTCTGGGTGTTTTACCATGTGCGCACCTACCGTAGAGCCGCGACCTGGAACATACTGGAAGACGCCTTTGGGAATACCCGCATCAACGAAGATCTCGGTGAGTTTGGCAGCGATTACAGAGGTGACAGCGGCGGGCTTTAATAGGGCGCAGTTGCCAGTGACCAGGGCGGCAACAGTCATCCCGGTAGGAATTGCTAGGGGGAAGTTCCAAGGCGAGACGACTAGCACAATGCCTTTGGGTCGGTAGAAGTAGCGGTCATTTTCTCCGGCGACATCGTAGACAATTTCTGGATCGAGTCGCTCCATTTCATCGGCATAGTACCGGCAAAAGTCTGCGGCCTCTGAAACTTCTGCGTCTGCCTGGTGTAAAGGCTTGCCGCCTTCTAGCAGCATCCAGGCGTTCAGCTCATGGCGGCGTTCTTCTAAGAGGTCGGCGGCTTTGCTAATGATGGCGGCGCGTTCGCGGGCGGGGGTGCGACTCCAGGTTTTAAAGGCGGCTTTGGCGGCGGCGATCGCACTGTCGGCCTGCTCAATATTAATCTGGCCAATCGTGCCAACTAGCTGCGCGGGCCGAGCCGGGTTCAAAGACTGTACGGTGCTCTCTGTTTTGACGTACTCACCGTTAATCAAGGGCTGATAGGTTTTACCTAGCTGCTGACGCACTGTATCTAGGGCCGCTTTGGCAGCCAGCCTTTCAGGTGCGATCGCATAGTCAGTATCCGGTGCCAGGTTAATTCGGGTCACCCTGCCTTTAACCACTGCAATCGGCAAAGGCGCTACTTCATCTTCATCTAGGTCGCCTTCTCCCCACTCAGGCACAGCTAGCAGCTCGTCAGCAGGCCGATCTTCCAAGCTCTGCCGCAAAAATGAGCTATTGGCCGTGTTTTCTAGCAGTCGGCGAATCAGGTAGGCCATGCCTGGAATTAGCTCGCCATAAGGGCAGTACACACGAACCCGGTGCCCCTGCTTTACCAGGGCGTTGGCTAAACTGTCGGCCATGCCGTACAGCACCTGAAACTCTACGTTGCGCGCTGGAATATTGAGAGACTGGGTGATTGCCATTGCGAGGGCTTGCGATCGCACATTATGGCTACCGATGGCTGCATACACATGCTCATAGTTTTCCAATAGCAGCCGCGTCATCCGCTCAAAGTTAGCGTCGGTTGAAGGCTTGTGATTGTAAACGGGCGTGGGCCAATAGTTCTGCCGAGAAGTGATGGTCTCTTGGTCCCAATAAGCGCCCTTAACCAGGCGAATGGTCACAGGTGTGCCTCGCTCTTTGGCCCAGTCTATGACGCCTTGCAAATCTTGATAGCTGTCGCGTAAATAGGCCTGTAGCGTTATGCCAATGTCAGATCTCGATCTAAACTCGTCTTCCATCAGCAGCTTTTTGAGCGCCGCTAAAGTAGCATCTTTATAGCGATACTGCTCCATATCAAAATGAACCGCAACGCCGAGTTCTTCGGCTCGTCGCAATAGCGTTCGGATGTGCTTGCCTACTTTTGATTCAGAGCCGTCTACATCTAGCGGGTCAAACTGCGAATAAAACGCCGTTAGCTTTACCGACACCTGCACCTTTGCGAGTGCTTCTTCACCGGCAGTATCAACAATGCCGACCTTTGACCAGCGCTTGGAGGCTTCTGTCAGCTGAGCCATCAGCTCTAGATACTGGTTGAGATAGGCTTCGGCCTCTTTCTCAGTCACAACGGCTTCACCGAGCAAATCCATGGTGAATGCCATTGACTGCTTGCGCAACTGCTCAATGCTTTTGAGCGCCTGCTTAATATTTTCACCGGCAATATATTTGCGAGCAAGGGTTTCAACCGCGCCAGAAAGGGTGGTGGCGGCTACTTGCGCAGGCATAGAGCTAGGGTCTGCGAAGTTTAGTAGGCCCTTTAGCGCTTGCGGCAGTTCAACGCTAGCGTCGCCTAAATATTCTTGAAAGTGGCTAGCAATTTCTGTTTTAGTCGTCAGTGCAGGCAAGCAGTCAATCAGCCGAAACATCTGCACGCGCAGCCCTGGGTTATCCATCGTCCAAGCCAGCAGCTTGTCGTCCCAACGCAGCTGATCGCGCATTTTCGAAAAGATCGATCGCTTCCCTTGGCTGTCAGCTAAAAGCTGACGGGCGATCGCCTGAGTTTTTTCCTCATAAGAAGCAACAGACGAATCTACGACCGGACGAGAAGCATTAGCAACCATTGAAATCTCCTACAGCTTCTAAAAGGTTAGAAGCACAGTACAAACAAACAGGACAAAAAACTAAACAACTAAAACAATTTCTGACGTTCTGCTTTATGAGTAGAATCCTTGCTGAGCCCATAGAGCAAGGCTCATACAGCGGAGCCTACAAGGTACAACTCATAAAGTACAACCCATAAAGCACAGCCCATAAAGCGCAGCCGGTTAAACAAAGGTGATATAGCAGGGTTGGAAACTCAACCCCGCTATTCATAGAACGTCAAAGACCTATCGCTTTTTTATCGTTGCTCTATATAAGAACTTAAACGAAAAGCTGGCGCTTAAGGGGTTGAGTTCGCGGAGGCACCGTTCAAAGACTGAAGGTCTGCGGCGGTGACAACTTCGGCCAAATCGCCTCTTGTTGAAACCGAACTGCCCGCCATCTGCAATGCGATCGCCTTGTTAGGGGGTCTGTGAATAGACTCACCTGCCGTAGAGTCTTCTGGCTCTTCTGCGGCGGGCGAAAAGCCTTCAGAGACCGGACCTTTTGCCGAAATCAACGAAATTGCTTTGCTGACACTTTCTGGAAGAATCACAACCAAACCGTTATCCGGCGCATTGTCTAATGCCCAGCTCAGCGCCTTAGACTCATCTAGCTCAATCGTATAGGGCAGTTGCTGGCCAGAAGCGGCAGCTGCCTGATGGATGCCTTTGACGATGAGATTGGCAACTTCTCCAGGAGCCCGGCCTCGTCGATCGACGTCTTCTTTAACCACAACCTGATCAAAGATATCGCTGCAAAGCTCACCGAGCGCTACTAGATCTTCATCTCGGCGATCGCCCGGTGCACCGACTACGCCAATTGAAGGGCCTGGCCAGTTTTTCACAAAGCTACCGACCGCCTCGTAGCCTGCCGGATTGTGAGCATAGTCTACTAGCGCGTGATAGCTGCCCATGTTGAACAGGTTCATGCGGCCTGGAATCTGACTCGCCGACGGCTGGAAGGTTTGCAAGGCCGTGCGAATTTTCTCTATTTCAATGCCTTGAACAAATCCGGCCAGACTAGCCGCTAGGGCATTGGCAATCATAAAGGGTGCCCGCCCGCCCATGGTTAGCGGCACGCGCTCAGCCTTTTCGATGCGGTGCAGCCAGTCTTGCTGAAGAATAGAAATGTAGCCGTCTTCGTAAACAGCGGCAATGCCACCTTTTTGAATGTGCGATCGCACCAGCGGATTCTCTGGGTCCATCGAGAAGTAGGCAATCTTCGCCTTCACTCGCTTAGCCATCGCCGCAACTAGCTCATCATCGGCATTTAGCACTACATAGCCATTGCTCTGCACAGCCTCTGCCACCACAGCCTTGAGCTTGGCCAACTGCTCAATCGTATCGATATCGCCAATGCCCAAATGATCGGCAGCCACATTTAGCACAATGCCAACATCGCACTGCTTAAACGCAAGCCCTGAGCGCAGTAGACCGCCCCGAGCCGTTTCTAACACGGCCATATCCACAGTCGGATCTTCCAAAATCATCCGAGCACTCTGCGGTCCAGTCGTATCTCCTTTCTCAACCAGATGATTGCCAATGTAAATCCCGTCTGTCGTCGTAAAGCCAACAGTGTTGTACACCTGACGGAAAATGTGAGCGGTTAACCGCGTCGTTGTCGTCTTACCGTTGGTCCCCGTAATCGCCACAATTGGGATGCGAGTAGGGCTATCAGACGGCAGCAGCATTTCTAAAATCGGTGCGCCTACGTTGCGCGCCACCCCTTCACTCGGGGCGACATGCATCCGCAGCCCAGGCGCGGCGTTTATTTCTACAATGACCCCGTCTGCGGTGGCCAGCGTTTTAGAGATGTCAGTTGTGACAACATCGATTCCGGCAACATCAAGCCCAATCAAACGGGATGCCCGCTCGGCAATCCAAATCGTCTGCGGATGGATTTCGTCAGTGCGATCTACCGCCGTTCCGCCCGTACTTAAGTTCGCGGTCTCTCTCAAATAGCAAATTTTACCGGTATCTAATACAGTCTCCAGCGTTAGCCCCTGACTTGCCAACAGCTTATCTGTAGTTCTGTCTAGCAATATTTTTGTCAAGATATTATCGTGCCCGTCACCGCGCTTAGGATTGAGGTTTTCCTTTTCAACCAGCGCCTCAATCGAGTCTTTGCCATTACCGACCACATGCGCCGGGATTCGCTCTGCGACAGCAACCACTTTGTGATTAACAACCAGAATTCGGTGGTCTCGCCCTTGATAGTAGTGCTCTACAATCACCCCGTCAGAAACGAGTCTAGCCCGGTCGTAAGCGGCTTCGGCTTCTTCCCAGCTTTTAATGTCTAACGTAATTCCCCGACCGTGGTTGCCATTCATGGGCTTTACAACAATCGGATAGCCGCCTAGATAATCTAGCGTGTCTTCAAGCTCTCTTAGAGAATAGACAACGCTACCTTTGGGAACAGGAATGCCCGCGTTTCCCAAAATCTGTTTGGTTCCTTCCTTATCGCAGGCCAGCTCTACGCCCAAGATGTTGCTATGAGAGGTGAGCGAGGCTTGAACGCGCTTTTGATGCATCCCGTAGCCAAACTGCAACAGATTGCGCACAGGCAGCTCTAGCCAGGGAATCTGACGCGCATCGGCAGCTTTCACCAGCGCTTCTGTACTAGGCCCTAGCGAAGCGGCAAATCTCAGCTCATTGAGATCGTATAGATCTTGCTCTAGCTCACTCTTAGGATACTGGCCGGTTGCGATGATGCTCTCACACAGGCGTAGCGCGGCTCTACCGGCATAGCGACCCGCTTCTTCATTCTCATATTGAAAGACGACCTGATACACGCCGGGGGTTGCCGTTTCGCGAGTGCGGCCAAAACCTACGGCCATACCTGCAAGCGTTTGTAGCTCTAAAGCGACATGCTCTATGATGTGGCCCATCATAGTGCCAGTCTCTAAACGACTGAGGAATCCGCCCCTAACACCAGGAGAGCAGAAGTGATCGACAAGGCTAGGCAGAGTTTCAACTAGCCCCTCGTAAAACCCATCAATTGTATTGGAGGGGCGATCGGCTAGATCTTCTAGGTCGAGGCGCATCACAATCAGGTTAGCGTAGCGAATACTCCAGTAGTTGGGGCCGCGAAGGGTTTGGGTTTTAAGGACTTTCATAGGTTAGAAAAAGCAGCTAGTAAGCGTAGGTAGACTTCGAATGCTCTTGAGAAAAGTGTAGAAAAAACTCAGTAAAAATTCACGCGAAACCAATGGAAATAAATGAAAATATCTGGAAATCTCTCTGGAAATCTATAAATAGACTTAGGAGGTGGGCCCGTACAATCAGCAAGCTTTGCGAGCTAATCAACCTTGAATTAATGAACGCTTGAATGACTGACAAATGAGGGTTGAGGAGCCATTTTAGACCGTCGATCAGCAAGGTCGACTTTAGCTGTTGATTTAGCGAACTTATCGTAGCGGGCCCTTAGGTGATAAGCATTAAGAAACGGGCATTAAGAGACGAGCATCAGGAATGGTACTGAAGAACAGCCCGCTTTTTATAATCGTAGCAGTCGCCTTTCTTCAAAACATGTACCCTAAGATTATGAAGGCTCAAGGGTGAATCTTCTCCGGTAACGGGGTGGTTGGTATGAGTGAGGCTACCGGGATCAACAATTGTGATAGTGCCTTTGCCTAATACTTGGAAGGTGCCGTCGCCCCCAAGCGCGATGCAAGTATCTTCGTCAATGCCGACGCCCAGGCGATTGGGGTGAGCCGCGATCGCACTCAGCAGCCGCGCCATCCGATTGCGGTTATGAAAATGCTGATCGACGAGTAGCTCGGGCACAAAGCCCAGACCGTTTGTTAAGTCGACTAGTGCCTGATTGGGAGATTCACCGCTACTGCCGCCTGCGATCATGTCTTCGCCCATGATGGCCGCGCCAGCACTCGTTCCGGCAATGACCAATTCGCTTGACTGAAGCCTTGTCTTAATTGAATCGACAATTGGTGTGTCACAGAGCAGATCACGCAGCCTTAGCTGATCGCCGCCTGTGATAAAGACGCCAGTACAGCCTTTGAGCACGTCTTGCCATCGCGGCTCTTCGCATTCGGTTCGGAAGCGAATGTCGAGGATTTGCACTTGAGCTGCGCCCATACCTGTGAAGATTTGATAGTAGCGATCGCCTACAATCGTAGGCTCGCGAGATGCAGAAGGAATAATGCCGATATTCGCGCTACTACCACCCGCACTTTCAAAAAAAGCCCTTAGGATTTCGCAGCCGTTGGTCTTATCTTCTGCCCCACCAATGATCATCACTGGGTACCGGGTAGAAATTGCCATAGACTTTTGAGCCAAACGTGATTTCATCTCCAGCATAGAACTATCCCTGACATTTATTAAGGGCATCCGTTTCAACCTCAGCAAGTTTCCAAACATATGTACGACATATGCATGATCAGACGCAATAGATCGAACTAGGGATCAAACGTATTCGTCTATACCAAATTATCAACTGCGCGCCGGGCTTGTGTTGTATCCGTTTTTACACAATTTGAGGGCTTGGCTCGAATAAGCCCAGCCTCGGATCCAAGCTCGAATGAACTGGCAAACCTCGAATAAACGGGGCAAAAATGTATGAGGGCTCTACAATTGAGCCTACATTGAGCCTACAATTAAAGAACTTCGAAGACCGCTAAAACACGCACATCCTACCCGTAACGGCTATGAGTCAAGCAGACGTCAATCAATCTTTAGAGGTTCTCCACGCTGAACTAAGTCAGCTAGATACGCCTGATACGGTGGTCAAAGACAGACTGCTCAAATTGATTGAAGATGTAGAAAAACAGCTAGAGAATCCTGAAGACTCAGCGCACAAGCAGACAAACTTGCAAACGCTGCCGACGCTGATTGAACAGTTCGAAAGCGATCATCCCAACGTCACTAGAGCGCTTTCTAAGCTGCTCAACACCCTTAGCGGTATGGGCATCTGAGCCATCAGCCGTGGCAGTGCTTGAATGGTTTGCTGCTGCCGCACCAGCAAGGCTGCGATCGCTTGGGCTGATAAGGTGGCAAAATTTCCCCTTCCAGATAAAACCATTGCCCCTTTTCTCGCACGTCCCCCTTTTCTTTCACAAACCCCTTTTCTTTCACGAACCCCTTTTCTTTCACGAACTTAGAGCGCTCATGTAGCTGAACCGCATTGCCAGTTAGACTACTGACTGCGCCACTTACAGCCGGGCCCAGCCGGGGGCGATAGGCCGCCACAAACTCTACAACGCCCGTTGTGTCTTTCTTTTGCCCCTTTTGTTTATCAATCACCTGCAGATTTAGCCACTCGGTCGCGCTGATTGTTTGCAATAGCTCGTTGTGATCGCCAGCCGAAGATGCGCTAGGGTGATGTGTCGCTAGTAAATAATCAACATGGCCAGTGCAAAAGGCGCTATAGCGCGATCGCATTAGACTCTCAGCCGTCGGCGCGACAGCCACCGATAGCAAATAGGGCTCGCAGCAGCGCAAGAATAGCCGCTGACTGCCGCAATAGCATCGATTAGAGGTCATAACTCAAGCCGTTTTCTTTCCATCTACGCTGAGCAGACCCGGCCCGTTCTCGACGGTCATCAACAGTCCGCCTATAAGCGCAAGATTTTTCAAAAAGCCACCAAGATCGCTAGTCAGCGGATGAAAAATTAGCGTCGTCGGGATTAAGAACGCAATCAATAACCATGCGCCTATTTTCGTTTGATAGCCCAGCAGCAAAAACACTGCTCCTACCAACAAAAATACAATCGTGCCCACGGCCAAAACGTTAGCTAGCGGGAGTCCTTTTCCGGCAATCGTCGAGACAAATCCCGAAAATCCGAGCAGGTGATTGATCCCGGCATTCAAAAAAATTAGCGCTAAACAAATACGTCCTGCTAAAGCTAAATACATTTAGAAAACTTCCTTTAAGTAACAGTCAAAAGATCTAAAGCCCAGCTTAGAGGGTAGCAAAGCGATCGCCTGTCTGATCGCGTTCGTTCTGATCGCGTTCGTATAGGGAGAATGCAGCCAGACGTTGCTGCTAAAATAGCTCAGTGGTCGCTAAATAGAACATTTGTTTTACTATGTCGTACTCTACTGCTAGCGCTGAGATGGCCCCAAACGAGCAGGCCGAAGCTATCCCAGAGGTTCTTCCTGGGCTGACGCTCAGCCAGCAGCAGTGGGAGGCTTTGCAGTCGCTAGAAAATTTTCTCCACAGTGACGAAAAAATTTATCTGCTGACTGGCTATGCAGGCACCGGAAAAACAACCCTGCTCCAGGCGCTGATTAGCCGACTTCAGCAAAGCCACGACAGCAGACCCGTTGCCCTTACCGCACTCAGCAACAAGGCCACCAAAGTTCTACAGTCGATGGCCTACCGCTGGGGCTGCGAAGTAGACTGCATGACCTGCTGCAAACTGCTAGGGCTTAAGCCAGTCATTGATAAGGAAACCGGGGGGCAAAAGTTTGAGCCGGACCGCGATCGCAAAAATCTGACCACTGAATATGATCTCGTGGTTGTAGACGAATGCTCCATGATCAACGAGGAGATGTGGATACTATTGGTCAATACCGTCTCCAACTTTACCCAGCGCACCCAGCTGCTTTTTGTGGGCGACTCCGCCCAGCTTCCCCCGGTTGGCGAAACCCAATCGCCCTGCTTCGATCAAATTATTGCGCGCAGCGATCTGACCGACGTCATTCGCTATGGCGGTGCAATTGGCCTGCTCGCAGAAGATATTCGTACGCATTTAGAGCGACCAGCCATGCCCAGAGCAGTGAGCGATCGCAACCAAAGCAATACCGAAGGCATTTTCACCATTCCTCAGCCCCACTGGGAAACCCTAATGCTCCGCGCCTTTAAAAGCGACGCCTACAGTCAAAATCCAGATCAGGTGCGCGTTTTGGCCTACACCAATGCCAGAGTCAACTATCTCAACAACAAAATTCGCGCCGCCATATACGGCGACAAGGCCGCTCGCTTTATGCCAGGAGAGCGCTTAGTAGCTCGCAACGCCTGCATGGGCCGCGACGGCATTTTACTGCAAACCTCAGAAGAGTGCGAAGTGCAAGCAGCCTACCTCACCCGGTTTGAAGGCTGGCTAGTGTGGGAGCTAGAGGTCACAACCGATGAAGATCAAGAACGTACGCTTAGAGTCTTGCACGAAGACGAACAGCAGCGCTTAAAAGAGATTCTTTCTAACTACGCCGAACAAAAGCAGTGGATGGCTTTTTGGGACTACAAAGAACTCTTTCACGACTTGAGCTATGCCTATAGCCTTACTGTTCATAAGAGCCAAGGCTCTACCTTTCAAGACGTTTTTATTGACGTGCCCAACCTCATGCTCAATCGCAAAGTAACAGAGCGCAATCAGCTTTACTATGTTGCCTTTACCCGCGCATCAAAAAGACTGTTCCTATGCCAATGAGAACAGCCTGTGACCTTTAACTCGATACCCGTAGATTATGATCTGCTAGAGCCTATGGCTTTGAAATCCGTCTTCTGAAATCCGTTTTCTAAGACCCGTCTAAAACGCGTCTAAAAATCGAAGATTTGGGTCGATAGCAACAAATTTGTCTAAACGCGTGGACGACGACCCATTACGAGCGATACAACAAACAGTACTAGAAAGACAAAGAACAGAATTTTAGCAATACTGGCCGCACCAGCCGCTAGCCCACCGAAGCCAAGTACAGCCGCAATCACAGCCACAACTAAGAACAGTAAAGAGTAACCTAACATGAGAAAACCTCGTAAATCAGTACCTGATCAAATGGACTTTTGCCAAGCGGAACAGTGCGCCTGATTTATTAAACACTGGCGATAGACAAGACCGATCTTCCCTAAGAGAGACTTAAACAGAAGGCAAGGGTATATTTACGTATGTCGCCGGCAACGCTCATGTTTGGGCAAAGGTTTCCTAGTGCCCAATTTCCTGGCTAATCATTTCAATTGCCTGATCGATCTGTCGCTTATTCACCATCAAATTAGTGACCGCTCGAATGGTGTGTGGACCATTTACTAGCAAGGCTACACCCGATTGCCCTAGCTGCTTTACAACTTCACTCGCATCGTGCTTGGGCACTCCAAAATTGACAATATTTGTCTCTACGCTCAGCGGGTCTATCTCAATGCCGCTAATTCCTTGCAAGCCTCTCGCTAACTGCTGGGCGTGATCGTGATCTTCGACTAGGCGATCGCGTTGATGCTGCAACGCATAGAGTGCGCCTGCGGCAATCATCCCCGCTTGGCGCATTCCCCCACCAAACATTTTGCGAAACCGCCGAGCTGTCGCCATCTGCGCCGCCGATCCGACTAGCGCTGAGCCCACAGGTGCGCCTAATCCTTTAGAAAAACAAACGCTGATCGTATCAAACGGCTCGGCGTACGCTGCCTCAGCAATTCCCGTCGCCACGCAGGCATTCCAAAAGCGAGCACCGTCCATGTGCAAACGCAGATCTTTTTGCCGACAGATCTCAGCAATCTCCTGGATAGTCTCTAGGGGAAAAATTTTGCCGCCACCGCGATTGTGCGTGTTTTCTACACATACAAGCTGCGGTCTAGGGAAATGCGGATTGTGCGGACGCAGCGCTTTGACGACCGACGCTGCCGAAAAAATGCCTTCTTCGCCGGGCAACAACCGGCAGCTTACGCCCGATAGCGCCGCCGGGCCACCCCCTTCGTAGTAATAGATGTGGGCTTCTGCTTCCAGCAGTACTTCGTCACCAGGCTGAGTGTGCGATCGCAGCGCCACCTGATTTGTCATAGTGCCCGACGGCATATAAACCGCAGCTTCTTTACCTAGCAAATCGGCTACATAGGCTTCAAGTGCATTTACCGTTGGGTCATCGCCTAGCACATCGTCACCCACTGGCGCACTTACCATTGCCTGCCGCATCTCTGCAGTAGGCTGCGTCACCGTATCACTGCGGAGATCAATCATCGTTTTACCTATCTATATCAACAAAACTAATATAGCCAAATCGACCAAAAACAGACGCCTTCACGGATAGCGTCGCCTCTTCAAGCAGACTTATATCCCTTTGTCTTTTTTTATACTTATGCTCGCATTTTGGGCACTTTCTTTTTAGATGGGTGCGATTATTCCAATGCCAAATTTCAAAAAAATACCAGTGTTTCAAACGATACCAGTATTCTGAAAGATATGAACCGCCCACTTCAACATAGTCCAAATGCTCATCGCATGCTGAACAGAATGCCAGCAGCTATCCGTGAAAGCTTTACGATAGAACAAGCACAGGCGCTAGAAAACGCACTAGTCCCCCGCACACATCGCATTGATATTCGCAGCCGGGTGCCACTGCTAGGCAAAGGGGCCTATTTTATGTTTTTGGTTGGTGCTAATCGACGCAGCAGCCCTGACGCCAGCGACAGCAATCGTCTTAGCAACTCATACCCGCCAGCCGCCGCTGCGGCCCTAAAGCGAAAATGCCGCCTGTGTCCTAACACCCATCGAATTTTGGTCAGGATGCCAGAAAGTATCGGCAGCACGTTTACATTAGGTCAAATACGCGCAATGGAGGCGGCCTTAGTCCCCCGCCGTCACCGTATAAATCTCTGTCTCTCGCTTCCTTTTTTTGGCAAAGGGGCCTACTTTGTTTTTGCAGCGGGTCCTAATCAAAGAAAAGCGCGCTATTACGGCCCAAAAAAACGCAACCCTTTTATTGTCCCTGCCGTATTGGGTAGCGTTGTTTTGAGCGCGATCGCAATTTCAGGACTAGTTCAGCTCAGAGGTAGCAGGCTGCTAGCCGAAGCCGATCCGGTCTTTCAAGCGGGCGAAACCTTCTATCCAACCGCTGTCCCTTTCAAAAAAAATAGAAGAGAGTGCGAAGAAAGTAATCTCCAATGGATAGACGGCCAGTGCATTGATCGAATTCACGATCCCATCTTTTGATTTTAAGATCTGGCCGTTTGAGGTTTGGCTTTTTGAGGTCTGGCCTTTTGAGATGGGGGCTTTTGAGGTTTGGCTTTTTGAGATGGGGCCTTTTAGGATCGTAATTTAGCAGCGCTACAGATGAACGATTCCTACTGTAGCGGCGTGCGAATGCATACTTTGTCAGCAGGCAAAGCCTTAGTACGCCGAGAGTCGCTTGGCCCGTCAAGGCGTAATGGTTTTACCTGTGTTTCTGTGTTCAAACCAAGTGACCAATGCTATAGATTCGGGAAAATTAGGTTATCAGCCAGCGCTCAATCCTATGAACACCCCTGTGCATCCACAAATACAGAGAACCCTAGCCGCAATTGTGGTTACAGACGCGGTTGGCTTTAGCAAGTACATGTCTCGCGATGAAGACAAAGCGCTCGCGATGATTAATCGAGACATCAAAATCATTTCAGAGCTGTGCGAATTTTTTGAAGGGCAAATCCTCAAAACAGTCGGCGACGGCGTTCTTATGTACTTTATCAGTGCGGTACAGGCAGCGGCCTGCGCGGTCGAGATGCAAAAAACCTTTCTAGGGTTCGCTCGCAATCCTAAAGGCGATGACCATTTTACCCATCGGGTAGGCGTGCACTTAGGCGATATTTTTTTTAACGATAACGACATGATGGGCACCGGGGTCAATATCGCGGCCCGCTTAGAATCTGAAGCTAAAGCAGGCGCTATCTGCATGTCTCAAGTGGTTTACGATGTCGTCAAATCTAGGTTAGAGCTAGATGCTGACTATATCGGTCAGCTCTCGCTCAAAAATATTTCAGAAGCTGTTGCTGCTTACAACGTATGGCCCAAGGGCATGCGCCCAAACAAGGAGACAGAAGCGACCACTGAAGCCGTATCTCCACTCTCTATTACGCCCATCAATTCGGCGGTCAAAAAGCTAGCAGCGCATCCCAATCACAGGCGTATCAAAAAGCTGCTGTATGGCACGCACCAAGCCTGCTGGGAAAATAATGCGGCTATTTTAGAAGGAATTCCGCTGAAGGTGCTGCTAGAATCTTTGACGGATCGCAATGCCAGCCTCGAAGAATGCCGCCACAGCCTGTATGAGATAGTCGCCACGCTCAACCGCAAAGACACTTATTCTAAGGTCGCAGAGGTTATTTTAGATGCTTTGTACGATGTGTATATAGAGGCGACTGGCGGCACGCTGCCTGAGTCTCAGCTAGGGGGCGAGCTGCTAGAAAATCCGCTGAGCGCCCTGTATAAAGACGTAGCGCAGCGAATAGAGCAAACGGACGACCCGATTCGGATGAAAAAACTGTTGTATTGTCTGTGTCACGACAAATGGGAAAATAACAGCGACTACGTTGCTAGCATGGACACAGCTGCAATGGTAGAAAGGGTCTTTGAACACATTCCAAGTGCTCAAAGCTTTCAAGAGCGGTTGAGAATTATCTTACTCCGGCTCAACCGTAAGGCGAAATATGCCCCTATTGCCAATATCTTGTTTAGAGAATGTCAGGTTTTGTACCCAGATGTTGACAGTCCAATTTCTCTGCCGGGAAGCCTAGAGGTAGAAGAATCCCACACAGAAAACACTCAGATTAGCCCCAAAAGAAAGCCCGATCAGCAGGCTCCGCCACAGTCAGCCGCTAAACCTTTATTCATTCGATCTGCACCGGTTAGTCATTAGCTTGCAACTGGCTTGCATCTCACTGGCTTGCGTCTCACTGGCTTACATCTAATGGTCGCCGACAGGAGTGCGACAGAAAATTAGCTCGATTAAATTCTAATTGCCAACATTGCAGGGGAGGTTGTAGCTTAAGCTTTTACTATTCAAAAGCATTAGCTGCACAGGTGGCAGGATTGGCAAATGGGTACTCCTAAAGTTTTTATTGACGGTGAAGCAGGCACAACTGGCCTGCAAATATATCAGCGACTGGCGCACCGAGACGATTTAGAAGTTATCAGCATCGATCCGGCTAAGCGCAAGGACGGAGCGGAAAGGGCCAAGCTAATTAATGCGGCGGATGTGGCTATTTTGTGCTTGCCGGACGATGCGGCGCGTGAGGCGGTGGGCTGGATCAACAATTCTAAAACGAAGGTTTTGGATGCAAGCACCGCACACCGTACGGATGCGGCCTGGGTATATGGGTTTCCAGAGCTAGATCCTGACCAACGGCAAAAGATTGCCTCAACTAGCCGAGTAAGTAATCCGGGCTGCTATCCAACCGGTTTTTTAGCTGCGATCGCGCCCTTAGTCCGCACCGACACCTTGCCCAGCAGCTTTCCGGCTACCGTCAACGCTATTTCTGGCTACTCTGGCGGCGGTAAAAAAATGATTGCCCAGTACGAAGGCTTTCGCACAGAAGACCCTCAGCAGGCCGAGTCTAAATCACCCTACAGTCCGTATGGATTGAAGTTTGGGCACAAGCATGTAAAAGAGATGCAGAAGTATTCTGGGCTGACGCATACGCCGTTGTTTGTGCCTGCCGTCGGTGATTTTGAGCAGGGGATGGTAGTACAAATGCCGCTGCCGCTGTGGGCTCTAGATAACCCACCTACTGGCGCGCAAATTCACCGCGTTTTAGATCGGCACTACGCTAAAGAGCCGTTTGTACGTGTTATGCCGTATCAGCAGCCAGAACTTTTAAGAGACGGCAATTTTTTAGAAGCCAAAACAGCCGTCAACACAAACGAAGTACAGCTATTTGTGTTTGCCAATGACAATACCCAAGAAGCGCTGCTAGTCGCTAGGTTAGATAATCTTGGCAAGGGTGCTTCTGGCGCGGCTGTGCAAAATCTCAACATTATGCTGGGGCTGCCTGAAGATAGTGGGCTACAGCCGTAGAGAAAACAATTTTTTAAGGGAGAAGTTAAGAGAGAAGCAGGCATGGTACAAGTCAAAGTGACAGGATACGCGCAGCAGCTAAATCCAATAAAGGCGCAGCTGTCTGATATTATCCATAGCTGTTTGCAAGAAGCATTCGGCATTCCAGAAAACAAGCGTTTTCAGCGGTTCTTTCCACTAGCCTCAGATGATTTCTACTATCCGACCGACCGCTCTGACAAATACACCATCATCGAGATTGTAATGTTTGAAGGGCGATCTGTTCCCACTAAGAAAAAGCTGACCCGGCTATTACTTGAACGAATTCCTCAGACGCTGGGCATTTCGGTAGAAGATATAGAGATAGCAATGTTTGATTTGCCCAAACACAACTGGGGAATACGGGGAGTGCCAGGAGACGAATTGGTTTTGAACTATTCGGTCGATACTTGAAACTCGATCGATACTTGAAACAGCGATCGCACACCATATTTGACCCTAACGGTTGACGATGACCGAAGTTGACCGGAGTTGACCATAGCCCAATGGCACTGACTTAATCCGAATTAAGCAGCCAGCTTGGCTTTGAGAACAGCGCGAGGTTGTCTCATTCGAGGAAAAGGCTTGGGTCTAAGCTTAACAACTCTGGGCTCATGCCGGTCAGG
>Ga0115546_1000294_pt1 | contig 35335 bp, 28 predicted proteins | sample COGITO_mtgs_1004_FD_87186 | JGI IMG/M metagenome (GOLD analysis project Ga0115546, IMG submission 87186) | Pelagic marine microbial communities from North Sea - COGITO_mtgs_100413 | ecosystem: Environmental > Aquatic > Marine > Epipelagic | place: Germany:Helgoland, sampling site Kabeltonne...
TTGCGCTCAATCTGCTGACCAAAGAACCTTCGAAGGGCAGCAAGAAGAGAAAGCGGCTCAAAGCTGGATGGGACAACGACTTCCTCATTCAAGTCCTGCTCTCTTGAGTATGCGGTTGCCCTGGCCCATACAGCCGCTCAGCTATTTATCTATTTATCCAGACAAATCGCTTAAAACATTCCTTAAGGTTGTTCCGCCGCCAAGAAAAAATCGGCATAGTATGAAAAAGCAAAAATTTGCTAGTTAAAGACCGCAAATGTTAGGCGTTCAACGTTATCTTAAGTAGCCCTCATGAGCAGTCCCAAGCCAGGAATTAGGCCCTGCTCTGAAGCTGAGCGCCAGCCAAATAATCTTCATCTCAGCCGAATAAACAATAACTGTGGACGCTCTACGCCCATTTTTGGAAAAGTATACTGGGCCCCCGCGCGATCGCTTTGGTTCACCCTCATGTACGGAGGAGCCTTGCTCGGCGGCTACGCTACTTTCCAGTGGGACGCCCTAGCACTTTGCCTGTTCACGAGTGCGATCGCCCTTTGTGCAGGCTACTCCGTCGGCATCCACCGCCGCCTCATTCACAACAGTTTTCAATGCCACGCCCAGGTAGAAGCGGCGCTAGTCTATATAGGCGTACTCGTCGGTATCGGTGGCCCCTTCACCCTGATCGAAAAGCACGATATTCGCGAATGGGCGCAGGCACAGCCCCGCTGCCACGACTACTTCACCAGCCGTCGCAACCCCTTCACCGACTGGCTGTGGACCACGCACTGCGACTTTCAACTGCACTATCCCCCTATTGTCCAGTACGAGCCGCGCCTCACCCACAACAAGTTTTACCCATGGTTAGAACAAACCTGGATGCTTCAACAGCTCCCGTTAGCGATCGCGTTCTATTACTGCGGCGGCTGGAGCTGGATCTTTTGGGGCATCTATGTTCGCATTAGCCTCTGTGCCACACTCATTTGGCTCACAGATTATCTCTCTTGTCGGGTCAACCGGCGATCGCGCCAGGCCAAAGGCATCGCCATTCAGCGCGGCAATATTCCACTGCTTAGCCTACTCCCCACGAGCGGAAGCTGGCAGAACAACCATCAAAACGCCAATAGCGACGCTAGATTTGAACAGCAATCGCAGCTCGATCCGGGCTGGTGGCTCATCAAAGGGCTTCAATCATTAGGACTCGCCTGGGATATTCCGCAGATCCAAGAGCTAGATCTCTTGCCAGCCACAACGCCTAGCGTAGAGCCATCCATAACTACAGAAGAAATTCCACTAAGGGGCTTGGAGGTTACCAATACATAATCATACTCAAATATCTAAATTCTCAAAGCAGGCGTTCAACCAGAGAAATGTCATATTTTACGCTACGTAATAACCTTCAAAACAGGCATTACTAGGTAAACAGGGCATTGTTGCACCAACGTCAAAACAAGGTTGTTATCCTAGCTAACGTCGGTTCGAGATAAAAAACTAGCTTCAAAGACCCTATCTTCGCCCCGCTTCAATCTGTCGCACCGCTGTCATTGCTGAATAGCTGACGCCAGCAGTGCCCTCACCCGGATGGGTGCTATCACCCACTAGCCACAAATTCTTAACTGGCGTTCTAGTCGCAAATCCAAAAGGGCCAAAGGTTGGCACGCTTTGCCCAATGCCGCCGACAATACCCTGTTCACGCCCGGTAAATGTTTCAAAGCTTCTTGGCGTTGCCGCTTCTACATGAACAACATAATCAGAGCGCAAGTCGAAATAGTCTTTTAGCCGAGAGAAGGCCGCTTGAGTGTAGCGTTCTTTCATCTTTTTATACCCCTCTTCATCGCAGTCATACCAGGGCTGTACTGCTGTAAAAGAAGACGCAATAATTGTCAGCTTTCCGCTAGGTGCACGGCCATCACCCGCACGACTAACCGAAACAAAAAGAGAATTATTCTCTGCAATTGGCCCATCGTAGTCGTACATAAACTGTAAATGAGGCGGGCAGTTTTCTGGCACCGCAGCTTGTTCCACGCCCAAATAAATAACAAATGCACCTGAAGACGGCGGCAGCTTTCCCACCCGCTGCTCGTACCCTTTCATCTTGCGATCGCCAGCTAGTCGAACAAGATTTTGTACCGTTACATTTGCAACAACTTGGTCACAAGCTTCTTCCCAAATCTCTCCTTTCTCAGACTCTCTCTTTAAGGGCGTCACGCTCACTCGCGTAGGCCGACCCTTCTCAATACGAATGGCGCTCACCCGGTGCCGCATATGCAGCTTCCCCCCATCTTTTTCTAAAGAGGCTACCAGGCGATCGCTCAAAACCTGCATACTTCCTTCCAGGTGATACAGCCCATGAGGAGCCTGCGACATGCCCAAGGCAGTTGCCGCATACAGCACCGCCGTCTTATCCGCTGTTGTCTGCGAATAAAGCTTTAGCTGCATATCCAAAAACGTTCGCAGCCGCCGATTCTTATAGAGATCGTAACCCCGCAAAATATCTCCTACCGTCGAGAAAGTAAACGGCACCGTCAGCAGCGTGTCGGGTCGAAGAGCGATCGCTAGCTGCCAAACATCCCAAAGACTGCGCGGCGGCAACACCGGATCGCGCTGCTGAAACCGCCAGCTATAGTCAAACATCGACTGCATAAAGTTCCAAAAAGGCGCACTCCCCGGAAACTGCCGCTCACGCTCTACTTTCCACTTCACCGGGTCGCGCCACACATTAATCGGCTCACGTTCTCCCGGTAAAAACACCGCACAGGCCGGATCGCACTCACTCGCTTGCGGCAGCTCAATTCCTAATTCTTCAAATATCTGCCGGTGAATTCCACCCGGTTCTAGCCCTGCCACCTGCGTTGCCCCAACGTCAAACGTAAAGCCTCGCCGCCTAAACGTAGACGCGCAGCCCCCCGGCACAATCGCCTGATCAAACACTTTTACCCGATAGCCACGGTGAGCTAGCAACGCCGCAGCCGTCAACCCGCCAATACCAGCGCCCACAACCACTACTTTTTGCGCCGTACTATCCATCGCTCGTTACATTTCTTAAACTCTATATTCAGTCTAGCGCTCAGCCCCATCCTTGACCGCCTCAGCAGTCTGAATATCTATTCACAAATGCAGCTGAGCGCGGCGAAATTTCCACCAACGGGTATATGACCTCGACTTTCACCGATCCATAAGCTGAGGAAGTAAAAAAGTAAACAGGAATCCAAATATGGCAGATCCAAACAACATCCCTCAAGAATCACAGCAGCTCACTGAGGACTTGAACAGCACAGACGAAGACACCAAAAACAAGGCCAGCGGAGACATGGCCAAAACCAACTTCGACGCAGAGTACGAAGAAGCCCAAAAAAATAGCGGCGGCTCCGGCACTCAATCTAGCGACTCTAATCCGGTAAGTCGCAAAGTAAGCGCCGAAGGCACAGCAGGCAGCGGCAGCTCTACAGGCAAAGCTGGCCGAAGCAAAGAAGCCGGCAAGATAGACGATATCGACAGCCCTGGCGATAGCGATCCTGATGACTATCGCAATATGGCGAGAGAAGTCACCAAAGGAAAGGGCGAAGCGTAACCAAAAAAAGCCCTGTGTTTAGCATATTAAACACAGGGCTTTTTTAATCAGAACTCAGGCTTACTACCGATACTTACTGATCGCCTTTGTCCAAGTTAAAAATAAACGGGACACCGCCGCCGTCGCTACCACTCGTTACCAGTACGCGAGGCATCTGCGCCCCCCCTGCTCTCCAAGCTTCAATGGCTTCTTTTTGCAGCACCAGAGTTCCGCCCTGCGCCTTCAGCGTTTCAGCAATCAGTCGCTGCGACTCGGCTCTACCTTTTGCTCGGTTAACTTCAGCTTGCGCCTCTTGCTCAGCTTCTTGCGCCACATACACAGCCCGCTGCGCTCGCTGCTCAGCAATTTGCTTTTCCTCTACCGCCCGCGAGAACTCCGGAGAGAATGTCAGGTCAATTACACTGGTATCGAGCACGTCAATTCCGTACTTTTCCAGTCGCAGCGCTAGCGCTTCATCAAAGTCATCTTTCAGCAGCGCTCGCTGAGTAATTGCCTGCTCAACCGTCCGCCGAGCCGCTGCCACCTTAAACGACTCCTGAGTTTGCGGCGCAATAATCTTCGACACAATATTAGATAGCGATCCCTGCTTTCGGCGAATATCTACCATCTGAAGCGGATCCAAGCGAAAGTTAATCGCAAACCGAGCTTTCAGATCCTGCAGGTCTTTGGTCGAACTTTCGGCGGGCACCTCAAACTTCTGCACCGTAATGTCGTACACGTCCACAAAAGACACAAACGGCGGCTTCAGATGAATCCCCTCTAACAAAACGCCATTCTGCGCTTTTCCCAACACGCTAAGGACACCGGCTTGCCCCGGATTGATAATCACGAAGCTGCTAGCCAGAATGATCGCCACTACGGTCGCGATCGCCGCAATGATTACCGGCTGACTATTTCCTTGATTCACAGTCAATGTAAAACCCTCTTATATATATAGACGTTTTTTCCAGATTACTCAGCCGCTAAAAAAGCACACGCCCGCTTAACGGCTCCCCTATCTTTTCACTCAGTCACTTTTCACTCAGTTGCTTCTATCTTAGTCACTCAGTCGGGAGGCCCCACAGTTCGCCGTTCCCGGCCACCACTTCACCAATCTCATAAGCGGCAATGCCTTCCTGTTCAAAAAGCGATCGCCCAGCTTCAACCTGATTAGCAGGCACCATTACCGCGAAGCCAATACCCATATTAAAGGTATTGAACATATCCGGCAGCGCCACTTCCCCCGCCGAGCGCAACCATTCAAACACCGGCAGCACTGGCCAGCTCTGCGCATTCAGCCGAATTGCCTGCCCTTCAGCCAAACAGCGCGGCAAATTCTCAGGCAGTCCGCCGCCCGTCACATGCGCCATCCCACGAATCTCCAAATCGGACTTCAACGCCGCCAGCACCGGCTTCACGTACAGCTGGGTCGGCGTTAGCAGCACTTCGCCCAAAGACTGACCGTTTAAACCAGGCGGCTTTTCCGCCCAACTATAGCCAGCGGCCCGTCCGGCTTCTTTTGCCTCCCGCTTCGCATCCGCCATAATCTTGCGCACGAGGCTAAAGCCATTGCTGTGCACGCCGCTACTCGCCAGTCCGATAATGCGATCGCCCACCTGCACCTTCGAGCCATCCAGCATCTGCGCTTTCTCCACAATCCCCACGCAAAAACCCGCCAAATCGTACTCTCCCGGCGCATAAAACCCTGGCATCTCCGCCGTCTCGCCCCCCAAAAGCGAGCAGCCCGAAGTTTTGCAGCCGCTTGCCACCCCCTCAACCACCTGCGCCAACTGCTCTGGGGCCAGCTTTCCTGTCGCCAAATAATCTAAAAAGAACAGCGGCTCCGCGCCAATCGTTAGCACATCATTCACGCACATCGCCACCAAATCAATCCCCACCGTATTGTGCCGATCCAGCGCCTGAGCCAGCTTCAGCTTCGTCCCCACCCCGTCGGTTCCCGAGACCAAAACCGGACGTTGATACCCGCTCGGCAGCTCAAAGCAGCCACCAAACCCACCCAAAGCACCCAACACCTCTGGGCGACGCGTCCCATCTACCATGCCTCGAATCTTATCGACAAACGCACGGCCCGCCTCAACATCTACCCCAGCTTCCCGATAATCCATAACCCGGCTCCCAAAAGTTGTCAGCCTGCCTATCCTCCCAAATAGTGAGGCCGTGACAAAAATTAAAGTTGATTCAAAAAACTAATTTCAGCGCTTAGTCTATCCATAGTCACACCCGCACATCCTCCATTAGGAGTAGATATTGCGTTCAAATTAAAATTATTTGAGAAAGTAGAACCGCCTTTAGTCAGAAACAGACGCTTCCTCAGGGCGAATTATTCTTAATTAGATGCATAAAATTGCATAGTTCTTTATAGACTATGCAGCTATGCACCGTTAAAAACAGATCTGATTGATTAGTTATCCGAAACAAAGCTTTAAGAATGCATAAGTAACATAGGCTACTAATGTGACGGTCGATTAACCGGCAAGCCCTTTACATTTCGTCATTTCACGATTTTCATGAAGCGTTCGTGAAGAACAAATCTGCAACACCCCCCGAAAATACCCTGAGCTTCGCCCAAATTTGTTCGTGTAAATTAGCGGTGTTCGTTCATGTAATCGCTATTGAGGTTTGAAGCGCTGCTCAAATAGCACTCAGTTCAAATAGCCAGTTGTCCAAACGCCTGGTCTGAGTCGCTATAAAAGCAGCCCTGTTATGTTTGTGCTTTTTAATGGTTCCAACAAATCCAAGTTCGCGAGTAGCCTTGCAGCAGCCCTTCTGCTGTCTGGCGCTGGCATCACCCTTACCGGGGCTAGTTCTACTGACTCTGTTGAAGCTAAAAAAGAAGAAGCGCTGATTGCCGACGCTGCTTCCAACGCAAAGCCCACGCAACTTATCGACGCGCTAGCCGCCAACGGCTCAGAAAATACGTCAACGACTCAAAGTCTTAGCGCCGAACAAAACGAAGATATTCTCGTTTTGCCTCACGCCATCGACGGCAGACAAGCTGCCACCCTCTACGTCAAAGACATTCCCGTCTTGACCTTCCTCGGCACCGAAGTTGATAGACTCTCTAACGCCAACGATGGGGTAGCCCTAGCCGCTAGCGACACCGCCATCTCGCTAGAGACCCAGCCCGCTCCCGCAGGCGACATCCTCAGCGCCGATGCCCAGAGCGATCCCGTCCTTCGAGCCACGGCTTTAGGCGAGCAACTCGAACGCGAAGCCAATGAGGGTGAAGCTATCTCGGTTCGCTGGACTGAAGAAACCGAAGGCTTCACCGTCACGCTAGGCGAAGAAGACCTAATCGCGCTAGATAGTCGGACTATTTTAGCCGACACGACTCACGATTCAGCCACAGATGCCATTCAAGTCACCAATCGGCTAAGACGCCTCCTAGGCGGCGCAGAGCCAATTTCTGAAATTGAAGGAATGCCCGAGCCTGAGCCTGAACCTGTCGTTGAGGCGGCTCCGGTGCAAAAATTAGCGATCGCCTCTACCACCGTAGGCGGCGCTTCCTGGTACGGCCCTGGCTTTAACGGCAGACTCAGCGCTAGCGGCGAGGTCTTCAACCAGTACGCGCTTACGGCTGCCCATCGCACACTGCCTTTTGGCACTCGCGTCTTGGTCACCAACTTGTACACCGGTCAGCAAGTCACCGTCCGCATCAACGACCGAGGTCCCTACGCAGGCGATCGCATCATCGATCTTTCAGCAGGCGCTGCCGAGCAAATCGGCTTAGTCAGCTCAGGCGTGGGCACCGTTCAGCTAGACGTCTTGTACTAGATCTTTTGTACTGGATAGTTTGGACTAACTCCTCAGACAACTGAATTTAGAAATCAAACCGGGCTCTCCAAACGGAGGGCCTTTTCTATGACTGGCTTTTCTATGACTGGCTTTTCTATAACTGGCTATAGGGTCTGTGCTTTTGTACATTTATATAGCCTTTACTTAGAACAGGGGTGAGGAGTCTTACCCCCAGCGTTACGTCCTCGCCTTATCAACAGACGAACCAGCTTTTAATTTAGGCTAGAAATCTAGGAATACAGAGACAACCGGAGAACTTCGTGCAGCTATTCAATACCGCTGTTGAGTTGCAGCATTATCTGCGTCAGCGTTCGAAGGCTGATGAAACCATTGGGTTAGTGCCTACGATGGGTGCACTTCACGCAGGGCATCTCAGCCTCATTACCCAAGCTCGCCAAACCACTAGCACCGTCGTTGTCAGCATCTTCGTCAATCCACTTCAGTTCGCCCCCCACGAAGATTTCGATCAATATCCCAGGCCGCAGCAGGCAGATCAAGATCTCTGCCAAAAAGCAAACGTCGATGCGCTCTTTATGCCATCTGCCGTAGAACTCTATGGCACAGCCAAACCAGACCCATCTGCGTTCACCCAGGTCTTGCCGCCCAAAAGTATGACGGATGTGCTTTGTGGGCGATCGCGTCCTACCCACTTTCAGGGCGTCGCCACCGTCGTCACCAAGCTTCTCAACATCGTCCGCCCCACCCACGCCTTCTTCGGCCAAAAAGACGCTCAGCAAGCGGCCATTCTCAAACGCATTGTCAAAGATCTGCACCTGCCCGGACAAATCATCGTCTGTCCCATCGTCCGCGAAGCCGACGGCCTTGCCCTTAGCTCTCGCAATCGCTACTTATCCAATCAGTCGCGCCAAAAAGCAGCCGTGCTCTCTCGCAGTCTTCGAGCCGCTCAAGCCGCCTTCGCTCAAGGAGAACGGTCGGCTACAGCTCTACTCCAAACCGCCACGGCTGTTCTCAGCGCAGAACCCGCCGTCACAGTAGACTATCTAGCATTAGTTCATCCTGATACACTAAAACCTTTGCAAACCGTAAACCAGCAAGGAATGATGGCGATCGCCGCAAACATAAGCAATTCAGAAACCGCCGACAAAACCCAAACCCGGCTCATCGACAACGTTGTGCTGCAAGCTTCCACGACAAATTCCGAACCAGCATTAACAACGCGCCAGCCCATCATCGCAATCGACGGCCCTGCTGGAGCCGGAAAATCCACCGTTGCCCGCCAAGTTGCACACAATCTAGGACTCCTCTATCTAGATACGGGAGCTATGTATCGCGCCCTCACCTGGTTTGTTTTAGAGCAGGGAATCGATCCTACAGACGCCGTCCAAGTAGAGCAGCAGCTTGCAGACTGCGATATTAAGCTCATTGCCAACCCGATCGGCGGTACGCCGCTACCCCCAACCGTGCAGGTCAACGGGCAGAATGTCACCCAGGCTATTCGAACAGAAACCGTTACCCAGCAAGTATCTACTGTCGCCGCGCAAGCTGCCGTTCGAGAGCATTTAGTCGCTCAGCAGCAAGCCTATGGCGCAGCATCAGGCGGCGTTGTAGCCGACGGTCGAGACATCGGCACCCATGTTTTTCCCAACGCAGAGCTTAAAATCTACCTCACCGCCTCAGTTCAAGAAAGAGCCGCCCGCCGCTATCGCGATCTAGAAGCCGCAGATCAAGGCTTAGAAACTGACTTGCCTACGGCCGATTTGCCTACGTTAGACGAGCTCGCTAAATCCATCTCAGAGCGCGATCGCAAAGACAGCACAAGAGCCGTCTCCCCTCTGAAAAAAGCCCCCGACGCCATCGAAATCAACACCGACCATCTCACAGCTAGCCAAGTCATCGACAAAATTTCCACCCTCTACCACCAGATCGCCCGCTAGCCTATCCCCATTTCTGTGCGCCCCGACAGCATGACCTCGCCCCCATCTAGTCTCCAAGAACAAAAAGAAGCCCTGCGCCGCAAACTTCTCAAAGCCAGGCAGGCCATTCCTGCCCGCATCCGTCAGGCAAAATCAGACAGCATCTGCCAGCACTTACAAAATTGGCAGCCCTTCGCCCAGTCGCGCCTCACGCTGGCCTATCACAGTTTTCGCGGCGAACCCGATCTCAGTCCGCTCTTCCAGCAGCGCCGAGTTTGGGGATTTCCCCGCTGCGAAGGCAAAGCCCTCAAGTGGCACCGCTGGTTTCCGTCCTCGCCCTGGAGCTTTCACACCGGCACCTACGGCATCACCGAACCCGATCCCGCCTCGCCCGCCGTAGAACCTTACAAAACCGATCTCATTCTCATTCCTTGTCTAGCCTGCGACATCAGCGGCCACCGGCTAGGCTATGGCGGCGGCTTCTACGACCGCATGTTAGCCGATCCCACCTGGGCCAACAAAACCGCCATTGGCATCGTCTTCGAATACGCTCGCCTGCCCCAAATTCCAAAAGCAGACTGGGATATTCCCCTTAGCGGCATCTGCACCGAAAGCGGTTTATTTTTGTCCAACAGTTCAAAGAACTGAGCTATCTAAAGAACTGAGCCATCTATCGAGAAAAAGCCCCATCGCGACTACCGCTCCCAGAGCTTAATCCCACCAATAAGACCCAGCACATTCGGCACCACCGTCACGTTTTCCGGGAGATCTACTTCAATATGCGACACTTCGCCACCACCTAAATACAGTCGGTCGTAGTTGTACACCCGAGAGAGCAGCGCGATCGCCTTCAACAGCCGATTATTCCAAACGCGATCGCCCACTTTCTTCAGCGCCGCTCGCCCTAGCTGCTCCTCAAACGTCTCGCCCTTACGAAAACGCGAATGACCCAGCTCTAAATTGGGCACCAGCTGACCATTCACAAACAGCGCTCCTCCAAATCCCGTTCCCAGTGTGGCGACTAGTTCTACACCCTCACCAGCGATCGCGCCCATCCCTTGAATATCCGCATCGTTAGCAACCCGCACCGGCTTACCCGTCATCGCAGAGATTGCTTTAGCCAAATCGCAGCCGACCCAATCCGAGTGCAAATTCACTGCCGTGAGCACCACGCCTCGACGCACCACCCCTGGAAAGCCAACCGACACCCGGTCAAATCCCGTCTGCTGGCTCGTTAACTTCTCAATCACTGTCATCACGGCTGTAGCCGTTGCAGGCTGAGGCGTTTTAATTCGCGCGCGATCGCCCAAAGGTTCGCCAACCGCATTTAGCAACAGCGCCTTCACACCACTGCCGCCAATATCGATTGCCAACGTTTTTAGCCCGGCTGACGATTCGCTCGTTGGCACCTCCGGTTCCGGCGCAGAAGTTGACGCCTCCGAGATTTTAGACATCGAATGGTCTACCGAACGCTCAGCCCCTTGATCTTCTAACTTATTCTCCATTTTTTCCGCCAAATGCTTTACTTCTAAACAGTTAAAACCAGCTATCTACAAACCCTCATCTCAGCCTAGAGAACGTCCGGCAGCGCCTTACAAAGATCTATCTGAGCGAGTCACTAAGTCCGCCTATCACTACAAATCTGCTACAGACCTGGCTCAGCACCTTCAGGTTCTCTACGCTTTTGACTCAGCGCAAATCCCTCAAAGCGATAAATCTCCTCAAATACCCTGGCCCAGCCCGCCGCCACCGACGCCAAAATTCGCGATCCTTTCTCAGCGCTAGCCACCGTCGCATCTCCCACCGCACCACTCTCGCTCAAATCATCCATCGTCCAGGATACAGGCAGCTGCCCCTCCAAACTTAGCAAGCTATCGGGCGCAAATAGCACCGGCAGCTCCCGCACCGCCATAGCCATCTCCACCTGCTCCGGCATCAGCGCTAGCATCACACTCGTCTCCACGTCCCCCGCATGGATGCCCTGCTCATATTCATCTGCCCCCACAATCGACTCCACATCATGCGGCGCTCCCCACACAAACATTGGGAACACCAGCAAATCAGCAAACTGATGGCGCAAATCTCGGGCTACTAGCTCTAGCACCTGAGGCTGTCCGCCATGTCCATTTACCAGCACCAGCTTACGAAAGCCCGCCCGGTAAAGGCTCTGTGCCATCTCTATGAGCACAGATCTTAGCGTCTTGGCCGACAGCGAAATAGTACCCGGAAAACCCTCATGCTCATTCGACTTGCCATAGTACAGAGGCGGCAGCGCATAGGCAGGCACCGCCGCGTCCAATAAATGTAGGGCTTGGCCCACCACCGCCGTAGAAATAGCCGCATCTACAATAAGAGGCAAATGCGGCCCATGCTGCTCTATCGCACCCACCGGTTGAACAATCAGCGTGTTGGCTTTATCGGGAAGCGCAGCCACATGTGGCCAAGAAAGATAAGGAAAAAATCGTTCGGCAGGAATGTAACTATGCATATATAGACGCTGTAAGAACTCGCAAGGGCACAATTTGTCGAAGACATAGCCCGTAGAAACATAGCCCGTAGAAACATAGCCCGTAGGAATACACTGTAGAGCAGTCGCAAAGCTGTCCCTTTGTCAGTTTCAGCACTACCTTAGACAACCACTATAAAGTTACTAGCGGTCACAAAGGATACTTGCAGCCAGCTAGACCCGCAGCAAATACCTATTTACGACTTCAAAATAATTGATTAACTTAAATACATCACCTTATCTTTATATAGGAATGTCCCGTTACTTCGGCAGCTCCTTAAACTTTCATTGCTACGCTCTATAGATTCATCAAAACGTCTCATTAGAAGACCTTTTGAATGGGTAATATGCAGACACAAGCGCTCCTTTCAGGCTTAATTATTTACAGCTTCTGTAAGAGCCTCAACAGCTTTCCGACGTTTCTGATTATTCGCCGTCCCCGTCTTACATGAAAAACACCGCCCGCTTAATCGGCTTCTTGAAACACTACTCTGTGGGCGCAGCGGCCCTAGTTATACCGGCGATCGCCACAGGACTCGTCGGCTCCACCGCAAAGCCTGCCACCGCTAATCCTCAAGACAGCTTTCAAGACAGCCCTAAAATGGTGCTCGACGAAGCCTGGCAGTTAGTCTACAAAGAGTATGTAGACGCAGACTTTAACCGAGTCGATTGGCTAGGCGTTCGCCAAACGCTCCTCAGTGGCGAATATACCTCCCGCGATGCTGCCTACAGCGAACTGCGCAAAATGCTGCGTCGCCTAGAAGATCCCTACACTCGCTTTCTCAACCCAGCTCAATATGCTGCCCTCACCGAGCAAACCTCTGGAGAAGTCTCGGGCGTCGGCATTCGCTTCGAAGAACAAGCCCAAGGGCTCGTCGTCACAAACGTCCTGGCAAATTCCCCAGCCCAAGCAGCCGGGGTAAACGTTGGCGACGTTATTTTGACGCTCGACGGTCGCTCCAGTCGAAATCTCAACCTCGAAACTGCCTCGCAGCTCATCCGGGGCGAAAGCGGCAGCCAAGTCTCACTCACCGTTCGCCGAGCAGACAGCAGCGAAGCGACCCTCACCCTCACCCGTGCGGTGGTCTCTGTTCCTACCGTAACCGCCGAACTTCAGCAGCAAAACGAAACTGCTGTCGGCTACATTCGCTTGGATGAGTTTAGCGCTCACGCCGCCGAGCAAATGAGTGCTGCCATCGCCGAGCTTTCCGAGCAGGGGGCCGAAGCCTTCGTTCTAGATCTACGCAACAACCCAGGGGGCCTGCTGCAAGCCAGTATCGACATCAGCCGCATGTGGCTACCGAGAGGCAGCATCGTTCGCACCGTAGATCGCGACGGTAAAAGCGACGACATCTCCGCCAATCGCACGGCCGTTACAGATTTGCCCCTAGCTGTTTTAGTCAACGGTCAATCGGCTAGCTCTAGCGAGATTGTCACTGGCGCACTCGGCGATAACGACCGCGCCGTGATCGTGGGTAATCCGACTTTTGGCAAAGCCTTAGTACAAAGCCTCCATGGCCTTTCCGACGGCTCCGGCCTTGCTGTTACAGTGGCCCATTACTACACGCCTGACGGCACCGACATCAGCACCCGAGGCATCACGCCCGACATTCACGTCACGCTCACTGAGCAGCAAATTCGAAGCCTTAATGCCAATCCCGCAATTCGCGGCACCAGCGCCGATCCCCAGTTCGTTAGCGCTGTCGAGGCCATGCAGCCAGAGGTAGTTGCCCGCAGACAAAGCGCAGGCACCACCGTCGCGTCGCCAAGCGCTCTGCCACAAAACCCAAGCCAACTCGGTCGCCTAGAGCCGTAGATCCTAAGCGATACCATCCGCTACCCAAACGCCGCCTGCCGCTCTAAAAAGCTAGCAGACGGCGTTTTTATTACGCATCACCCATTGCTCACTTCGCCCTCGTGCCGCGAAAACACATAAATTCGCTGTGTTTCCAGCTCCTGACAAATCTGCTTGGGCGTCACTCCCTGCTGACTGCCAGCAGACAGCGGAAACACCTGGCGATCTAGCCGGACTTTTAGCTGCGTAAACGGATCGCCGCCGGAAGAAACCAAAAACTCCAGCCGATCGACGTCCTTCCATGCAGTGAGTTCATCCAGTAAAGCCGCGATCGCCTCCACGTAAGGATGCGCACAGTCCTTGTACCAGTGCGCATCCGCCACATCCGGCTGGTCGAGGCCCAAATTCGCAATCAGCGACATCTGGCCAAACACCGCTACCGCCACTGAGCGAGCTTCTTCTTGCAATAGCAAACCATGCTTGTGCGTTAGTTCGCGCAGCCGTTCTAGCCGCTCGTAGCGAGCCTCTACCGTATCGCCATTAGGCGTTTCGAGCACCCAATGAATTGCCACCGTCACCAAATAAGTTTGCAGCAGCATATGGCCTAGCTTCTGCGCCTTAGTCGCCAAATAATCGGCGTTATGGCTCGTCGCTTCAATCAGCAGCGGCACCCGATCAACCATCTCCAAGCCATAGCCCTTGAGTCCAGCAATCTTTCTGGGATTGTTCGTAATCAGCCGAAATTGACCCACGCCCAAGTCCGTCAAAATCTGAGCGCCCATGCCATAGTTTCGCTGGTCGACCGGCAAACCTAGTCGCTCATTCGCCTCCACCGTATCCAAGCCCATATCCTGCAAAGAATACGCCTTTAGCTTATTGACCAAACCGATCCCTCGGCCCTCCTGGCGCAGATACACCACCACGCCTTTACCTGCGTTCTCAATCATTTTCAGCGTAGCTTGAAGCTGCATTCGACAGTCGCAGCGCAGCGATCCCAACGCATCGCCCGTCAAACATTCAGAATGCATCCGCACCATAATCGGTTCGTCTTTGAAGGTCTCAAGATCTCCTTTTACGAGCGCTACATGCTCAGAACCATCTAGCTGATTACGATAGGCATATATCTTAAATTCGCCGAACTTAGTCGGCATATCCGCGATCGCCTCTCGCTGCACAAACCGCTCGTGCTTCAGTCGATAGCGAATCAAATCAGCAATGCTAATAAACTTTAGCCCATGCACCTTGGCATAAGTCACCAAATCCGGCATCCGCGCCATCGAGCCATCAGGGTTAGAAATCTCGCAGATTACCCCCGCTGGATAGAGTCCGGCTAACCGAGCTAGATCGACCCCAGCCTCGGTGTGGCCCGCTCGCTCTAACACCCCACCAGCCTTTGCTCGCAGCGGAAAAATATGTCCAGGCCGACGCAAATCTTGCGGCTTCGCCTTTGCATTAATCGCCACCTGAATCGTTTTTGCCCGATCCTCAGCAGAGATCCCCGTTGTTACGCCCCAGCTTGCCGCCGCATCGGTGCTCACAGTAAAAGCCGTCTGCTCATTCTCATCCTCAAACGGGCTGGCCGTCACCATCAAAGGCAAATCCAGTTCGTCTAGGCGATCGCCCATCATCGCTAGACAAATCAGCCCCCTCGCCTCAACCGCCATAAAATTAATCGCATCTGGCGTCGCAAACTGGGCTGCGCAAATCACGTCACCCTCATTCTCGCGATTCTCATCGTCTACCACCACAATCGACCGCCCCGCAGCCAGATCTTGCAGCGCGTCTTCTATTGAATCGAACTTAAACGTCAGTTCTTCTGCTGGGAGTTCAACCGATCCCACTTCATAGGTGCGCGCTCCATTAGAGATTGCATCGTTAGCATCAACCACAAGTGTTCCTTACAAATCTAAGCCTCTCGATTGTATCGGCCTAGGCCACGCTTCAACTGTTCGGCTCAGGATATAAAGCTATTAAAACTATTTGGCAGCAGGCGATTCTATAGCAGGCAATTCTATAGCGGGCGATTCCACAGCGGGCGGAGTTTCCCAAATTACCTTCTTTTGGTTGGGATAGCCCATTCCGCTCTGCTCCTGCATAATTCGCGAGGTCTGAGCCGGGTCAAAGTTACGATCAAATTCCTGACGCAGTTCCGCGTTCTTGCGCTCAGCCACCGTCACTGACTCTTCTAGGCTAGCTAGTCTAGTCTGCTGCGACTGATAGTAAGGCACTAGCTTAGCAATCGTCGTAGTTGCAACAGTCGCCAACAGTAAATTGATAATTAGCTTAACGGAAGACTCAAGAGCGATCGCCCTTCTAGCACCCGCATAAGGAACCCGCTTAGGCTGATAAGAACTGCGCAAGCCAGGCAGCGCCTTTACTGGCAGCCTTGCCGGCAGCTTCACTGGCAGCGAGCCAGACATTTGCTGACGAGGCGCTGACCGATGAGTAGACGTTGAAACGGACAAAGACTGTTCGGAAGCAGAAGCAGAGCGCTGAGCAGCATTCATAAAGCGAAAACTAGACGAAAATTACCAAAATAGCGAGCTGGTTGCGGTCGAAGAGCAAACAAACAGCGTCCGAAGAATCACGATTCACAAGATACTCGCACAGATTGCGGGGTTTTTCCACATCGCTAGTGAGCATTCTTTGAATACTTACGTCAGTGACTACTCGCGCCAGCGTACCCAAACTCAGTAGAAATTCAGACGACTAGATCAATCTTTTAAAAATCTGGCCAAAATCTCCCTAGCTGCGACTCCACTAGCCGCTGAGAAAGTATGGATAATCCAACTATTTTCATTCACTGTTTTCATTTTTTGACAACGCTCAAAAGCCGATGAACAGGCAAAATCATTGTTATGCATACCTTGCGAACTTGCCGAGGGATTAAAAAAATCAGCAGCTCCGAAGAGAATTATCCATGCGCTCAGGATGCTAAACAAATTTGCGCGTTACTTTCTATACCAGATCGCACCTAGAATCAGACGACCCTGACTGTTAGCAACAGCGCTATCGACTCAACTTCAATCAATTCAACCGCCAATCTACCGTCAGCAACAGCCGCCGCCAACAGTCAGCCTCAAACTGGCGCATTCAACTACAGCGAAGCGCTACAAAAATCTTTCTCAGTTCTACAAAGCGCAAAGAGCAGGCGAGTTGCCTGAACAGCGCTACATCGATCAGGCAATCGCCAACTACAGCGGCGGGGATCGGACGGGATCGCAGCTAAAGCAGCTTCTACTGCAGGCGTCTACAGCGACACTGTAGAAGACCTAGAAGGTAAATATAAAAAGTTTGCCGGAACTCAGGTGGGCTAATTGCTAGGCGAAAACCCAAACCAATTTAGCTACATGGCGGGCTTTGGTAGCAACTCTCCCAAATTGGAACGCAGGAATTACCGGAACGCTTGATAGAATGCATAGCCAATACGGCGGCGATCCGCTAACGGATGCGCAGCTCGACGCGCTACTCGGCATTTCAGTAGAAGCCGCTCAGTACCATCGCTTAAATCAGCAGCGTTAACAAAAAGCCCTGACTAAAATTTTCAATAGTCAGGGTTTCTTTAACTAGAGCAAAAGCTGAGGTTTTGTTAAACAAACCTTAGCTTTAATCCTTTACTTATAGAGTTCAGTCGCTAGGCGAAGCGCTAGAAATCCAGGGATGAGCGCGAAGATAAGAGCGAAAAAGATCTGGGAGTCTGACAGAGTCATAGCAGTTACTATCCTCGTGGAAAGTTGGGCAACACTTCAATCTTTTCTTAAATTGACGCAATGCTGCCAGCTTAGTAATCAACCGTTACAAGAAGTGGAGGCCCGGCGAGAACTGAGCCTGTGCCGTAAAGTCACCAAATACCGCCTATTACGTCAGTCAGTATTTCAGTAGAATAGACAATCTATAAAAAGATATAGATAATCCATAAACCTTAGTCTATTCCAGCAGCTCAGCTCAGCAGCTCATTTTAGAGAAACGGCGTCATTGACCGGAAAATCGCATTCCAGCTTTAAAAGCCTATAAGAAACTTAATTACAACCATGAACGTAACCCAAGCCCAGAGCAGCGATCGCCAATTGGAACCTAATAGCTGGTTAAAGAACACGACGAATAGTTCGAAGGAGTTATCTCCGCCGCTTAGCCGCCCTAGATTGGATCGCAAAATCACGCGCGTGCAAAGAGATGTGCTGAGGATGGGGGCTTTAGTAGAGAACTCTTGCCTACTAGCCAAAGAAGCGCTTTGCGATCGCAATCTAGAATCCGCCAAAAAAATTCGCCCGCAAGATAAGCGCATAGACCAGCTATATCGTCAGATCGAAGTCGATTGCACGAACCTGCTCAATCTAGAGGCTCCGGTTACCCAAGATCTTCGCCTAGTGAGCGCCCTCATGCAGATAGTGCGCGACCTAGAGCGCATTGGGGACTACGCCAAAACGCTTGGCTCTACCGCCATCAAGCTCTTTCCCTATCCCGTACATAGCTGCATGGACGAAATAGAAGTCATGACCGATCGCTGCCGGTCGATGGTAGCGCTTTGCCTGCGATCGCTCTCCGAACTAGACCCAGAAGAAGGCCGCAGCATCAAACGCAAAGATGACCTCGTTGATGACGACTACGACCGCATCTATAGCCAACTCATCTCAGAGCGCTGCGTCGGATCGGTAGAACCTATTGTCCTTCTAGTCATCGCCATCAGAGCCTTAGAGCGCATTGCCGACCACGCCACCAACGTAGGCAAACGAGTTACCTTCGTCATCACCGGAGAACGCTTTTAAGCGTACCGCTTGTCCACCTAGCAAATCGCAAAAACAGCCGTAGAAAGCGACAAGCTAGAATAAAACCATTTGACAGTAATTACCGAGTGCGGAACCATAAGAGGGTTGTACAGCCAAACAACGCTAGGCTAAGCAGTGCTTTACGTCTGTCATCCTTTGCTCTTCTGCTATCTCTCACTTTCCCTCTATATAGAGGAAATTCAACTCAAGGATTCATCGCTACATGGAATTTTCGATTGCGTCACTTCTCGCTAATTTTTCAGACGATAAGCCAGTGGCCACCAAAGCCCTGGAAAAAAAGCTGAACTTCAGCCATGAATCCTCCGCAGAAGATCTGCAAATTGCCTTAGATGCCCTAGAGCGCATCAACGTACTAGAAAAATATCGCGGCAAGTACCGCCGAGTCGAAGACGAAGACATCGTAGAGGGCAAGCTGCGATGCTCTAGCAAAGGCTTTTGTTTCGCCATTCAAGACGAAGAGACAGCCGATGATATCTACGTGCGAGAAAGCCAACTGCACAGCGCCTGGAATGGCGATCGCGTTTTGGTAAAAGTCACTAAAGACGGCAGCCGTCGCCGCAGCCCAGAAGGCGAAGTCACCCTTATCCTAGAGCGCGCCAACGCCTCTGTTCTCTCCAAGGTAAAAGCAGGCAGCGAAGATAATCAATTTAAGGCGATTCCCCTCGACGACCGGCTGCTCTTCGAACTCGACATTACCGACAGCGAGCAAGATCTTAGCGACGCCATCGACCACCTCATCCACGTCGAAATCACTCGCTATCCGCTAGCCCAAACGCCGCCCCAGGGAAAAGTAGCTCGCGTACTGGGCAGCAACGCTGAAGAAGCCGCCGACATCGACATTGTTTATTGCAAGCACGACTTACCGCGCAACTTCTCCGAAGACGTCTTTATTGCCGCGCGCGGACTGCCCAACCGCGTTCGCAAAGCAGATAGCAAAGGTCGGCTAGACCTGCGTAATCAAAACATCATCACGATTAGCCCAGACGATGCCAAAGTCATCGACAACGCCCTGAGCCTAGACATCACCGACGACGGCTATCGGCGATTAGGCATTCACGTGGTCGATGCCGCCTTTTATGTTCAGCCCGGCAATCCGATGGATCGCGAAGCGAGAAGACGCGGAACGGCTGTCTATTTAGGCGACGAGATTGTCCCCATGCTGCCACCGCCGCTGCCGAACGCGCTGTGTTCTTTTGTAGAAGGGAAAGAGCGGCTGGCCATCTCGCTACTGATTAAAATGGACGACGACGGTCAGGTGCTCGAATATGAGCTTCAGCCCAGCGTGGTCACCGTAGAGCACAGGCTGAACTATGAGCAGGTTCAGGTCATTCTAGCTAGAGAAAGCGAAGAGGAACTAGAAAACCTAAGCACCGATCTAGAGGCCATAGAAGACTTCGAGAGCGCTTTTGACCTGCTAGACAGCATTTTTCAACTGGCTCAAGAGGTTAAACAGCGCCGCCACGAACGAGGCTCGTTTGAACTTAACTTGCCCGAGCACACCTTTCCCGAAGAAGCAGAAGAACTAGCCAAGTATCTTGCACCTAAGCTCCAGTACGACGACGAAGGCGCAATGGGCGTGCTAATTGCAACATCGCAGGCGCCTGCTCGCATCATCTCCACCGAGTTTATGCTGCTAGCCAACCAGCTCGTTGCTCAGCACATTCAGGCCCTAGACATCCCTGGGCTGTATCGCATCCATCGTCAGCCCGACCTCAACGATGTACAAGAACTGGTCAAGCTAGCCAACAACATGGGACTTGACCTCAGCCTGGAAAATGAAGAGGAAGTCTCGCCGAGCGACTATCGCAATTTTACAGAGCAGTTTGCGACTTCTAAAGCAGAAAAAGTGCTTACCTATTTGCTTATGGCAACGCTGAAGCCTGCTCTTTACAGCGCTGAACCCGGCCCGCATTTTGGACTGGCCATTGACGATGCCTATACCCACTTTGTCGCACCTGCCCAACGCTACCCGGACCTGCTAGTTCATCGTTTGCTACATGCCGTGTTTGACCATGGGCGCGATCGCCGATCTACTCGATCTAAAGACCGCGTAGACCTGCGAAACAGCTCCTGTCATGGTCAGATTAACTGGGCCGTTTTGCCGCCTAACGTTCAGCAGGATCTAGAAGAGCAGCTTGCCCGCACGCCCATCAAGCTCACAGAGCGAGAGCGACTAGCACAAGAAGCCGAAAGCGATTTAGAAGGGCTGAAAAAAGCCGCCTTCATGCAGGCGCACACGGGCGAAGTCTTTCAAGGCTTAATCACGGGTGTTCAGTCTTACGGCTTCTTTGTCGAGCTAGAAGAATTGCTAGTTGAAGGCTTAGTTCACGTCAGTTCGCTCAAGGACGATTGGTATGAGTACCGCTCGCGTCAGCAGAAGCTAGTCGGGCGCAAAAATCGCCAGCAGTATAGATTGGGCGATCGCGTCGAAGTTCAAGTCAAGAGCGTAGACTACTACCGCCAGCAAATCGATTTAGTCGCGGTAGGCGGCGGTAGTGAAGCCGACGAAGACGACAATGATGACAATGACGATAACGGCGGCGAGGAAGAATAAACATCAGCACCCATAACAGCCAACAAAAGTCTGGCAATACCAAAGCCGCTCAGATCGAGGCAGCTTCAACTAACGCCAGCGCAGAAATTGAGGCCAGCGCAAATAGTCAGAAGCTAGCCGCGATCGCACCCCCCGAAAAACCCGTTGTCATCGGCGTCAGCGGAGCCTCCGGTCTAATCTACGCCGTCCGCGCAATCAGACACCTGCTCGCCGCAGGCTACAGCGTCGATGTAGTGGCCTCGCGCGCATCTCATCAAGTCTGGCTTAAAGAAGATGGCATCACGATGCCCACCAACCCCGAGCAGCAGGCAAGCTTCTGGCGCGAGCAGGCGGGTATTCCCACCGCCGGAAATCTCCGCTGCCACGCCTCCGGCAACGTTGGGGCAACCATCGCCAGCGGATCGTATCGAACCCAGGGCATGATGGTTATCCCTTGCAGTATGAGCACCGTCGGCAAACTCGCCGCTGGCCTCAGCTCCGATCTGCTAGAGCGAGCCGCCGATGTCCAGATTAAAGAAAGGCGATCGCTCGTCCTTGTCCCGAGAGAAACCCCCCTTAGCCTGATTCATCTGCGCAACTTAACCGCACTTGCCGAAGCAGGCGCTCGCATCGTCCCGGCCATTCCCGCCTGGTATCACAACCCGCAATCTATCAACGATCTTGTAGACTTTGTAGTAGCTAGAGCCTTAGATCAGCTCGATATAGACTGTGTACCCTTACGACGCTGGAAAGGAGGAACTCAACCATGCCCCGACTGATCGTCCTGCTGCTAACGCTAGCCTCGCTCACCGTTCTTACCGTACAAAACTTAGGAGCGGACAAAGCCGTTTCCCTAGTTGTGCTAGGAACGCCCCTCTCATCCATTCCCCTGGGCCTGCTCCTTTTGGGCGCAGTTGGCGTAGGTGCACTCACTACACTCGTTCTCTACGGGCTGATGGGACTACGACGCCCAACCGAAAACTCGATCAAGGACAAATACAAGCCGATGGGTAGCCGCGTTCCTTATCCAGAAACGCCTGGCAGCGCCACCACTCCACCAACCGGCTCTAACTACAGCTCTGACTACACAACAACGACAAGTGCAGCCTACGGCAGCGGCAATGCCTTCGTCACCGAACCGCCCGTAGACAGCATAGGTACGCCCACCTCTACCCCTACAGAGCCTGATTCATCTAGGACTAGCAGCACCGGATCTCAAGCTGCTAATCCCACAACGCCTAGCAACGTCTATAGTCCCTTCTCTAGAGACTCAGACACCATAGGCAAAAAAAAAAGGCCAACCTCAGAGTAGAATCTCCAAACCCAGCAGCTCGTCAGGCCAGTGACGCCGATTGGGCAAGCTTCCGCCCAGCGGCCCAGCGCAGTAGTTGGGACAAGGACTACCCAAACTCACAGACACCTTCAGCTTCAGAGCAATCTTCAGAGCAATCTCCAGAGAAGAAGGGCTTATTCGATTTTGTCAAAGGATTCGGCACCAGTAGCAATCCCGAGGGCTCCGCGCAAAACGCCAATCGGCTAGCAGAGGATATCGGCAGCGGCTGGAGTAGTAATAGCGAATCACCGCCCGATCAATATATCCAGGAGACCAGAGGCGATGGTTACGGTAATAGCTACGGCGATAGTTACGCAGAGGACAGCTTAGATCAGGGATGGGAACCTGATACTCGCTATGGCCAAGCCGACTACGAGCGCTCTAACGGCGATCCATCTGGTTATGCCCGCCCTGCCTACGACCCGCCAGGATACAACCCCTCCGCTTATGCTAGAACCCAGTACGAAAAGAAAATATACGGCGACGATCTTTACGGTGTAGAAGATACTGGCTACGAAGAAGAATCTGCATATGAAGAATCTGCATATGAAGAACCGGTAGTAGAGGGGCCCGAAGAACTTCTAGACTCAGATGGCGTATACGAGGCGGACTATCGCGTTGTGCTGCCGCCTTCTAGACCACTAGAAACAGATGAAGATTACTAGCAAGCAGAACCAAATAACGGAATTATCAAAGCTAGCTGATCTGATAAAAGCGTTGCCGTATTGGTAACCGCTCATTGCTAGCACCCATTCATCGCTATTCTAGTGATTGATAGCAAACGTCCGGATGTACATCAACGCTCACTATGGCTCCGTCAGCGCCCCCCTCTATCAAACAAAGCTATAGCGCTGGCACCTGTAGGCTCGATCTAACCCTACAGCCATCGGCCCTGTCGCAGTGGCATCCTAAGCTCATTGTCGATCAAGTTGAGTTCGAGCTGTGGATGAGTGAGGCCCAAAATGTCAAGCCGACGCTTCTAGCTGCGGGCGATCGCACAACACTCCAGGCAATCGCCCATCACATCGAGCATCGCACCCAATCTTTACTCACTATGGGTCGTCTCAACAACCCACCGAGCAGCAACCGCACGCCATCCACTATCCCCCAACTCCCGGAAGAAGCAACGCTTCCCCATCCCCTAAGCTACTTACAGCTATGCGATCTCTCAACCGTCTTCACCCAGTGCGAGCAGGTGATCAAACCCCTTCCTAGCGCCCTTAGCGCCGCGTTAGAAACCACTCGCCCGGTAGCCGCACGCAATCTAGAAACCACACCATCACAAATACCGCTAACAGCTGTTCCCAACCGGAAAGGCAGGCTGATTCTCTTCCCAACCGGTCGCCGCGCCGTCTGGGCTAGCTCTGCCGCCGCCGCTCTTTTTGCAGTTGGCCTCACCACCACCCTCTGGAATAGAACGTCCGTCTCAGAAACTCCCTCCATAGCCAACGCCGACCTCGCCGAACCCAACACCACCGCATCAGGCAACGAAAGACTGCGGCTAAAAAGACCTGACGACGAACGGACTGCAGTCTTGCCCAACCGCAGCTCGGCCAGCGAACTTGAACGTAGCCGAGTACAAACCGCTCAAAGACCCAACTCAGCCTCACAAACGACAAGACCAGCGAATGGACAAAGGCAAGAAAGTTCACCGCCTGCTAGTTCACCGCCTGCTAGTTCACCGTCCACAACTTCACCGTCCACTAACTCATCTACCGATAATCCATCCGCAAAAGCCTCAGCCTCTGATTCGGCACCATCAGCCCCTGCTAGACAGCCATCGGCTCCCGCCAATAGCTCTGCCGCGGGCGGATCAGCACCAGCAGAAGCAAACAGTAGCGCCAACGGCAGCGAATCCGCCGACGCTAACATCGCGGCTGCCCCAACGCCCGCTAGCCGCCAGGCCCCCGACAACGCACTCGACCGTCAAATCGCCAGCGCCGAACCAGCCGCCGAGTCCCCAAGCCCAGCCGCCCTTAGCACTCAAACCGCTGAAGCTGGTCTACCCACACTAGAACCATCTAGAGAATCTAGTACTCAAGCATCTGCTCGCAGAGCAAGCGCTTCACCCGGTCAAATCGCCACCCAAGAATCGGCAACGGTTGCTCAAGTACAAACTTACTTCGTCAACCAGTGGCGTCCTAACGAAAATCTCTCAGCGCCTTTGAGCTATCGGCTACAGCTTTCTTCATCTGGCGAGGTAGTGAGTTTTACCGCGCTTACCGAAGGCGGCGGCGCTTACCGCGATCACCTCATCCCCAACGACACCGTCTCATTTTCACCCTCAAACAGCGCTGCCCTAGCAAACGGCCTCACGCTAAAAATCAATCTTGCACCCAACGGCCAAGTTCAAATCGAAAAGCTATAGAGCAAGTTAATCAGCCAAATTAGCCCTTATTCTTTCGAGCTTTCATCATATTCTGCCGTCTTCGTCGCTGCGCCGAGATAACGGCCTTGTCTACCGGAAAACCCACTACCGGAATGACTTGGTTAACGCGATCGCGCTCCAACTCTCGCAGCTCCGTATAGTCCACGCGATGAATACAGTCCACCGGGCAGGTATCAATGGCCTCTTGAATCAGCGCCTCCGAATCTCCGTTCTGTCGAACCACCCGCGCCCGGCCATAGTCCGGCTCAATGTAAAACGTATTGCGAGCCACATGTGCGCAGTGCGTACAGCCGATACAGACCAGCTCGTCAACATAGACGCCTTCCTGCCGAAACTGACCGCCCAGCTCCGGCTCTAGCCCGCTGCGCTCAGAAACACTGCGTAAAGCCCCGCCCAGCTCCGGCTCTAGCCCGCTACGCCCGGCTAATCTCTCATCCGCCATACAACCACCCAATAATTTCTCTTAGTTTAATTTTCTAATTAAACAAAATCTAAGTAAACAAAACCTAAGTAAACAAGACCTAAGTAAACAAAAACCTCAGCTCAAAAAAAGCCAAGGTTTAAGCAAAATACAAATACTAACGATCAGCTAGATCAGTTTTTCCAGCTCACCGCTCATAACGCCTACCCAGCCCAGCGCTGAAGCACTAACCGAATAGAGCCGTCTTCGTTATCCACCTGCTCAGACACCTGAAAGCCCTGCGTAGCCGACTCATTTACCACCGTGTGATAAGCGTACCGCTGAGTGACCTGATTCAAGAATCCATCTACCGACAGCGGCTGTTGCCAATACTGCAAATCTGCTACTAGCTCGTAGTCACCCGACGCTTCACTGCGCTTAAAGCCAACGTCGTAGCCATTCTCCTGCTCAATGACCACCTCAGCGGTCTGAGTCTTACCCTGATAGCCGCGAACCGTTCGAGGGCCAGTCTCCCAGCGAATACCCGCATCGTCCAAAGCCATCTGCAAAGAAGATAGATTGCGGAGCTTAGTTTTTATCTGACTAAAATGGGACATCTTCAAACCTGATGAAAGAACCAGAGACAAACAACAAAAATGAAAGGCCACAGGCATAACGCCAAAGCGACTGCCAAATCAATATTTTCAGGCCAGCTCTCTTAAAAAGCTGTTTCTAAAAAAGCAGCTACCACTGGCTCTTTGAAGCACCTGCCGACGCCTGAGTAGAAACCGAGCTTGATACCTGGCTAGAAACCACAACCGGCTGAGCATAGTATTCAGAGGACTTTTCGTGCGCCATCACCTCGCCCAACTGAGCTTCAATAGCAGCCGTCACCTCAGCACAAGAAGCGCCCACTATGCCAGTGACCATTTCCTTAACGCGGCCATCCGGATAAATCACAAACTCAAGCGTTTCCATAAACCAATCGCTAACCAGTTGTAAGCTTTACGAAATCGGCTAACACTAGCGCCAGCCGCATCTGGGAACCTACCTGCATAGAGCAAACGCTATATAGAGCAAACGCTATATTTAGAGTTAATTCTGTACGTTGTAGATCGCAACACCTTAATCCTAGTCAATATCACTCAAATAAACTAGTAATATCGAATTAAAACTTAACGTTTCCGGGGAAAAAGAGAGGAACCGATTTGTTTCGTAATACTAAGTCTTACGCACCCTCACAAATGAGTCAAGCGACCAAAGGAATAGCTGCTCGAACTGAACTGCATAGAATTGTGAGAGAAAAAAGATCAAAACTAATCAATAATGAGTGGGCAAAACGTAAGCGATCGCCTACAGAATCACCTTCTAGTTCTAACTTCAAAACTAGCTGCTCTCAAAACTAATCGCGCTTAAAAACCAGTCGCTACTTTCTATGTCACCTTCTTTTTTCGAGTTTGAGCAAGACTTTGTTGGCAACCTGCGCTGTATTCCCATGACGGTAAGACATAGCCTCGACACCTGCGGCGTGAAGCTCAAGCTAGAGCACTGGAACCAGTTCACTCAAGCCGAAAGGCAAGACTTAGTTAACTGGCCCTGCAGCACCAATAGCGAAGCCCAAACATATCGAGACAAGTTGCAGGTTCTCATCACCGAAAAAATGGGTCAGCCCGCGAAGACGTTGGAAGTTTCAGAGAATCCACCCTGGCAGAGTCAAAGCGAAATTCCAGAGCAGGTTCAGCAAAAGTTTCAAGCGCAATCAGTTCCACTTTCGCTAGATCAGTGGACGGCGCTAAGTGAGCTTCAGCGTTTCGCACTTATTAAGCTCAGCCGTCCTAGCCACGAAAACAACAACTTTCTGCCTGCCCTCAAAGAGTTTGGGCTAGTTCAGTGAGCCAGCTTTTCCCAATCGTGAGCTTCTGCTTCCCAGGTATACTGCTTTGAGTACTTTTATCCGGCGCTCTATTAGCTGATGACAGGCCCTAACCCCAAACCCACCCGCCGCGCTAACCGCCGCCGGGTAGCAAAATCTCCGACGCCTTGGCCACTCATCAGCGGTCTCTTTTTGGTATATCTATTGGCCGGTCTGTTGCTTTCAGCGCCTGCCCCCCCATTTTGGACCTGGATTATCATCGCGATCGCCATTCCCCTTTTCACAGCAGGTCTCACTCGCCCCATCGCCCCAGACCAACCGCCAAAGCGGACAACCCTAACCACTTACCTAGGCGGCCTTCTACTCGCGATCGCCCTTTCAATCGCCCTCAACTACGTAGGCAGCGAACAAAGCTTCGACGAAACCGGATTTCTATTAGCCGCTTTAACGCTAGCCGTCCTCGTGCTGCTAGCCGTAGGTCTGTGCATTGCTGCCGCTATCTTCAGCACCCTAGCCGGAGAGCGATTGCTACAAACGAGAAGCTACAAATCTAGCCTGAGCGTACTGCTAGGCACCGCTTTTGGTGGAATCTGCATAGGGGGTCTCATTGGACTCATCGCCCTGACAGTGACAGCTAGCGCTTAACCTTACAGCCTTATGTACGCTATTGACTTTGGTACCAGTAACACCGTAATCACTCGCTGGAACGCGGCCACCCAAGCAGCCGAAACCGTTTCTCTACCAGGATTGTCCAGCCAATCTCAGGGCAATCCGCCGCTCATTCCGAGCCTGGTATATGTTGAAAATGCTGAAAACGCCAGCGTCACAGTCGGTCAAACCGTTCGCGATCGCGCCCTAGACCTCACCACCGACCCCAGATTTTTCCGCAACATCAAGCGAGGCATTGGCACCTCCGTGCAGGGCTTTATTCCCGAGCTAGACGGCCAAAATCTCTCCTTCGAACAGGTCGGGAGCTATTTTCTACATCAAGTCATCGGTGCGCTCAAAGCCCAAGAACCTGAGCTAAATTCACTGGTTTTCACTGTCCCAGTAGACAGCTTCGAAGCTTACCGAATCTGGCTTAGCGAAGTCTGCGAATCGCTCAATATCGAGCAGGTTCAGCTCATAGACGAACCGACTGCTGCCGCTTTGGGCTACCAGCTTAGCCCCGAGCAGCGAACCGTTTTAGTCATCGACTTTGGCGGCGGTACGCTAGATCTTTCCCTCATCCAGCAAGCCGCCTCAGCTATCGAAAAACCCAGAGGTCTGCGGCTTCAGTGGGGTACAAAAGCCCGCGAACAAAAACCTGCCAACCGGGCCAGAGTTAAAACGGTCAAAGTAATTGCCAAAGCAGGCGAAAATCTAGGCGGCGCAGATATCGACCGCTGGCTAGCAGACTACTTTGAATTAGAGCAAGGACTCCCAAAGACCGCTGTCACGCTGCGACTCGTAGAAAAACTAAAGATCGCCCTATCTAGCTCAGCAGAAGCGACAGAAGCCTATTTTGACGAAGACACCCTAGACAGCTACGAGCTGAGCTTAGGACGCGATCGCCTCAATCAAATTCTCACCGAAAAAGGCTTCTTCGATCGTTTAGAAAACCGCCTAGAACAAGTCTTACAGCAGGCTAGCCGTCAGAGCATCAGCCGCTCAGATATCGACGCCATTCTGCTCGTAGGCGGCAGCGCCCAAATCCCGGCCATTCACACCTGGGCCGAAAGCCACTTCGACCCCAACAAAATCAAGCGCGATCGCCCCTTCGAAGCCGTCGCCCAAGGCGCACTCCGCCTGGAAAACACCGACCTCAAAGACTTCCTATACCACAGCTACGGCATTCGCTATTGGGACCGCCGCACCAACACCCATAGCTGGCACCCCATTGTTCCAGAAGGTCAGCCCTACCCGACCGACCAGCCCATCGAGCTATTTCTAGGCGCATCTAGCGAGCAGCAGCCCAGCATAGAACTTATCCTCGGCGAGCTGAGCAGCCCCAAAACCAGCACAGAAGTCTACTTCGAAGGCAATCAGCTCGTCACCCGTCAAACCGGCACTCAAGCAGATAGCAAAGCCCAAGCCCAGCCGCTTAACGACCGAGACGGCGCTAGAACCATTGCCACCCTCACCCCGCTCGGCTTTCCAGGGAGCGATCGCATTCGCGTCCTCTTCAACATAGACGCCCAGCGCTTTCTCAGAATGACCGTAGATGACTTACTCACAACGGAAACGCTCATGTCAGAAAAGATCGTTGTCCAGCTTCAGTAGAGATTAAGTAGTAGAGATTAAGTTGGGTACTTATATATCCGATCTGACCATCTGCAAGATGACAGAAGGGAAGAAGCTGCCTACACTACAATCTTCAGAAGGAGCGGCTTCAAAGGATGCTCCTTCAGCTTGTTTAATCATCCTCAGGAGAGCGCTTCGCCAGTGAGTCAGACCTATTCGCCTTCAACCCCCTCAGCAAACGCCGAAACAGCGACGCGAACCCCGCTGTCGCTCACGGCAAAAGGCAAACTCACCCCCTCGAACGGCATACCAGAGACAGATACAGGCATAGCCTCCTCGTGGACCATCGAAGACAGCGAAGACCTCTACCGCATTCAAGGCTGGGGAGAACCTTATTTTGCCATTAACGAAAACGGCAACATTACAGTCTCTCCTCAAGGCGATCGCGGCGGCTCTCTAGACCTACACAAGCTCGTCGAAGGGCTCAAGCAGCGAGATTTTCAGCTACCGCTACTCATTCGCTTCTCAGACATTTTAGAAGACCGATTAGAGCGCATCAATGCCTGCTTTGCCAAAGCGATCGCCCGCTACAGCTACGAAGGCACTTACCAGGGCGTCTTTCCCACCAAATGCAACCAGCAGCGCCACATCGTCGAAGACCTCGTTCGCTTTGGCAAATCCTATCAATTCGGCCTCGAAGCAGGCACCAAGCCTGAGCTAATGATTGCGCTAGCTAGCCTCAATACCCCCGGTGCCCTGATCATCTGCAACGGCTACAAAGACGCCTCCTACATAGAAACGGCCATGCTAGGCCAGCGTCTTGGCCAAAAAACCATCATCGTTTTAGAGCAGCTAGAAGAAGTTGACTTAGCGATTGCTACGGCCCAACGCCTCGGCATTCAACCCGTCCTTGGCGTCCGAGCAAAGCTGGCGGCAAAAGGCTCAGGCCGCTGGGGCAATAGCGCCGGAGACAGAGCCAAATTTGGCCTGAGCATCCCCGAAATTATTACCGTGATCGAAAGGCTCCAGGCCGCAGACATGCTCTCCTGCCTAGAGCTACTGCATTTTCACATTGGCTCGCAAGTCTCTGCCATCAGCGTCATCAAAGACGCCTTAAAAGAAGCCTGTCGCATTTACGTAGAACTTGCCAAACTCGGCGCACCGATGGGCTACCTTGATGTCGGCGGCGGCCTCGGCGTAGACTACGACGGCTCCAAAACCAGCTCGCAAGGCTCCAAAAACTACAGCATTCAAAACTACGCTAACGATGTTGTTGCCGAAGTTAGAGACGCCTGTATGGCTAGCGAAACCCCCATGCCTACGTTAGTGAGTGAAAGTGGACGCGCGATCGCCTCTCACCAATCCGTCCTCATCTTCGACATTCTCGGCACCAGCGAAGCCAGCTACAGCCAGCCCGAACCCTGCCAGGAAGGCGAGCACAAGCTTATCTGCGAACTTTGGGATCTCTATATCTCCGTCAACGCCGAAAACTACCAGGAAGCCTTCAACGACGCCGTTCAATTCAAGCAAGAAGCCGCTAGCCTGTTCAACTTCAGCTACTTAAGCCTCTCCGAACGCGCCCGCGTCGAAAGGCTCTACTGGGCCTGCTGCGGCAAAATCGCCGACCTACTGCGCCAGCAAGACTACGTTCCCGAAGAGCTAGAGCACCTCGAAAAAAGCCTGGCCTCCATCTACTACATGAACATGTCGCTCTTCCAATCCGCCCTCGATAGCTGGGCGATCGATCAGCTTTTTCCCATCCTCCCCATTCACCGCCTTAACGAAGAACCCACCCAACGCGCCACCCTCGCCGACCTCACCTGCGACAGCGACGGCAAAATTGCCCGATTCATCGGCAAAAAAGGCGAAAAAGATGTCCTCGAACTGCACCCCCTCAAATCTGGCGAATCCTACTATCTCGGCATGTTCTTAGTCGGTGCCTACCAAGAAACCCTTGGCAACCTGCACAACCTGTTTGGCAATACCAACACCATCCACATTCAATTAGCCTCTAAAACCACCGCGCAGCAGGGCTACACCATAGAACATGTCGTTCGCGGCAACACCACAGACGAGGTGCTCCAACAGGTGCAGTACAACCCAGAAGACATGATTGAGCAGATTCGCCGCCGGTCTGAGCAAGCGCTACAAAAAGGTCAAATTACAATCGAAGAAGCCAGGAAGCTAATGGCCAACTACAAGGCCGGAATGGACTGCTACACGTACCTAGCTGACTCTTAAGCAAGCCTATTAGTCAACGATAAACAGCGATCGCGCGTTCTCAAAAACGGCTTAAAAATACACCGTGAGAAAGATGAGTCCCCATCAGAGCGATCGCGTCAACCAACCAAATCGCCAAACAAAAATCGCACCCCCAACCGCAACCCCCGTATACTGACCCACCCACAAACCCACCACGCCCCAACCAGCGACAAAGCAGAGTAGATAACCGCTGGTCAGGCCAATTCCCCAAAAGGCGATCGCACTCAAAATCATCGGCATTCGCGTATCTTGCAATCCATATAGCGCACTCATTGCTACCCGCTGCACACCGTCCAGCATCTGAGCGATCGCACTCACCAACAGCAAATTCATCGCCAGCATAACCACGGGCGCGGCCTGCGCATCCGCCGAATCCACAAACAAATCTATCGCCAAGTGACGATATAGCGCTAAACCCACACCACTTAGCAATAGAAAACCAGCCGTGAGGGCAATGGCCACGAAACCCGCCCGCCGCGTCCCATCGCGATCGCCTCGCCCATACCAAAGGCCGACTCTAGCCGTCACCGCCTGAGACATCCCAATCGGCACCATAAAAATCAGCGCCATCACCTGAAACGCAATCTGATGAGCCGCCAGCACCTGCGCCCCCAAGCTGCCCGCCATATAGCCCACCGCCAAAAACAAACCCAGCTCTAGCAAAAGAGTCATCGCAATCGGCGCACCCACCGCCATTAGCCGTCGCAAAATCGACAGCTTAGGATGCTTCCATCCCCGCCAAAAGCGATACTGATTGAGCTCCGGCTGCCGCAAAATATAGAGAGAAAACAGCCCAAACATCAGCCAAAGACTCAAACTGCTACCCAGTCCTAAACCCATCAATTCCAGCCGAGGGAAGCCCAGCTTGCCAAACCCCAGTACGTAGTTACAGACAATATTAAACGCCGTGCCAACGCTGACAATTATCGTCACCACGCCTGCCAGAGAAAACGCCGACAGATAGCCTCGCAGCATCGCAAATCCCATCGCAGGCAACACCCCCAGCGACACGCCGGTAAAGTAATTCTGAGCCAGATCTACAACGACATCAGGCTGATTCAAAGCGCTGAGCACAAACGACATTCGCCACAGCAAAGCCATAAACGGCAGCGACAGCAGCAGCGACAGCCACAGCCCTTGCCTTGCCAGCCCCGCCAGCCGGTGTTTTTGATCTGCGCCATAAGCTTCAGCCGCTAGCACCCCAACAGACATCACAAAGCCCGAAACAATCGTCAGCAGCATCTGAAAAGTCGTAGAAGCTAAACCACCCGCCGCCAGGCTTTCTGTACTCAAGTGGCCCATCATAATGGTGTCCACAAAGCCCACCGCAAACTGAGCAATTTGAGCGATCGCTAACGGAACAGCCAGCTTCAAAAACGCCTGGCCCTCCAAAATGATCGGCCCAGCCGCCTTGACTCTCAACGGCCTCAACCCGCTCATTTTTGCACCCTTATTAAAAGCTCAAGCAAGCAATATAGCGCCTATTTGCGCTTTACCTCACCGCCCCACTCCGCCGAGGATCGCCTGCCCCGGTTAACAGGCCGTCCGAGTCCAACCCAACCGAATGAACGCCGCCAAAAAACATATTCGACTGCTGCCAGTGCACCACGCGATCCGTCCCTAAAAACTCAGACTCCGCGCCCGCCACCGCCGACTCCAAATAACCAGGCTCCAGATGAAAAGCGCCGCTCTCCCAATGAATTCGAGGCAGCTCCACGGCCAGCTTCAGCGGCATCCCAAAATCAACAATATTAGAAATTACCTGCAAAACCGCCGTCCGAATCCGGTTAGACCCGCCCGACCCCAAAGCTAGCTGCGGCTTGTCGTCTTTTAAAATCATCGTCGGAGCCATCATCGAAGACATCCGCCGATTACCCGGCCACTGATTAAACCCCAGCGGGTTCAGATCCTCCTCGCCCAGCATGTTGTTCAACATAATCTGAGTCCCCGGAATCACGTACGACGATCCCTCACCGTTAGAGGTCGTCACGCTCGCGGCGTTACCCTCATCATCCATTACGCTCAGATGAGTCGTACTGCCCCAGCGGTTTAGCTGGCTGCTCATAATTTCAGTCAGCGGCCCCGCGTACTTGTCTATTAAATCAACCGCCGTGAACTTTTGAGCGATCACGGAGCCTTCCCTTGAGGAAATCGCCCCCTCAAACAGCTTTCCATCCAAATGTTCTCGCCTCGCCTCATTCGTCCACCGCATGGCCTGCGACAGCAGCATCAAATGCTCCGCCGATCCATGCTTCATCTCGCTCAGGTCAAACCGATCTAGCAGCTCCAGGCAAAACGCAATCAAAGCCCCACCCGCGCTCGGCGGTGGATTGGTCAGCATTTGTACACCGCGATAGTTGATAGATAGCGGCGATCGCTCAATCACCTCATACCCTTTCAAGTCCTCCAGGCTTAAATAACCGCCACCCTCTCGGCAGTCACGCACCATCCGCTCAGCAATTTCACCCTGATAAAAAACCTTTAAAGCCGCCTCATCGCCCAACCCTGCCAAATACTCCAGCGTATCGGCAAACTCACTCATCTGTAGCTGCTCACCAGCTTGAAGCCTTGTCCCTTGCGGCGCATAAATCGCTCTTGCTCTCGCTGTCCCCAACAAAATCGGCTCCAGCAGCTGATAGCAATACCCCTGAAAGTCAGTCACGCTCACCCCCGCGCGTGCGAGCTGCACAGCAGGCTCTGCCACTACTTTCAGCGGCAGCCGACCCAATCGCTTATGAACCGTCAGCAGTCCAGCAAACACACCCGGCACGGCAATCGACCCCATCCCCACGTGAAACTCCTGAACAGAGTCACCAAAATCAGCCTCAATCGGATAAAAATCTGGCTTTTTACAGCCCTCACGACTACCCGGCGTTTGGGTAAAAAAATCAAACAGAACGTTCTCACTGGCGCTACTAGCCCCCGAAGCCTTGTGTGCTAATAAAAAGCCGCCACCCCCCAAAGAAGTCAGCGTCGGTTCTACCACACAGGCCGCAAATACCGCTGCCACCGCTGCATCAAAGGCATTCCCTCCAGCCTGCAAAACCAGTTGCCCTGCTTCCGCCGTCTTCTCATGACCCGCCGACACCACACCTGCCATAAAATGTCCTTTTTATATCGTCCACAACGATTTTCTACTGTTTCTACCCCTATCGCTCATTGAGTACTCGTGAACTCATCTTCCATTTTTAACTTTTTAGAACGCTTGTACTATTTTTGTCAATAATGACGATCCGAACCCCCGAACTATAAATAAACAAGTCATAATTCAAGGCTAAAGCTAAGGATAGAAAGGACAGTTCCCCGCAATGGCTATTATCGCGCTAAAGGCTTGGTATCTAGGCAACTACGAACCCATCAGCGGATTAGAGAGCCGCCCTCACGACTTACGGCTAGCCAAAAATAGCCTGCTCAAGTCAGCCCTGCGCGCCGACTTTCTAGAAGATATTGAAGACGTCAAGCAAGCCGATTGGTTTCAGCGCTACTTAGAAGGCGATCGCGTTGAATTCTACATCGAAGGCAGCGGCATCTACGGCATTGCCAACATCGACCTCATCAGCCACGAAATCTATTTTGCCAAGCAAGACTCTCTCTCCAACCTAGACCCCACCATCTTCCTCAGCTACCAAACCGAATACACCGACTCCAGCGATCTGCTGCGCGAAGAATTAGAAACCTTTATCGAAAAATTCAACAAAAGATCCCGCATTGCGCTCACGCTCAAAGAATCGCATCGCCTCAGCCAAGGAGCCGTGCGGTTAAACAGTACGCTAATGCGTCAGATTAGGCGATCGCTTATCTTCATCGCCGATACCACACCCATTCTCGGCATCGATGGCACCCCGCCCCGGCTTGTCCCTAGCCCCAAAGTCTGTGTAGAAGTAGGCTACGCCCTGCAAAGCAAGCGCCCCGAGCAAATCCTATTGGCGCAAATGGAGCGTGCCGATATTCCCGGCCAGTTTCCCTTCGATACGCCGACAGAAAACCGAGTTGGCTTCACCAAAAAGTCCGAGCTAAA
>Ga0115546_1000296_pt1 | contig 35289 bp, 41 predicted proteins | sample COGITO_mtgs_1004_FD_87186 | JGI IMG/M metagenome (GOLD analysis project Ga0115546, IMG submission 87186) | Pelagic marine microbial communities from North Sea - COGITO_mtgs_100413 | ecosystem: Environmental > Aquatic > Marine > Epipelagic | place: Germany:Helgoland, sampling site Kabeltonne...
ATTTTCTATATTGTTTTTGGTTTATGATGTAATCAAACTCCCAAAACGCTTTTTTTTGATCGACAGAGAAGATTGCATAACCTACTGGCAAATCTTTATAATAAAGAATATATATGTTTTTGCTATCGGTAGCTTTTTTTAAATTTGTTTTACAGAAATTTTCAATATTAATATGTTGTTCGCGTAAAGTTTTAAAGGATTCTTTAAAAATTCTTTCAAAATCTTGCGAATTATGAAACAGTTTGTATTGTTCTATAGTGATCATAAAAAAAACCCCTACATAATTGTAGGGGTTAGTCGTTTTTTTTAAACTTAATTAATCACATTGCTGGAACGCCATCTTCTTCAAACTCGTTGTTAGCTCCAGTATCGGTTCTTGCTGATTTTGGAGCCTTTACATACTCTTCTGGAGGGGCTGCTCTTTTAGCTCCTGTTTGTTGGTTATTATTATTCTCCATGTCTTTAGAGATATAAAGAATAAAATCTGGAGATTTTTCGTTTGATTTATTCTTATTTGCAAACATGATAACTCTTTGTCGGACTTTATTGCCTAATTCATCTGATACGATATAACCCGTGCAATAATTTGATTTTTTGCCTTCTTGTTTCCAAAGAGCTCCTACTTCACGCTCTTTCCAATCTGATTGTTTGTTTTCACTCATAATTTTTATCTTTTAACGTTAAAATATAGCCAGCAGCTATTATTGATAGAAGGTATATCACTTCCATATGTTTGTCAACTTAATTTGTTTATTAGGTGTTGTCAATGTTTTTTTTCTTGAGAATCATCGTTGTAGAAGAAATATGGCTTATTGCCGTAAGTTCTATCAATGTCTTCTGATGTCAAAGGATCAGTAAAAAGTTTTACTTTTGGTATGTCGTCTTTTGAATAAGGTACAATAAAATCAGGGTTATGCCAACGTAAAATATTGTTTGGCGGGATGCAGTAATTGCCATCTTCTAATTCTATGAAATGAAAACATTTACTATCTTGATCATTTGCGTAACCAATATTTAATTCGTTTAAATCTCCTTCGTAATCATCGATAGTAAAAATATACTTGCCACTTCTCCATTTATTGTCTCGGCATAAAACATCAACTCTTTTGTTTTGCAGAAACCCGAATGTAGTTACAGCTATATCATTATCTTGACAATCCCAAGTCTGCAGAACAGACAATCTTTTTTCTTCATTGTCAGAAATTTTATCATAATCTTCTTTGTGACAGAAAGCGGAAAGAGGCATCATCCAGAATATAGCGCCAAAACTACATTGAAAGTGAAAATGCATGGGTCTATTAATCATGGATTTACATCCAAAAATATAACCTTCTGTTAAACCTTCATCTTTAGGGCCGAATATGTATTTATTGCGTATAAAACATTGAATGTATGGTGTATTTGCGTTTAATTGAGCCATTTTAATCTCCTTTTAAAAATTGTTTTTTTATTTGAGTTAAATCTTCTAATGTTTCTGTATAAGCATCAATGAAAGCGTTGTCTTCATTTGTCATAATTACTTCTATTTCGCTTATGTAGGTTTTATATTTATCTATTGCTTGGTTTATTAATTTGTAAGTTTTTTGGGGTTTAGTTCTTTCGAATTCTGAAATATTCATATTTTTTTGTAAATAAAAAATTTGTTCCACTCTTCTCTAATTTTTATTGTTTTATCTGGTAAAATTGGCAAGGGGATAGGTGCTGTTTTGATTTCGGTTTTTTTTACACTTAAAAAAGGGTATATGTCTTTTTTCTTTTGATTACAAAACTTGCAGGAAAGTGTGATGTTTTCTATTTCTTTTGTTCCTCCTTTACATTTTGGGTAAATGTGTTCTATTGTCAAGTCTTTTTTATCGTATCTTTCAAAGCATATTTGACAAGTATTATTGAAAATAATAGCTAATTTTTTTAAGCTCATTTTGTTTGGGTATTTTGTTTTAAAGTCAAAGAATGTTTTCTTTTTCAATACGGCAATAGTTGGAAGAAGCCAAATTTTATCTTTTGAAGTAAGAAAAGGTTGATCATCGTAAAAATAAATACCTTCATTTTTAAACCATTCGTTATTATTTTCAATTAAATTGCTTTGAGAGTCAAAACATTTAATAGAATTCTTTAATAAATGCAAAAAAGCTGTTTTTCCTGTTAAGAAACAATGCGGCAAAAAAGCTGCATCAAGCAGTAATGTTGTTATTTTTTCTGCATTTTTTGCCATAACTGTAAGTATACTTTATTTTTAAGATTAGGCAATAAAAAACTTGAAATGATTTCATTTAAGTGTAAAATATATAACATATGAATAAATTAGTCTTATCATTATTAAGCGTTATTGCTTCAGTTAGTATCGTAGCTGAAGGAGAATCTAAGCTCAAAGCGAGCGTAAACGCAGGTTATACCTCTAACTATATCGTTAACGGACTGGCAAAAACTGGCTCTCAGGCGTTTGCTGGCGTCGATATTAGTACTGAATACCATGGCGTCAACACTTATGTTGGGGCTACTGTATTAGATGCTGGAACTGGGCTAGATGAGCTGCATGCTAATGTAGGCGTAGGAAAAAGCGTAAATTTGTTTGAAACTTTTTCTTTAAAAGTTGATGCTCAAATTTTTCAACATCAAGTTGCAGTAGGTGCAAATTCCACAGAAGGAAGACTTACCCTTAGTTTAGATAACAAATATATCACTCCTTACGTAGTGGGAACTTATGATTTGGATGTAGCAAATCGTGGGTATTCACAAAGAGGTTATATTGTCGGTTTAAAAAGACAGTTTGATGTTTTTAGTCTTTTTACTTTAACTCCATCTGTTGAATACGGACAGATGACTGATTATGAAACTGCTAGTGTAAAAATCGACGCTTCTAAGGTTCTTTGGGATAATTTAGAAGTTTTTGGTCAAGTAGGTTGGTTTGACAACAATTTTGATGTTGTTAATTACAATTTCGCAACAGAGCAGTTTGTCGGGGATGTAGCTGCTTCTGCCGGTGTTAGATGGAATTTCTAATAGAAGTAAAATAACAAAATTATAAAGCAGTCGCTGCGTAGCAGAGGCTGCTTTTTTTATTCTGTTTTTAGTTTGTTAAGTGTAAATAATATTGCATGTCAGGGTCTAATAAATTTAAAATAGGGTTTGGGGATTTGGATAATTTTTTAAAAGTCGCTCCAATAGTGGGTTTGGCTGTTTTGGCTTATTTGCAAACGTTATTTCCAAGTAAAGTGGAGTTTGATAAGTTAGAGCAGCATCTTATTCAGATGGATAAAAAAATAACAGAAATATCTGTTTTGCAACAGACCACATCAAATAATGCTGTTAGAATAACAAATATAGAAGATAGAGTTCGTCAAGTGGAGATTAATTTAGCACGAAAATTATCAGAAAATGAATAAAAAATGAAAGACCCTATAGGAGACACTACTAATTTTGGCATCAACCTTAAGTGGTTGTTACAGCTTATTCTAGTTTCAGCAGCTGCTGTATGGGGTTATTTTCAATTAGTAGCTAAGATTTCTCAGGCTGAAATAGATATACTTAGAATGAAAGATGATATACACATGAACTCTAATTTTAGAGTTAGATGGCCTTTAGGTGAAATAGGGGCGTTGCCTGATGACGCAGAGCAAAATCTTCGATTAAAATATATAGAAGCGGATATTCAAATACTTGAATTAAGAGTGGATGACTTAAGAATAAATAATTCATATTTAAATAAAAATTAAACTATATGTTTCCATTTTAAAAATTGGAATAATAAAAAACTAAAAGCCCCGGTAGATAAAGTCCATTTAGTGAAACTTTGAGGTGTTAAAACTTGTTTTTCTGTAGCTTCTCCTCCGTCAATTGAACGAATAAACCTATTCTCTCTTTCTGCTTTTTCAGGTAAAGTTATTTTTTCTCCAGAACTTCTATATTTTTTTATAGTAGCACAAGAGCAAAACACGCATGACACCATTATTAATATAAAATATTTCATTAGGATTTAACTACGGAACTGCCAAAATAAAAACCCACTATAGCCGTCAAAGTTTGCCTTACTTCTGGTATCATTAAATAACCATCTACTCTTACAAAGTAATTTTCTGTTCCCCCTCCAAATAAACCAAATAAAAATGATTTTTTGGTTTCAGTTATTTGTACGTAAAGAGGTTCATTCAAAAGAGCTAAGAAAAAAGGAGCAATAATAACTCCAAATAAAGTAGATATGACTATTAATCTTCTTACCCATTTGCCACCATCGACAGAAACTCTTTGTACCGCTGCGTTATGAGCATCTTCGTTAGCCTTCTGCACATTAAGGGCCATTTTTAGCATTTCTGCTTTTTCTTTGGCTCTTTGAGCCATAAATTTAAACACAAAGCCTGAAAGGCTCCCTATGGCCATGGAGATTAATTCTGGCGGTATCATTAATATAGTTTACACTAAATACCTTACTTAGGGTATTATGTATAGAAATCAGTATTACTATTTCATTATTAATCCTTGCAAAACGCTGCAATTGTATATTTAAATGGGTTTCCTTCGATATTTTTAACTAACTCAAGCATGTATGCTGCAATTTCACGAATCTCTTTTTGAGCGTCAGGTTTATTTCTTAAGCCAAGAAAATGACCAAATGATCTCCAGTTAAACATTACGTCTGCACATATTTGCGAATTATATCCTTTAAAAAATCTAGCAGACTCTTTTATTCTTTTTCTTCCGATGGATTTTTCTAAATCTCTAATTACTTCATGATAAAGTTTATTTCCAGCTTCTGAATGCTCTTTTAATTTATTTTGCCAATTTTCGGGCCAATCATCTGGTATTAAGAATTTATCTTCTTTAATTTCTTTATACCTAGCACTCTCTCCATTAATAGAAACACCAATTCGATGTTTAAGTAAATGAATATGACTAGCAATATCAGTGTCCACAAGAAAATGAATAGCAGACTTTTCAAAAGGAGTATGATGGCCATCCCTAGCCAGCATAGCAAGCAATTTATCAATTCTTTTAATTTTTTCATCTGTTAGTTCTCTTGTTGTAGATGTCCATGCTGAACATGCGTGTACGGCATCGTTTCCATAATAACCAATTAATTCAATTTTGTTGTTCATTTGTTTTTTGTTTGTATTTAACTCATTCATTATTGCAATTCTTTCTTCTTCTGTATATTTAATCCAATTAAAAAGGTGTTCTCTTGTTCTTCCACAAGATTTACATATATCATTTTCAAATTTGCAATAACTATTACATGGCGATGATATCACAAATTATCGTTTCTTTTTAATTTTAAGGCCATAATTCAAATTAAGCCATGCTGTTTGGATAAAAGCTTTGTCTTTTGTAAGTTTAAGCTTCTCCTTCATATATTTCTGCGTCCATCTAGTCCATTTTTCGTTATCTTCTAATGTATAAGAAAATTTTTTTCTCCAATTAGGTAATTTATTGTTTTGCAAATCTTCATACTTAAAATCTAAATTAGCAATTTTAAATTGTTTATCGATTATTTTTTTTAAATGATTATCTTTCATTTCGTTAACTCCTTCCTGTTGACCCAAAACCCCCGCTTGATCTAACTGAATCGCTTAAATTATTGACTTCTTTCCAAGAAGCTTTATGACATTTTTCGATAATTAATTGTGCAATACGATCACCTAAGTTAGCTTTAAATGTTTCGCTCCCTGTGTTTAATAAAATTACTCCAATATCTCCTCTATAATCCGAATCAATAACTCCTGCTAACACATCTAAGCCTTTTTTATAAGATAAACCAGAACGAGGCGCAACTCTTCCGTAATAACTTTCAGGTATAGAAACAGCTATATTGGTTTTAATTAGACCTCTCTGCCCCGGCTCAATAATCATTTCTTCTGCAGCGTACAAATCATATCCTGCAGCGTATGGACTTCCTTGAGTTGGTATAATCCCGTTTTTTGATAATTTTTTAATTTGTATTTCCATATTAATCATTTTTTAAAATAGATAATATTATTCTTGCCTCTTTAGCAGGTATATCTGAATAACAAGACCAAGATTTTGTTTCTTTGTTTTTGTATTCATCTTCTCTGTAAAGGCGTCTTAAGTATTCAATGAAATCTTCGAAAGATTCTATGCCTTTTTTAATAGCTGTTTTTTCAAGCATTGTTTGAGAAGATGGTAGTGAAGCCTCTTTTTCTGTTTTAGTAGTAGGCAGACTTACTGTATCTTTCATATCACATATTTCATCAAAACCTACAATATGGATATTTAAAAAACTACGGACACATCTTACGAAAGCTCTATTCGCAGCTATAGTTTCTAAAAATTTTTGAGCAAAACTATTAGTGTTGTAAATTGTTGCACTAGCAATATCTTCAAAATGAACTTCTTCGTCGTTTGATTCAAAATTAGGAATCCAGTCTATTCCGCACTTTACTGCAACATGATCTATGTTACATTTAATTACATCGTGTTTTACGTTTTTAAAACCTCTTAACTTGGCTAACTCTTTGATCCCAGATAATTTAATTAATAATTGTGAATCGTTTAACCCTTCAGTAGACTTGGGCATGGGTTTTTTTCGTGTTTCGAACCAAGTTTTGTTAGGGTAAAGGTGCTCTGAAGAAACCATTGTTCTCCAATCAATACTGCCGTCTTCATTATATGCATAATCAATGCCGTCTATTAGACCCAATTCATTTCTTTTTTGTGGGGAGCTCATCGTAAATCTTAAAATAATCTAGTTCTTCTTCGAATTCTTTATTCAAGATAACATTATTGCCGTTACTGTCAAGGGGTTTTTCCTGCAAAAAAGAAGCTTTTGATGAGTATTTTTTACCTTTAGAAAAGATTATTTTAGAGCTTTCAAACTTTGATGTTTCTTTAATGTTTTCAATTTCTTCTAAGCGTAAATCTTCATTATAATCTGCTTTTATATCCCAATCTAGAAACTTAAATCTAAAATCATTTATTTTGTCTTTATCTGCGCAGTAAATTTTAATTTTCAAACCTAAAGATTGACAAGCTTTTAAGAACGTTTCTGAAATTTTATCGCTTACCATTATTGTTAAGCTTAAGATGCTGCTTTTGAAGTTTTTTAAAAGCCCTGTATGAAGGTCTTGATCGGTTATAATATTTACTTTTTTATTAGACATCCAATACTGAAAAATATCCATTTTTAAGTTATCTATTAAATCTAATCTTAGATTTATAGAAGAACCTGCTAAAAAGTCTTTTTGGCTTGTAAAATCAGGAACAATTTCAACTATTTTTTGGTTATAGTTTTGACCAATATGCAAAAGTTTATATTTTTCTAAATCATTTTTTATATTTAAATTTTTTAAGATCTTAGATGCAACCTCATATGGGTTTATAGCATTAATTGTTTTTGGTGTTTCTTTTAGTTGATTGAAAGAAGGTTTATTTCCATACCTTGAAGACTCAATAATTGTTTGGTTGCTTTTGTTCCAGATTGGGGCTGTGTTTTTAGGGTCAAAAACAGAGTAAAGTCCTATACTTTTTTTGTTTAATACTGAAGCCGTATGAAGAGAATAGTTTTCATTAGCTATTAAGAGTTCACTTTTAGATATTAAATAAGCTTCTTGCTTTTTGTTTAGTTTTATAAAGCATTTGTCTCCAGCGATTTTATAGGAATTATCACTAGCGAATTGAAAAACTTGTATTTTGTTTTGTTTTAAATATTTAGATATAATATTAAGAACATCTTCATAAAAATCATAAGTTCCAAATGGGTATCTACATCTTGTGTCGAAAATTATAAATTTTTCGCTTTCTATGGGAAAGAAAAAGCGGTCAATAAATGGTTTGGATATTTTTACTGCGCAATCAAGCGCTAGTTTTTCAGTCAGATTCATAAATTTCGTATTGAATTTTATCGTTGCTGTTTCTGGAAAAATTATTATTTATAGATAAATGTGGAGCGAAAACAATATCAAACACTTTAGCTTGATCTGTTTTTCCTTCAAAAACTAAAGGATCTGTAATTTTATCAGAAAAATGCATGACTTTTTCAACGCATGGATGAGAATCAATTAAATCAAAATTAGCGGCATCTGTAAAAAAATATATTTTATGGTCGGGGTATTGCTTTTTGATGGATGGTAATATTGATGTTGAAATAATAATTTCTTCTTCATGCCTTGGCTGAATAAAAGCTATTCTTTTTTCATTTGGACTTTTCGCAAATTCTTCTTTTAATAATTTTATTTCTTCTTCTTGTTTTTCGGTTAGTGCAACCTTTTTAAAGTAAGTTAAAACTGCAGGGCGCTTAAGATCTGTTTTAAGCCTTTTGATCCAATTTTTAACTCCATGCTCGTCTATTCTGTTTAGAATATTAACATACAGGCTTTCTACCCATTCTTTATCCTTTAAAGAGTGGTCAGGTTCAAAATTAATATCTATATTCTTTTTAGGCTCTTCTAAATCTTCATTTACTTCAGGTAAACTATCAAATAGGTTTTCAAAATATTTACCTATCGTTTCTATGCTGTAATTATCTACGACATATTTTCTTGCTTTTTTACCTATTTTGCGCTTTTTCTTTTCATCCATTAAATAAACTTTTTCTAGTTGATTTGAAATGGATTCTGGAGATGTTGACGCTTTAATAAATTGTGTTCCGGGTTCTCTGTATTCTGCCCAATCAAGTGATAATCCACCGCTTTCTTCTGTGCAGCAATCTTCTCCGCAACTATAGCTAGTGACTAAAGTTATTAATTCCGTTAGTTTAGCTTCTTGAATTGGTATTTCTTGACCACCGGATGTAAATGGGTGGCAGTAAACGTCCATCAAATTATAAATTTCATTTAACTGTTTTTCGTCAATACCGTTTTTTATATTTGCTGTTTCGCTGGAATTTGGATGTTCACAAAAATCGCATTTAATATTTTGCCCGGTAAAAGGTTTTACATGGTAACGAAAACAATTTTTACAACGATATGTTGTTAAGACAAGATTATTATCTATTCCTTTTTCTTTAATAAGGTCAGGTATATTCCATCCTTCGCTCCAATGAGTGTGAAGTAATAATTTAGCTTTTGATTTAGGGTGTTTTTCAATGAAAAGCTTAAAGCCATCTAAAAGATTAGGTACTGACTTTCTTAGTTGGTTTCTAAATACAAAACCTATAATGAAATTATTTTCAGTGTGGAAGTATTTTCTTAATTTTAGTCTTAAGTCTTCTGGAATTTTAAAAAAGTTTTTTGTATCAAGGGACCCGTGTACAGTTTTTACATGTTTATGCCCTAATTTATGCAAAGCTTTTTCAGCGAAAGAAGACCAAACAAAATAGTTTTTAATTTTTGGGGCCGCTTCTACAGCATCTTTTAGTATAGGTAGACTATCTAAAGTTGTATGAACAATGCAGTTGACTTTGTTCCACCAATATTTATCAAAAAAGTTTCTAAACGCCCAAACATCTTCAATACCTAAATAAATATCAGGTTTAAACTCTTTTATAGCTTTATCTATTGTTTCGCAGCCATAACCTGCACCATTTTTTCTTATTTCATCAGTAAGTATTTCTTTTTGGGTTTGCGGGTCATCAGGTAATGTTCCGTAATTTTCCCATGGAGTATATTTTAATTTTTCATCGCTCCAAGCAAATCCATTGCTTAATTCAATGATTTCATATTTACCTGTTTTATATAAATACTTTAACAGGTTTTTTTTATGCTTGCCGAAACCGGTAAACATTTTGCAAAAATTGCTATGGATTAATATTTTTTTCTTTTTCATTTATTACTGACTTTATTAATAGTAAAATAAATTATATTAGTATTGATACCTTGAAATACATCTAGTGTATTGATAAGATGAAATACTCTATATTAAAATTTTTTACATTAAATTATTACTTCAGAAATCATATTCTTCTTCAGTTTCGTTTTTAGGCGCGTTTTCAGTTTTTTGTGGGTTTGGTCCTGTTTTTGGTGAAGGTCTTTCTTTTTGATATTTTTTCTGCTCTTCTAACCTATAATCATCAAGAATAGAAAAATATTTATTAATTAGAGAAGTTAATCTGATTGCTTCACCGGGATCGAAAGGGATTTTAAATGTATCAGAACCATTACGCACAAAGCTCATGCCAAAAGCTTGACATTCAACTGCGAAATCTCCTTTACCTCTCGTTTTTTTGTAAGGAGTTAGTCTGATTTGGGTTTTTGAAGAAAAATTATGAAAAGTAGAATAAGCAATTGAACTGGTAAACGTGTTAATCATTTCACCTAATTCAAACTCATTAAATTTTAAAGCAATTGTTTTTGATGGGTCGTTTCTGCTACCAGCAAATGAGCCTGTTCTTTTTTCGTTATTCCAAGAATGCTGCAAAACGCAATTAGCATAGAATTCTGGCTCTTTGCCGGGACGCGTAGAAATCTGGAAACTCATTGCGCATCCAGTATTTTTAGGGTTTGGCTTATAAATCTGTAAATTCATATCGCATGATTATAAAAATCAAATGCAATATTTCCACAAAAAAAAAGAGCCTCTTTTGAGGCTCTTTGAATTAGTCTCCTATGTAATAAAATATCGTTTTTGCTGTAGCAACAGTAATGTTGGTGCTTAATTTAAGAGGTACTGCAAAGCTTATCGGAGCGGAAATAGCAATGGCTTCTCCTTCAGCTGTAAATCCAGCGTTAGCAGCAACAACGTAAATATTTTTATTAGACGGACAGGTAATTGATGTTCCTGTATTAAAAGTGCAGAAAGGTGTATCTAGTTTCATTTGTATATTTTACACTTATTGTGCTGCTTTTAGAAGTGTTGCTAACTTATCTTTTGGCGTATCTATTCCACCTATAGCTGTAAACAAAGATAACCCTTTTTTAGCGCCTTTATAAATCCCTTGATGAACCGTGCTGTTAGTTTTTAAGGTTCTGTTTAGTTGATTAAATGCGCTATCAAGATATTCTTGAGGAATATTGTCTAAAGTATCTTCATCTCCGATAGCTACAGATGCTGCTACATTACCTGTAGATAGCTCTAATTCTCCACATAAAACGTTTCTTTTTAAATTCTCTCTAACGGCTTTAGAGATAGCAGACTCGCTTTCTGTGTCGTTTATGTTTGTTGCCCCAAAAACCATTATTCCTGAATCTAATACTGTTCTAAAGTCATTACTATCAAATGTGCTGAATTCACTGTTTTTTGTAATAATGTTATTAAATAGGTGGAATAAAGAACAAATGTTAGCGTTAGCAACTTGCCAAAACTTCTTAATTGATAATTTAGGGTATAGTCCGTTAATTTTTTCATTATCTAGAATAATTAATGGAGAAACAGTTCCGTTTTCTGCTAGCTCGCAAGCTTCTTTAAGTGTGTCGTGTGCATTTTGGCTAACTTTTTTACCTTCAGAAAGTTTAGGTAAAGCTAATATTAAACCAACATGAGGGGAAGTAGCTTTAATTGTTTCTTGATATTCTTTAACAGTTTTAACTAATTCAGAACATACTCCTGCACCTGTTCCTCCTCCAGCCCCAACCGTAACAAAAATTCTATCAATATCTGTCCCTACAGACTCTTTTATAAAATCAACTACATCTTCTTTGTTATCTATAAAAGCTTGTTTAGCTATGTTTCGATTTTTGCCAGCGCCTTGTTGTTCTCCAAATTTTAATTTCTTTTTTACATTAATAGCTGCTAAGTCTTGATCTGCCGTATTTATAACTCCAACTCTAGCGTAACCGATGCTTGCAAAAGTTTCTGCTAATTTACCTCCTCCTTGACCCGCTCCGATAAAACCAAACTTAAAACCTACAGCATCTTTATCTTTAAGCTGTTCTTTTTTTTCTTCTGCTGCTTCTGGTATGTCAGGCATAGCAAAATCAAACGTATCATTAGCTTGATTTTCTTCGTTTTCTTCTGATCCTGTATTGTAAATGGGGTTAAAATCACTCATATTTTTAAATGCTTAATTCTTATGTATTATATTACACAAATATTATCTTTTTTTACACCTATTTTTATTTGTAGGGTTTTTGGTTCGCTTAATATCTTCTCAGCCACAAGAGTTTGTATTTCTCTTTGTATGGTTTTTAATACTTGTCTGGCTCCAAAATTGTTGAATTGTATTTTGCTGTAAATAAAATCACAAAGATCTTTAGAAAAAACAGTTCCTATTTTTTTGGAAATTAATTCTTTTTTAAACTCTTCGAGTTGTTTTGTGATTATAATTTTTATTTCTTTTTCTTTTAGTAAATTAAATGGTATGATTTCATCTGTTCTGTTTAATAGATCTGGTGGAAAATATTTTTTAACAGAGCTTATGATGTCGTTAGAGGAATTATTTTCATCTTTATTGAATCCGATATTTACAGAAGTTGCAACATCTGCTCCTATATTTGTTGTCATTATAATAATAGTATTAGAAAAATCAACCGTACTACCTGAAGAGTCAGAGATCTTTCCTTCTTCTAATATTTGCTGAAGTGCAAATAGAACGTCTTGGTGCGCTTTTTGGATTTCATCAAAGAGTATTAATGAATATGGATTTCTTTTAACTTTTTCTGTCAAAACGCCTCCTTTGTCATAACCAATATATCCCGGATTAGATCCTATTAATTTATTAACTGCTGTTTTGTCAGTGTATTCTGATAAATCAAAAGATATAAAATTGTTTTTGTTAACAAATAATGTTTCTGCTATAATTTTAGCAGTTATTGTTTTACCTACGCCTGTAGCTCCGGCAAATAGCATTGAAGCTATCGGTTTGTTTTCTTTTCTGAATCCTGCTTTAGCTCTTAATAAACATTTATAAATCTTAACTATCTGTTCGTCCTGCCCTATAATTTCAGTTTGCAATTTATTTCTTAAAGTTTTAATTTTTTCAGAATCTTGCTTTTTGAGTTCTGCTATAGGGATGTTTGTTTTATCAGAAACCACTTCTAATATGTCTGAGTTTTTAATTCTATACTTTTTGTCTTTCCATTTATTAAATAGTTTTTCTGTAGCTTTTTGGTATTTAGTTATGCTATCATTAATTTTCTTGTGAAAATCTTTTTCATACATTTGATCTTCTTTAGTAGTTAAGTCTTTAATTTTGTTTTCGAGTTTTACCATCTCTGCACTTTTTGTGAAGTTTTTCAGCTTAACTTTCGCTCCAACTTGATCAATTATATCTAAAGCTTTATCTGGAAATCTTCCTTCTATGTATTTATCAGCTGCGCTGATTGTAAAACGAATCATTTCGTCGGAAAATTGCATGTAATGGAAAGCTTCATAAGAGCTTTTAATATTTTTTAGTAAAGTAAAAACTTGTTTCTTTGTCGGCTCTTCTATTTTAATGCTTTGGAACCTTCGCGATAAAGCAGGATCTTTAGCTATTGTTTTTTTATATTCGTCAAAAGTAGTCGCTCCAATACAAGTAATTTCTCCTCTAGTTAGATAAGGTTTTAAGATGTTAGCTACGTCCATACCGTTCTCTGGATTGCCAGCGCCAATGATAGTATGAATTTCGTCAATAAACAAAATTACAAAAGGATCGTCAGAAACTTCTTGTATGATATTTTTAATTTTTTCTTCAAATTCCCCTCTGTATTTGCAACCAGCAATAATCATAGCAACATCTAAATTGTAAATGTTTTTCATAAGTAAAAAATCTGAAGATTCTCCTTCTACAATTGCTTGAGCCAAGGATTCAACTAAAGCTGTTTTACCTACTCCAGCTTCACCTATAATTAAAGGATTGCTTTTGGTTTTCCTGCACAACACTTCAGATATTTTTTTAATTAAATCTCTATTTAAATGTAAAGAATTAATTTTGCCTTGTATGACTTGGGTATTTAAATTAGTAGCATAAGAATTTAAGAATTTATATTTCTTAGGATTAAATTCGTTAGGGTTTTCTTTTGTTTTTTCGTTTTCTTCCTGCATGGAAGAAGGTAGTAAATCGTCTTCTTCTAATTTGTTTTCTACATAATCTAGTATTTTATCATAGTCAATATCAAAACCATTTATAAGCTGCCGTAATGAATGATCGGGCTCTTCGAAGAGGCTTAAGAAAATATGTTCTAATCCTATATATTTATGATCGTGTTTAGTGGATAGTTTTTTAGCCAGCCTGAAAAGCTTTTTTGTTTCAGCGCTTGCAAGTATTTGTTTGCTTCTAGATCTTTCTTTATCACTAATTTTTTTGAGGATTGCATTTGCCTCATTAAACATATCTGCAATGTTAACTTCAAAAAAATCAAAAGCTTCTGTTATCTGGTTATAGTTGAATTCAAAAAAACTTAAAAATATATGTAAGTGATTTATTTTAAAGCTGTTTGATTCTTCAGCCGTTTTATGAGCTAATTTAACTAATTTCTGAGCGCGAGGTGTTAGGTTTAAATTTCTCATTTCAAATCGGAAAGCTTCATGAAAATTCTGTCATTCTGTATTGTCATTTTTTCTAACCAAACTATATCATCTCCTTTCCTTCCTGTAAAGACAACTATATCTCCTTTTTCTGGTATTTGATTTCCGTTGTTAATGTAATTAGAAAGATTTTTGCCTCTTTTTGTGTCCATAAATAAAGCGCTTGTTCTTCCAGCTTCATCTTTCATTTGGAATTTATAAAAAACGCTATTATCTTTGCGAGTCTTGCCTTTATAAACATCTTCGACTTCGCTAACAATTTTAACCTTATCCCCAGAAAATACAGACATTAATTCTAAACAATCAGTAAAAGTATCTTCATTTTGATTAAAAACAGTTTTTAGTTTAGTTGATGGAGTGTAGCCTAACAAATTGTTTTCATAAACCCAATTGGCAAAATTTTCATATTTTTTATTTTGCTCGTATATTTTCTTATAGTTAGTATATTTCCTAACAAAAGTTGCGTACCTTTTTTCTGTCATAAAAGGTCTGCCGTCATCTCTTTTTGTCTTTTTAATTTTACCGCACTCGTAAACAATATTTAAAATATCGTAATCATAATCTTTACCTACTTGGCAAGCGAAGCTTTTTTCTTTATCTGTTAATACGTTAAATGCTTGAGCTTCTAGCACTAATCTAGTTCTATTTGTTTTATAAGAGCTAAGTGTTCCAGTTTGAATAAGGGCAGATAGTAATCCTATATTTATTCCTGCTTGTTTAGCTGATATAAAAATATCAAATTTAGTTGGAGTTTCTGATTCTCTAAAATTTTGCAAAGCTTCTAAGGATTTTTCAGATACGCCTTTAACAGCATTTAACCCGAATCTTATGTCGTCACCTTCAATAGAAAAATCTATTTCAGATTTAGCTAGATCGGGAGCTAGTAACTTCATGTCAAAAAACTGCAACTCTTGAGATATTTTACTTATTTCAGTATGCGAATCGGGTTCGTATTTGGAAAGCTTTAATAAAGACAAGAAAAATTGTTTAGGATACTTGAATTTTAAATACGCAGTCCATGCTGCTAATATTGCATAAGAAATACTATGTGATTTATTAAAACTGTAATTGGCAGAATCTTCAGCTACTTTCCATAAAACATCACCAATTTTAGGGTCTAATTTTCGTTCTTCTATTTTATCTTTAATTTTTTGTTTCCATGCTGGCATTTGGTCTACTTTCTTTTTGCCAACAATTCTTCTTAATTGTTCTGATTCATCTAATGTAAATCCTATTCTAACAGCCATTTTCATTAACTGCTCTTGATAAAGTGGAATACCTCCAGTATAAGAAAGCTCTTCTTCAAAAAAATCATGAACAATTTGTGATTCGTTTGAATCTGAATAAGAAGCATACTGGTCAGCAAAGTCAAGCGCTCCCGGTCTAGCAATTGCTACAACGGCGCTTAATTGTTCTAAGTTTTTAGGTTTAACTTTTTTACAAACTCTAAAATTTGTATCAGCTTCTATTTGAAATAACCCTTGAGGCGTTTTAAGGTCTTTTAAATTTTCATATATAGAAGGGTCATCTACTTTTAGGCTACTTGTTTCTATTCCTAACTGTTTGCAAGTTTCGTTAACAACTGTTAAAGTTCTTAATCCCAACACATCAAATTTAACCATTAACTCAGCTACATAATTCATGTCGTAGCCGCTAACAAGATCTCCATCACCTGTTTTCTGTATTGGACAAACTTCTTCAATGTCATAAAACGAGATTGCAATGCCAGAAGGATGAACACCTGTATTTTTATTAAGGCCTTCGATTTTTCTTGCTATTTTAAATATATTTACATTTGCAGATTCTTGCACCCATTCTTTAAATTTATCATTTTGTAAATACGCGTCTTTTAAAGGTAAAACTTTACCAAAGTTTTTAGGTATATTATCGCTAACTTCATTTACTTCAGATTCAGAGTATTCTCCTACGATTTTGCCGCATTCTTTAATGCATAATTTTCCAGAAAGAGTATTTAATGTTAAAATTTTAGAAGTTTTACCTTTGTGTTTTTCTTCAATATATTTTATAACTTCAGGTCTTCTGTCATAGCTAATATCATTATCAACATCAGGCAATAATGACCCCTCTAAATAAGTTATTCCGTCTTTTTCAATTTTTTTAGCTCTAGATTTACTGACGAATCTTTCAAAAAATAAACCATATTTGATTGGGTCAACTTTAGTCACCCCAATTAAAAATAAAATCAACGACCCAGCAGCACTTCCTCTACCGGGACCAGTTGGAATATTGTTTTGATGGCAGTAATTCAGGACATCCCAATTTAAAAGAATATAATCTACAAACTCTAGCTCTCTAAATATATCAAGTTCCATTTTCATTCTATCTTGATATTCTTTAGATTCAGATTGAAAAGTTGTTAATTTGCTAGAGCATAAAGCTTTTAAGAAAGTAAAGTTATCACAATCTTGTGCGATATTTAATTCTTTATAGTATTTACTTTGTATTTTAATTTGAGGCAATCTTACCCCCGGTAAAACAGCATTTTCATATGGTTTTATGTCTTCTAAAAAGTTCATATATCTATTTGCCAGATTTGTTTTTTGAATATTTCAAAATTCATTCGCACATCATACAATGAATCATGGAGCTTGTCTTCATCAAAATCAATTTTGTATTGCTTTAATTGAGCTTTGATGCTGGTTCTCATTCTTTTTTCTCTGAAATCGTTTAATTTGTATTGCCAGTAAATAAGTTCTAAGTCTTTAGGGGGTTGTAAATCTTTTTTGATGGCTTTAGCTATGCAGTTAGTATCATATATTCTAGATATATAAGAGTAATCAGGTTTAATGCCTAAATATTTACAGTATATTCTGTGTATATATACATCAAAACCTAAAAGATTCTGGCCTATTATAATGTAATCTTTGTCATAAATATACTTATGAAAATTTAATAAATGATCTTTAGGATCTTTTGCTAACTTTTTGTATTTAGCGTCATTGAATTTAGTTATTTTTCTGGCTTCAGGTGAAAGTTTCAAGTCGGGCCAATGAATATAGCAATCTTGCTCTTTTATAATCTTGTTTCCTTCTGCAATGATATAGCTAAGTTGCCATGGCTTATTGTCGGAGCTAGTTAGATTAAGGCTGCAAGTTTCAAAATCAAAGCAAATATATTTTTGTTTTTTATTGTAACGTAACATGATTAAAGGAATCTGGATGTAAGTTGTAAGTTATTTCTTCTCCGCATTTAATTTTTTTATTAGCAATAAAAGTGATAATCTTAGATTCTGCATCTACATAAGCGTCAACATTGTGTTTTTCGTTAGCGTTAATGTTTTTAGCTTCATCGTCGCTCAAGTTAACATAATAAAAAATATCATCAAATAGCATGGCTTCTGCATCACCTAGTTTTATTATGGGTTTAGGTATTGCAAAAGATCTTTCTTCTGTAAGATTTAATGATATTTCCAGCCAACTAGACGTACAAATTGTATCATTTACACTGTAGTTTTTATTAGCGTAAGCTTTATTGTCTTGTATTAACATTTTAGGTTGGGTTTGGCTCATGCCGATTGTTCTTTGAAGGATTCAAAGCAAAATTCATCACTGCAAAAATGATCGAGGTTGGGTTTTGATAATGTCTTGATTTTACCAAAACTTCTATTGCATATTATTTTATAAGTCATATAAGCTTCGGCGTGTTTTCTTTCTTTGTAGTAAATACTTTTAGTTTTTTCTGTTTTGTATTTATTTTTATCGCACAGCTCTAAGACTTTTTTTCTTAGAAGTTCGTCTACAGGTGTATCGTTGTTTTCGATGAAAAAAGTGGGTTTAGTGAAGGTGAAATCTGGTATCGCATTACCAAAACTGAAATTATTAACATGAATAAAAGAATCATAAAATGGCATAGCTAACTTTAAGCATTTTTCATCCCATAAATCTTTTAGGTCGATGTAAGTTAAAAACTTATCATTATCGCAAAAAGCTTTCGAATAAATTTTATTAAGTAATTTGCAGCCTTTATCGTTTTTTGAAAAAATAATGACTTTGTGATCGCTGCTTTCGTCTTCTTTATTGTCTGAATTTCTAATAGAGAGTCTTAATCCGAAAATCAACTGAATGTTTAGCTCTTTGCATTTTTTATAAGCTTCAAAAAAACCTACTAGAGAATCTTCTACTAGAATGATTTTATCTAAACTATTATCTTTAGCTATTTGAAAAATACTATCTGATCCTCCTTCTGATGTTTTAGAGGGATCATTTAATGTTAGAATTGATTTTCCTATAGAATAATGACTTTTAAACAATGCAAGCATGATTATATATTACTTGCTTTTTCAAAATTTGTCAAGATCAAAATCATCATTTGAATCAAACGAATCAAATGAATTAAAAGGTGATGGTTTTTTTTGCATGGTAGGGCAACCATCATATTGTTTTTGAACTATCGAATCTTCATCTTTTTTCTTTTTAAAAGCTTCTTCTTTTGTGAAATAGTTTCTTTTTAAGTCTCCATCTTTATTTAATAAAGAGTAATATTTAAATGGAAATTTATATGTGCAATACCATTTAGGGGAGCCGTCTTTCTTTTTTTCATCTGGGAATTTAGCGAAACCGCACAAAAGTCTTCCTGAAAAACTACCATCTTTAGGCATTCCTTGATGAAAAGCTAAATTAGATAATGAAGTTTCTTCGCTAAATGAATCTGCGTAAGACTGGTATTCTGAAAGTTCGTATTCAAAACCTTTTAATTCATGATCGCTTTTTGAGCGCATCTCTAATACAGATTTTTCTTCCCCTATTATTTCCCAAATACCTGTAGAGCTTTTTAAGCTTTGCATTGCTTTTAAGAAAACAAATTCCATTTTTATATTTTTGAATTCAGGGTAAAGTTTTCTCACTGCTAAAGTATAAATATAATCTTGCAAATTATCAGAAACTTCTTTTCCTTCATAAACTTTTTTATTTGTTTTAAAGTCTCTAATTAAAGCTATACTTTTTTTCTTATATATAAAAAGCTTATCTATGAATCCTCTTACTTTATAAGAAACACCTCCCTCTTCGACTTCTATTTCAAAATCTTTTTCTGAAATAGTTTGAGTTGGTTTTCCGTATCTTTCCCCTAAAAAGTCATAAACCAAACCTCTAAAGACCATATTATCTATATCTTCTAGGTTTAATGGGTCTTTTAATAAATTGTCTCTTTTAGCGTGTTTTAAAATTAACCTTCTTACAGACTTACAGGAATCAATGTTTCCGGTTTTAAGAATTTTTTTGTAATACTTTTTATGCCTTTTCTTACCAAGGCATTCTAAAACTAAATGAACAACACTTCCTTTAAGGGCTCCATCATTTGTTTTGTCAGGAAGCTTTAAGTGGTACTTGCACCAATATTGCCAAGAGCAACCTGACATTGTTTTTATTTTACTTGCTGATAGAGTTTGTTTCAAAATTTAATTGTTCTAAGTAATTTTTAAGTGTTTTGATTTGTTTTCTATATTTAGTTGGGCTTCCCATATTATTAGTTACATATTTAATTATGTATTTAACTTCCAACTCTTTCACACAAGATTTATTTTCCCATTCTTTTATGTCGATTTCGTTTTCAAGCATTTCTCCAAAATCTTTAGCTATAGGCAGTTTGATTTGAATTTTATCTACATCAAAAAATTTTATTAGTTTAAGGTAGTTTTTGATTGCTGCTTCTAATCCTCTATTTTGAACTTTATTCTTGTCGTTATTAGTCGATATAATGATTTTATTTAAGTTAAGAGATATTAGATATGATAATTGCTTAGAGCTGAGTTCCAGCCCAAAGATAACCATATGGTTAAAGTAATTTTGCTCTGTTAATGCAAGGCTATCTCCTATTCCCTCTATTAGAATAATTTCTTTTTTCTTTTCAATTGTTTGAAGAAACAAATTATCTTCACCTGTTTTTAAGTTAATGGGGTAAATCCAATTAGCTTTTTTACCTAGATGTTTCCATTTAGCGAGTTTTTGGTTTTGTTCCCATAGTAAATGCCTACCGCTTAAACCTATAACTTTGTTATTATTATCATACACTGGAAAAACAAATCTTCCATTCATTTTACCTGACATAGAAAAACCAGAATGATACATTTTTAATGTTTTGTCTGATATTTTTTTCTTGTTGTAAAAGTTGTAATGAGGTAATAAGGTTTTTACTTCATCGTGATCAAAGAAATGTTCTGTTTCCATTTTTGGAGTTTTTGTTACTGGTATAAAGCATTCGTTTTTATTTTGCATCGACTCGATTATCTCGCTAATCTTTGCATCATCTTTGCAAGAAAGTTGAAGTAATCTGTTGAACGGCTGGTAATTAGTGTTTGCTACAAAATCTTTCCATATCCCTGTGTTTTTCCATATTTGTAGAGCTGTAGGATTATCTCCGTCTCTGTAAAGAGCTTTAGCTTGCCAATATTTACCTCTATCAGATAATTGATAGCCTAAATCTAAAAGAATTTCTTCTATTTTTTCAGATTTATCTTCAGTCAAGGTCTGGTATGTCGCTGTTTGCATTTTCTAATAATGTAGTAGTTGTTAGTTGTGATTCAGCAATATCTCTTAAATCGCCTTTTTCTGTTATAGAAAAGTTTTCAAATTCTAAGTTTACGAAGTTTTTTCTTAATGTGTCGTCTGGCATTCTAACTTGATTTATAGCACCAGCGATGTCTTTGCCTAAATGCCTTGCTTTAACATTAATTAGTTTATGAGTACCGAAAGATGGTTCTTCTTGAAGCTCATCTGAAGTCTTGTTTCTTAAAATAAACATGTGCGAACAAAATTGTGTTATTCTGTCTGATAAAGAAACGATGCTTTCATCATCTACGACATTGCTTGCTGCTCTATTAGTGACAATACCTGTTCTGTTAGATTGTACAGAAGTTATCATAGAAATGCATGGACCTTCGTCGTTTTTAATGTCTCTTTGTATGCATTTTTTGTATTTATCTACCATTTCGCCAACTACTTGCCATTCGTTTTTGTTGCCAACATTTTCGCTAGTAGTTTTTATGTAATCGAAACTAAATATTAAAGGATTGCCACGGCCCACTTTCGAATAATAGAATCTTTTTAAAACGCTTATTTGTTTATCTATATTCATGCCACCTATATTGTAGTAATAAAGATGTCTGTATTGTTTTTTTAAATCAGCGAAAACAGATCTGACTTTTTCAACTGTTTCTTTTCCGCTCTTTCTCCAATTGCCACTTTCTAAAAGATAAACTGGAACTTTAGTCATTGCTGCACATTGTCTAAATATCAACTCTTCTTTACTCATTTCTCCATTATCAAAATGAAGAACTGGAACTTCGTATTGAGCTGAAACTTTTGTTGCGAAATCTAAACAAAATTGAGTTTTTCCGACTCCTGATCTAGCGACAACAACAGTTATGTTTCCGGGCCTAAGTAATGATCCGTAGATATCTTGAAGTTTAGGGTGAGGGCCAGCGAATCCAAATTCTTCTATAGGGTTATTGCCTCTTTCCTCAATCATTTCTTCCATTTCGTCAAAAATGTTTTGAGGTTGATCTGATCCAGATTCGTATAAATTTATTTGATCATTGTATAGCTTGTCAGCTTCTTCAACTATTTGAGTGTATTCGCATGAGGGAGACATAGCCCTCATTTTTTTGTTTATTTCCGCACCGCAAAAAGCTATTTCTCTTCTTACCGTATATTTTTTAAGCTCAGAAGCAACGGTTTTTATAGCATCTGCAGAAATTCTTTTGAAAGAAAGGGATTCTATGTAATCAGCAGGTTGTAGTCCATCTTCAAAACTTATACCATAATCTTTAACGCGTTGAGCGATAATAACTTCATCTATGTTTTCCCCATTATCAATAGCTTGTTTTAAAACGCAAAATAAAGTTCTATTTATTTTAGAGCTTTCTGACCAAAAATCTTTTTCTGTTATAAAATCTGCGATATCTGCATATCTGTCAGGATATTTTATTAATCCTGCTAGCAATTGTGTTTCTAATTCAAATGAGTAAATCATATTACCAAGACAATATCACTCATCTAATGAGTTGTCAATCAAGTCTTCTGGTAAATTTTCTTCTTCTAAGTATTTCTCTAATGCCTTTGTAAGCCCCATTTGGACTATAGGGCTACCTATTTTTGTATATATCAGTGGATACCCTTCTTGGTTGACATAAGCGCATATAAAGCCTTTTGAGGATTCTTCTTGAGTTCCAGTAAATTCAAAAAGTCTATTGAAGTAATTTTCTGGTATTTTAAACTTTTTAAACTCGTCTGTCCCTTTATTATTTTTCATCCTTTTATAATATTACACCTTGACTTTCGAATAAGTGCTCATCTATTATATCTTTTTCATAAATAGTTACAAGTTTTATTTGGTTAAGCTCACAAAAGGTTTCTTTTTTTTGGTCTCTTTTTAATTGGCTTAAATAATTTAACCTGTCTCCATGAAAGAATTTAACATATTTAGTATGCTGACGGCCTTGCACTTCTATAGCTACTTTTTTGTTTGCATTATAGAAATCTAAAGATAATCTTGTACCTATTACTGGGAACTCTTCGAATATCACATCTTGATCCCAGAACTTTTCTAAAAAATTTTTAACTCTAGTTTGGAATTTACTTCTACTAGAAGATTCCCAGTTAATTAGATATTTTTTAATATTTTTATATCTTTTTTTACTTTTATTCAGGGTTATTAATTCCATCTTCTTGTGAACTTGATATATTAGATTTGATGTAGTTTATAAAGAAGTTTTTAGCATTATCGTTTTCAAGTATAAATTTTTCCATTTTAGCTGCACCTTGGATTTGTAAAGGTATATCAACTTTTGATTCTTTAGCTAAATTAACAAACTCTTCATCGAAAGATAGCCAAGCTCCTTTTTTTATTACCAAATCCCACATTAAAAGAAAATCAAAAATTTCCTTTTCAATCCAGTTTGATGTTCCTTTTTTTCTTCCGTACTTAATAGGGTATTTAATTATTGAATTGGTTTTTTCGTTAGGAGACTTTTTGATAACTATTTTTGCAAGGTGACCTGTATATGGATTTTTATATTCATCATATGTAGAGCTTGGATCTTCTAATATTAAATCGCTTTTATATCTAGGCTCAAATTCTATAATCCAATTAGCGAAATGAAGCAAAGCGTTACCTCCTGTAGCTGTTGTCTGCCTTATGGGCGCTTTACTGTATGGGTCAAGCTTAATATCTGCTCTAACTTGAGATATGAAGATAGCTATATGCCCTCTTTTTTGTAAAGCAGTAGAAATTCTTTTCATTAAGTCAGCAGCAACTACGGCTCCTCCTGCTACTTTTTGAGAATCTTCAAATGATTTAGCTAAATCGCATTTCCTAATTAAACCGTCAACAGAATCTAATATGAAAAAGTATTTATTTTTTTCTTGATTTTTGCCAACAAGTTCTCTCATGGCATCAAATACTGTTTCATGAATATTGGATTCAAGGACAAAACATGTCCCTTCCACCCAATCTTCTGCAGAATAAACAAATTTCACTCCTGACCTTGCTACCATATTAGGGCTAAGCCTACCTTCAGCTTTTATGTAAAAACCTTTTCTGTTTTGACCTTCAATTTCCAAAAAGTTTTTCATGAATTGCAAGGCACAACTTGTTTTACCTCCTTCGTTCATGCCGCAAAACCTATGCAATCCTGTACCTAGACCTCCGTCTAGCTTGTAATCAAATATTAAACTTCCACTTGGTACTATATAAGAAATGGTCTCTTCAAAATTATAATGAGATTCTTTATTATTTTTTAAGAAACTGCTTAATTGGTTTTGAGACGTTAATATTGATTTTTCTTTATCTTCGTTTTTTACTTTTTTTCTCATTTAAAAAATCTTTGATTGTTTTAGGTGATTTTGTTATTTTAAGGTCTTTTCCTGACTTGCGCTTATTTATCGTATGGTTAACTTTTTGAATTGGGTTTGTGACTAAAAATTTATTATATCTTTCCTGAATAGAAAAGACATCTTCTCCTGCATAAAGCGTAAGAGAATTAACTTTATCTACTTTTAGTTTGTCCCAAAACTCTGAATGAGGGTACTTTTTAAGTAAAGAGTTTAGTATTTTAAACTCCCTAGCCCAAAAGCTAGGTGGAACTTTTGAAGGAATATGAACGAGTTTTAATAGCAATTGCCTTTTATTCATATAGGTAATACTACACAAACAAAAGGCGATTGTCAAGTGCTATTAAGTTATTTTACTCGTTTGATGGAGAAAATGTAGGGCTTTGTAATCCGGGGTTTTTTAAAGCTTCTTTTTCGTTTTCTGATTTTAGTTTTTCATCAATTTTTAAACCTTCTTCTGTAAGGTCAATGTTTATGTTTCCTGATTCTGGAGCAGGTTTTTCTATGAATACTGCTGTTGGTTCAGCTTTTATTTCAGTCATTTCAGCTAAACTTTTAAGCTGTTTTTCACCTTCTTCTGTTAATGTGCCTTTCTTTTCGTACCTCTTTAAGATGCCAACTTTTAAACCAGTAGGTAATTTTTTTTGATCTTCAGTTAATTCGCCAGAACCTTCAGCTAACATTGTTTTATTTTTTTCGTATGACATGGCACACATATATTTAGCATCTGAAGAATTCATACCTGCTGTATCAACAAAAGCAGCGTCATCCATAGCGCACTCCTTTACATACATGGAGTATATTTCTTTTTCGTCATCTTGCATTTCATTAGAAATGGAAATGTTAGTGATTAAATTTTTATTATCTATATTAAAATTGGATTTCATAGTCTTTTGTAAATTAATTATGGTTTTTTGTATTTAATGCTCCATTTAGTTTTGATTCCTTCTCTTGGGCTATTAGCGATAGCTTCTAAAGGTTGTAACTGGTCAATGGTTTTTTTCAATGTGTCGCCTTTTTTATATGTTGGGCCGTCATTAATAACTTCGTAAATAGCTATTTTGCCCATATCGTCACTTAAATTTAAAACGTCTCTTACTATACCTTCGCTGCCGTAATGTTTGCATTCAGGGTTAACGTTAATAACTCTCATGCCTTTGGCTAATTGAGTTTGGTCTTCCATTTCAACTTCGCCTCCTTCTGAGGAATATTCAACATAAGAATGCACAGAGGCTAGATAATCTTCTATAATAGTAATTTTACTTTGAACCCAAGGCTCTAATTTTGAAGCTAAATTAGGTTGACTTCTCATTTTCTCTAACAAATCTTTAGAAAAATCTGAAATAAAAGCTAATTGACCTAAAGCCATTCTGTAGGCATCTTCAATATTATCTGAATCGTCAGCTTCAATTTCTTCATTTATTTCTTCCGCTTCAGTTAAATAGGGTGAAACTTTAAGTAAATCTTTTTCTTCCCAATAAGTGAAACCATCCCACTGATGAATTACATCGTCAATACTGCCTTTAGATAAAAGTTCTGTAACAGATTTTTTGCTTTCCCACATTTTGCAACTCCAATACCTAGCTTTCCATCTAGGACCCGGATTAGTGTCGCATTTATGACGAGATCTAAAATTTTTACGGCGTTTCGGATCATCCCTCTTAATTTCCATGTTTGGATCTCCGAAATTAACTTTTACAATGTTACCTTTTTCGTTTTTAACATAAACACTAAATTTTTTAGGGCCTTTTGATGTCCTAAAAGGCTTATTTAAAGTTTTTTTATCTTTAGCAGCTTTTATTTGGCTGCTTAAATTTATTGATATATTCATTTTATTCCAGATCTTCGTAATCTAACTCTAATTCACTATTATTTACACCAAAACGTTTTAAGTCAGAAATGGCTTCATTTAAGTCTGACTCTTCGAAATCATCAAAGAAAAAAATATCTACAATTTTATCTTGCATTTTTTAATTTTTAGCTATATCTTGATCGGCTTTTCGATAAGCTTTTTTAACTTTACCGCCTCTTACCATTTTTAAAAACATATTTACTCTTGCCATAGCCCATTGCGCCCTACTTTTTCCGGGCCTGTGGCTTGAACTAAAGGCTCCAAGTCCTCTTCTGTAAACTTTCTTAAGTTGACCTAATGTAACTTTTTTAGAATACTTATTATTATGTTCTTTAACTTTGTTTTTTAAAGCATTTGTAACTTTTTCGCTAAATGTTATTGCTGCTTCTGATACTTTTTGTTTATTATCTTTTTTATTTAAGTTTTTTTCAGCTTTCTCTTTGGCATCAGGGCTTGTTCCTGCAGATCCGGGTTTATTAGTTTTTGATCCTTTTTTTCTTTCTTCTGGTTTTGCTGGAGTTTGAGCGGAGCTTTTTGGTCCTTGCTTTTTATTTGCGTTAGATATTCCTAATTTTTCTTTAGAAGCAGAAGGAAACGCCTGTACAAATTTTTCACCTTTATTTTTTACAAAATTATAAAGTTTTTTGAGAAATGTGTCGTAGCTCATTGTTAATTTGGATCTGCCGAAGTTAGATATAGCATCTGATATATCTGCAGGGGTAACGATTGGGAAAGATCGAGTGTCAGGAAATAAAAAATCACTGTCTTTTAAATCTTTTCGCTTTATACCGTCAAAAGTTTTTTGAGCTTCTATTATTTTTTTTGAAAAATCTAATAAAACATTAAACATTACTTATATATTACACTTCAACGTTTAATAAGGAAAAAAAAACCACCCATAAGGGCGGTTTTTCTTTAGTAGATAAACTTAATGACAATCTGAATTACTCTAACAGTAATGATGAGCTGAATTAAGCTTTATCTTTATCTAATTGGGCAAGCCCCTCCTTCGCACTCTAGTCCTTCTAGGGTTCCTCCTGTTATATTAAATCCAGATAATTGTTTTACTTTAGATTTAATTTTTTCGTATTCTTTTTCATCAATTTCTTGATAAGGAGCTTGTTTAAATCCATGTTCTTGCCTTAATAAAAAGGAAACACTTTTGATTCCTGATTTATAATTAACTTTTAACCACTCTTTAAGTTCTTCTAGTTCTTCTGGGGAATAGTAAGCAGTAACACTAACCGCATTATCGCTCCAAACATTTTGAAGAGTTCTTACCATTTCGAGTTGTTTTATAACTCCCATTTCAGAAGCTAAAATAGCTCCATCTGGCGTTTCGCAAGGAAAGTAAACAACAACAGTGTCTCTATTTTCAGAACCATCAAAATTAAACAAGAATTCAGTTTTGTATCCTAAATCTTTACAAATCTGGACTAATCCATCGCTGCTGCTCATTCTTACTGTTCTTAAATAATGTTTTGAATAAGCAGGGTGTACGCCGGGAGTAGAGCCGCCTAATAAACTTAATGTTCCAGAAGGCTTAACAGTTGTAAGTTTAATACTTTCTGGCCAACCTCGCTCTTTGCTCCATTTCTTATCAAGCTTTCTTAACTCTTCATAACATTTGTCCAACCATTTAACTTTATCAAGAGCTTGGCATATTCCTGTTACTCCCAGCCCCAAACGCATATTTTTATGAACAATAGCGTTTGTTTCTTCATGTAAAAAAGGTAAAGAAGCTATAGCTTTTTGAGTTTTATAAAGTAATTTAGCGCATTCATTTAATTCTTGTTGCGATTCAATATTGTTTAAATATAATTCACAAAGATTGCAACATTCATAATCTGAAAGGCTAATCTCTCCGCAAGGGTTTGTTCCTACTACATTATCTGTTTTTGTAGGGTAAAGGTCTGAATCTTTCATTAAACCATCTTTTAATCTACCATATTTTCTAGAAAGAGGTAGATTAAAGAAGCCGTATGGTTCACCGTTTGCGGTTCCGCTTTTTTTATTTATTTCATAGCCGTTTTTCCAAAATTCTTCCATTAAGTGAGAATAATCATCAACATAAAGCGTGTTATTACTCATTGCTCTCCAATTAGGGACGTTAGTTGTTCCCCAATTTTTAGCTCTTAGATAGAGTATATCGTCAGGGTCACCTAATGCGATTTCTGCCGAACGCCTAACATTACCAGCAACTACAACACTACCTATAATGTTACAAATATCTAATACATCTATAGATCTAAGTTTTTTGCCTTCTCTTTCTTCGAATATTGAGCAAATTTTTTCTATCCCGTCTACTAAAATAGAAGGACCGCTAGCTTTTCCACCAAATCCTTCAATTTTTTCACCAGCACCACGAATAAGGATCGTGCTATATGAGAAGCTTTTTCCTGTCGTAAAATATGCATCCAATAAATGTTCGAGAAGTTTTACCCATCCTTCTCTAGCATCCGGCACAATAAAGTCTGCATCTTTCGTAGGTTTATGAGTGATGCGAACGTCTCGCTTAATTCTGGGTAATTCGTGAACATCTTCTCTTCTTATGCTATACCCTACTCCTCCACCTAACATTAAATTTTCAAAAAGAAAAAGAAAAGCTTTAGGCTCTTTCATGCTAGCAAACCAACAATTTAGTAAAGAATTAGCGCCAAATCTGTCTACAGTTGATGTTCCTAACTGCCACAGCATCCTGCCAGCGAAATTACATTTCAAGTTGAAAACTAAATCATAAATTCTTTCTGCTTCTTTCTTTGTGTAACCAGCGCCTATTTTCTGAGCGCCTTCTACACATCTAGCTACTGTTTCATGCCATTCTTCTGTATTGCCGTCTTCTTTTAATCTTGCATATGTTCTTTTGTAGACTATGTACCCTAGTCCATTGAAGCCCCATTTAGGCTGTTTGTTTTTGTATTTTTCGAGAAATTCATTTGAAAGGATGCTGGTTTTTTCACTCATTGTAATTTTAATTATACACTATTTTTCAAAGTTATCTACATCAAATCTTACCATTTTAGATACTAATTTGTCAAATGATATTTTCGGTTGCCAGTTTAATTCTTTTCTGGCGGGAGTAGAGTCTCCTAATAGTAACTCTACTTCTGCGGGTCTGTAAAATTTTTCATTTATTTTAACTAAAACAGATGATTGGACCGTGTTATGTATAACATAGTCATGGGTTAAGGAAAATTCTTCTTTTACTCTTTTGCCGTGCCATGCTCCATTTATGTTAACAGTCTCGAAAGCTTTTTCGATAAAATCTCTAATAGAATGCGTTTCATCGCTAGAAAGAACATAATCTTTAGGTTTTTCTTGATTCAACATTTTCCAAACTCCATCAACAAAATCTTCGCTATCGCTCCAGTCTCTTTTTGCGTCTAAATTTCCTAATTCAATTGGATCAAAAGGTAAATTTTTAGAAATAGCATTATGAATTCTTGCCACACCCATTGATATTTTTCTTGTTACGAACTCTTCTCCTCTTTTAGTTCCTTCATGGTTGAATAATATACCATGAACAGCGTAAAGGTTATACGACTCTCTGTAAACTTTAACATTATGCCTTGCTGAAGCTTTACTTGCTCCATAAGGACTTCTAGGTCTAATTGGATGATTAATGTCTTGAGGGCAGTAACTTACGTCTCCAAACTCTTCGCTAGACCCTGCAGAATAAAATTTGCAATCAGGTTTGTATTTTCTGATAGCCTCTAAACATCTTAGAACTCCAGAAGCGTTTGCTTCGAATGTTTGTAAAGGGATTGTCCAACTACATCCCACAAAACTTTGAGCGCCAAAATTAATAAAATAATCTGGTTGTATTTTTTGAACTACGTCATCCATACTTACGCTATCTGTTAAGTCTCCGTATATGAATTCAAATCTTTTGTTGTTTTTAAAAGCATGACAGTTTTTATAGTTTGGATTTGCTGAACGGCGCATCATACCGTATACTTTAGCGTCTGTATTATTTAGTAGGTATTCAGCCATATTTGCACCGTCTTGACCTAGAATACCTGTTATTAAAATTTTCATATATTTTTGTATTTTATGATTTCATCTGAACAAATTCCATAGCAAGTTTTAATATCGCCCTCGTATCCTTTTTCTGGCAGCACACATACACTATTAGGAAAAAGAGCTTTGTTTGGAAAAGTCCATATTATTTTTTTGCTAGTCAATACCCAATTTTCATTTGTATGCCAAAAAACATTCGGTTTAAAATTTTTTTCTTTGATTAATTCGTAAAAAGCTAAACCGTTTTTTGCATGAATCCAAAACTTAGAGTTATTTAGATAGCTTATTGAGATCTTATTGTTTGGGGCGTCATGACCTAAATAAAAACCTTCATTAAACCATACGTCTATTTCTACATCGAAACCTAGACTAAGTGCAGAATTTATATAACTAACAGTGTTTTCTAAATTTTTTTTCTTTTTTTCAATGTTGCCTCTATGGGATATTAACTTCATTTATTTTTTTAATCTTTTTTTTCATTTTAGTCATATCTTAGATTTAATATGATAATTATCTATATAATAATTCAAATCCTCTGGAGTACCAAGACCCCACATATTTTCGATGCCGAAAGTGGAAATCCTCTTTCCGTCCTTAACAGCTTCATTAAAGACTGGGCAAACATAAAATTCATTATTTGTCCTAATGTCTTTATTGATCATTTGTTCTGCGTATTTTACGTAATCACTACCTTTCTTCCAGTAATAAACACCAACCGTAGCGCAATCAGAAATAGGTTTTTTTTCTGCAACTTCGGTTACGTAATTATTTTCATCCGTTTTTGCGTAAGACCATTTAGGGTGCGTTGAAGTAAATGACAATATGCCTCCATCAAGATCTTGTTCTTGCATTTTGTACATAAACTTACTAGATGACCATTCAATAAACTGGTCAGAATTTGCCATAATTAAAGGCTTATTATTATTTATATATTGTTTTGCTAGTAGCGTAGTACATGCAGCGCCTTCTGTTAAGCCTTCTACTTCAACTATTTTGCAATTAGGAGCTATTAAATTCAATACGGAGTCTAAATTGTATTTTTCTTTATGAGCTTTTTGAACAATAAAGATAAAATTAGCTTTAACATTAAGGTTGTTAACAACTACTTGAATCATCGGCTTACCATTTACTTCAATTAAAGGTTTAGGAAAAGCGTAACCAGCTTTTTCAAAACGACTTCCTGCTCCAGCCATAGGGATCAAAACATTAAGATTTTCATCTTCCCATCTAGGATTTACTTTTTCTTCAGTTGTCATAAAATTAATTATTTTATTTAAGGTTAAATCCTGAGAGTCTTTTACTCGGCATACTTTAGCTCCACTTCTTTGCGCGGCGAGAAGACCCGTTGGAGAATCTTCTATAATTATAGTATCTTCTGGGGTAATTTTCAAAGCAGCCATAGCTTTCCAGTACATTTCTGGGTGGGGCTTTGGGTTTTTAACATCTCCGTTAGAAACGAGATAATCAAAATATTTAATAATTCCTAACTGAGATAAAATTTGGTAAACTGTTTTTCTAATCGAGTTAGAGCAGCATGCAATTAAGTAACCTTCGCGTTCTAAATGTTTAAATATCTCTATTAGTTTTTGACTTTCGTCGATTGTGTTAAGTATTTTTTTAGTTATCTCTTGTTTCTTATTCCAGATTGATTCGTGTTTTGATATAGGTAAAGATCTTTCTTTTGATAGTATTGAAAGTTTTTCACTTGTGCTTAGTCCGTCATAAGTTGATATATGCTCCGACTCTGTGATAACATAACTCTGCCCAGCTTCCTCAAGAGCCTTATTAAGCGCTATATAGTGGGTATCCTTCGTATCTATAAGGACCCCATCAAGGTCGAATATAATCAGTTTTTTCACGCTACTCCTCATATTTTGTAGTCGAAGCCGTATTCCTTGCTAAGTGAACCTATCTCTAAAGTTATTATACTAGGTTCTGGCTGTTATCCTAGTATTTTATTCGTTTTACAATAAATATTTGCAAAAAGTTATCTTTTCAAAAAGCTCAGCTTCGATAAAAAAATATTTATATATAGAATGACCATTAATCGCATACCATCTTGGGTAGGTCATGAGTTTAGTTTTTCTTTTCGACAAGCAGATGTTGCTGAATTGCTTAGGCTCATACTCGTTAAATTCACATTTTTCACTTAGCGGCCAACCTTTTGTCATTGCTTCTACGTAAGAACTGTTTGGTTTGTAATATTTCAAGGCTCTGTCGTAAATATTTTCTATTTCTCTGGCAACTTGCGTATTTGTTATTGTCCACATGTCTCCGAGGCCGCAATTAAGTTGGTTCCAAAAAGGTGAGTATATTTTTGAGTTATCTGAACTAAAGTCGAATTTATGAGGAAAGTTTACATCATCTGGTCCGCGATGGCCTAGATCAAGTCTCATAACGCAAACCCATTCGTAATCGTCTTTCTTTATTAACTTAAGCGCTTGGCTTCTGGAGTAGAGGAAAGATAAACTGTTATGAATGGTGGCTCTGCTATATAAAGAATTTTTTCTATCAAAATTTTCATCAAACCATTCTTGGCTAATTCCATTTTTTAATGCTACTTCGTTGAAGTCTATTTGAGGTTCAATTATATATTTTTTAGGCTCGTAGGAGTCGCAAATCTCTGACTCAAACTTTTCGTCCCATGAATGTATATAATAATCGACATCATGGTCTTTGAAGAGATCTCTCAACCTTAACACTGTTCTCGCGCCTGTTGATAAATCGTTGGTGCTTATAGTGTTAAAATATCCTGACAAGGCTACTGCTATTTTCATAATTTATAATAGACTTAAGTTCTCTTTCTCTAGAAAGGCTTCTGCTCCTTCGCTTAATACGCCGCCTTTTCGGACAAAGTTGAAGTAAATTGGCTCATCTACTTTTATTACGTAATGATCGTTTTCTAAATTTCTTAATCTTTCACTTCCTTTAATTTCAAAATCCCAAGGAGAGTCTTCTGGGGATATAGTGTTGATCAGGTGTTTGACATCCCAGATAGCTGGTTGAATAGATGCCAGCCAATTACTTTCAGGGTGCATTTTTTTTATAGTATCAATGTTAACACTATATTTATATCCAGCCCAATCTGGAACAGATGTTATTATCAGTTTTTTTGCCCTTTCTCTGTTCATGAACTTAATCATCCAGTCGAAGTATTCTTTTGTCAGCTTCTGAGATAAGTAATAATCCTCTAATATAAAAAAAACGTATTTAGTTTTTACCGAGTTGAGTCCGTTTATCATCCTTTGGCCCCAATCTAGTTTTCCCGAATTTATAAATTTATAATTTTTTATGTCCAGATGCTCGGTCTCTCCGATTATTAATCGTTCTATATCAGGCTCAAGGTATTTATTTGCTAGATAAATACAGTTGGGAACGAACTTAAGGTAAAGATCGCAGGTTCCTATTGCTAGCGTAATATCCGTCATATTAACTCTATAATTTCATCTGTGGAAAATTCTTCCACTTCGTTTGAGTAAGGACCCTGCTCTAGTATTGCCTCATGTAAATTTTCACCGACTTGAAGCCCGATACTTTTGATGGGAATGTTCTTACCATTCGAATACTTTTTTATCATAGCCTCCAACAGTTTTTTTATTTTCATCGACTTCATGTTGGGGGCAAAAGTGGAAGAGTCTGTCGCTTTTTCCATACATTCTTCTATTAGGTCAACAGCTTGTTGAATGGTCCAAAAAAATCTAGTTGCTTCCGGCTCTGTGATCGTAACTTCTTTTCCGTTTTGGATTAAGTCCTTCCATTTGCACAAAACTGATCCAGTACTGTATAGGATATTGCCATATCTAACTGTTCTGTATTTACAGTTGGCGTTAGTTTTTTCATATTGATGGAATAATCTTTCCATCAATAATTTTGTGGCCCCGTAAACACCTGCAACTTGAGCCGCTTTGTCTGTTGAAATGCCGATAACAAATTTTATTTTGTCGCCCAAACTTTCTTGCAGTATGTTCATCGAGCCTATTAAGTTGGAATCCACGCATTCTTTAGTATGTTTTTCCGCTAACCCGACATGCTTGAAAGCTGCTAAATGAAAAATCCCTTCGACTTTATCACATGCCTGTTTCGTGAAAAACCGACAACTGATATCTCCGGGGTAAATCTCTACACTGGGGAACTTCTGTTTTAGTTTTATTAGGTTGCCTTCGTTTCTAGCTATGGTCCTTATTTGAGCGCCTTTTTCGAGGAGTCTGGAAATCAACTCTTCCCCTAAGAATCCAGAGCCGCCCTTAACTAAATATTTTTTATCTTTTTCTACGGTTATCATACTGTTTTAAATAAGTTGAAAGTTCTTAAATCTCTGTAGGGAGGGTCTTCTACTTGGTCTTCTGTGTGCTTTGGGTAGCCCATTAGTAAGGTTAATCCTCTAGCAGCTTGCTCAGGAGTCATATACATATTCCAACCTCCGTCTCCTAAATCATCATCTTGAAAAGGTATACCTATAGTTCTACCTTCATATCTTAATTTTTTTATATTTTCTACAGCTTTTTTGTCATCTGTCAAAATCATTCCGCCTTTACCTATTTTTAAGGGTTTTTTATGATGGAATGATAAGCACATATAAGAACCGGATATATACATTCCAGATGTAAGTCTTTTAGCTGCATCATAAATTGGAAAAGGTTTAAGTTGGTAAATCCCACTCCATTCAATATCTTCAAATTCTATTTTAGCTCCAGCTTGAAGAATAGATTGAGGTGGCGAAATGTAAGTTCGAGAAGGTATAGTTATTGTAGACCCTTGAACTTCGCAATGTTTACAACAAAGGAAAATAGCATCAGTACAGCTATCGCAAGCGATAGCGTAAGGAGCTCCGGTGTATTCCGCGATAGATTCTTCAAACCATTCAACTATTTCGAAAGGATTTCTCATTTACTCATGAGGTATAAATTCTTTTTAAAACCAAATGATTCAAAAAGTTTTATGCTAGCTTCGTTATCGGTTTTTACTTTCACCTGTTTAACGTTGCTAAAAAGTTTAAAATTTTCAAGCATGAATTTGCCAATACCTTTTCGTTTAAAATGATCAGAAACTCCTATTCGCAAATCCCCATTTACATTACCTACAAAACCAGCAAAAACACCATCTGCAATACAAACTTTGTAGTAATTAGAATATTTTAACATGTATTGGAAATGTTCTTCTAGTTCTATTTCTTTTTGGTCTACAAAATTTTTTTTATCTTTATTTCTGATTTGCAATATGTTTATCCAGAAAATTGTGTCG
>Ga0115546_1000310_pt1 | contig 34517 bp, 24 predicted proteins | sample COGITO_mtgs_1004_FD_87186 | JGI IMG/M metagenome (GOLD analysis project Ga0115546, IMG submission 87186) | Pelagic marine microbial communities from North Sea - COGITO_mtgs_100413 | ecosystem: Environmental > Aquatic > Marine > Epipelagic | place: Germany:Helgoland, sampling site Kabeltonne...
AAGCCAAGCCCTTAAGCGAATGGGCAAGCGTTTTTCTAGATCTTGTTTGCCTTCAAAAACTACAAATTTAAGCTCAACTGTTTCTGGTACAAAAGCAGGGAGAAAGCCCTGAAGCATCGCTTTAGCAGAAGGTTCTTCTAAAAAAAAGACGAGCTGCGTCATTGAGGCCCAGCTCCTTCAAAAAAACCCTCTTTCCAAAGGTATCCCATTTGATCACCTTCAGCCATAAAAGCTGCGACCTGTTGATCATCCTGTGCTCTTTTGATTTTGGTTCGCCCATTTTCTTTTACGAGCCAATACACCTCTTCTAATTTCACAGCATTCAGAAAATCTGGCGAATGACTTGACACAAAAACCTGTCCACCTCGCTCAGCGTAGGCTCTGAACTCTTCGGCAAGCTCTACCAGCAAATTTGGATACAACTGATTTTCCGGCTCTTCAACACAAAGTAAAGGATGAGGTTGCGGGTCATAGAGCAAAACAAGATATGCAAACATTTTTATAGTACCATCTGAAACATAACGTGCCAGAAATGGATCTTCAAAAGCGCCATCTTGAAACCGGAGTAATACTCGCCCTTCCTCTGTTGTTTTTGCATCAACTGTTGTGATTCCAGGAATTCGAGTTGTGAGTTTTTCTAAAATAGTTTTAAATACTGTAGGGTGACGAGTATGCAAGTACTCAGTCACTAACGAAAGATTTTCCCCTTCTCTCGATAAATGCTCAGCATATCCAGCCTCTTGCTCTGGCCTTGCTCGACTAATATGGAAATCGGAAATATGCCAATTTTCAATTAAAGTGCCCAAGGCCATTACAGCAGGAAATCGTTCAAACTGAGCCAAGCCTTTTACTGCTAGAATATCTGGTGAACGCAATTTTTGCTGCTCGCGATCAAGTTCCTTAACATCAGTAACATTTTCAATCTCATTGGTGACAGCAGATCCTTCACCATTCGAAAAATCTAGAAAGTGCCAAGGCTGCCCACCACGACCACGCCGGTATTTTAAAATTTCCCGGGCTACTACCGGCCTTCCATTTTGCTCGTCTACGGACAAAAAATAAGTAACGAGAGGCGAGTTATCATACTCTCTAAACTTTATCTCTATGTCTATAGAGCCTGTTGCACCACGACTACGAATTTCCTTGAAGCCTCGACTTCCACCAAGCTTAGTTAAAGCTGTATGGACATTGCTTACCAATGATTCACGCAAAAACTCAAAGACACTAAATAGCGTTGATTTGCCGCTTCCATTAGCGCCAACAATGACGCAAAAGTGAGGAATATTTGTCATCTGAGCGTCTTGAAAGCTTTTAAAATTTTTAAGATTAATTGATTCAATATGCATAGGGCTATTCCTTAAAAATCCAAGCTTAGTTGTGCTTGCGTACCTGTATGACCAACGTCATGTGAGGCAGCAACAATCCCATTCCAAGCACCAATCAATTCATTATATGCCCTGGCATCTTCAGCACGTTTTTTACGTTCGCAAAGGGTATAAAGATGATAAGCAAGTTGCCTAATTTGCTCACCGCGCTCTGGCATAGCTGCAAGCAATGATCCTGCTGCAGATTCCCCTTGCTGGTTCAGTACCCGAATAATTTGATGACAGGCTTCCCAGATGGGAATTCGATGGTCTTCTTGTGGATTCCAATCTTGAGGATATTCATTCCATTTTAATAAGCGAACTTTACCACCACCAGATTCGATAACACCTGCATCACGAACGCCTTCTACAGAAGTTCCTTTAGCTCTTGCGAGCGTGTCTGCTTCGCCAAACTGGCCCTCACCCCAACCATACTGACTAAACCAATCATCACAAAAAAGAGTGTCTGCATCAAAATTGGCGCTGTCTGGATTGAGGTATTCTGTAATAGAACGGTTAATTAAAATGAGCGCATCATGCACAGTCATTTGTGTGCCGTCTTGATTAAGGACTGCTTGGTATTTTGAAAAAATCGCCATACCAGGCCCAATGGCTGCCTGGGCTAAATCAACAGGTGCGATGGGAGAAGCGCCAACGCTGCCGCCAATCATGGCTTCTAATGCATCAGGCATTGCCTCTCGAAGTTCCCGTTGAAACTGTCGACGCGAAATAGATGCGGCTTCAATCAGCCGTTTTTTGCAGACTAATACGACTGAGGAGGCTAAAGCATTAGTACCAGAACCAATCATTCGATTTGCGAGCTCTGTTCGCATGGGCCAAGTTCCGTCAATAGAAAACTCTGCTTGTATAACTGCATCTAAAAATGTTTCCCAACCAGCGCTCGAAGTACTGCCTTCTTTGGTTTCAGATTGTTTAAAGGCATAGTAAATCGTGACAGGAAAAGCAGGGTGACCTTTTTCTGCTAAGTTGTGTATGGCTCTTGTCATGCCATCTAAGAAAAACGCTTCAGCCTTTTCTTTACTACCATGGCGATATGGTGTCGCAACCAATTCTTCAGATTTTGGAACGGCCATGGTTGAAAATAGTTGTGGGTATATATTTTTAAGTGACCTTCTCATCCATACATAAAAAAAATCAGATAAATCAGCGTAGCCAATGTTGTCGTAATATGGTGGGTCCGTTGAAATTACTTTATAAGCACTTAGCTCTTGAGTCTCAGCATTAGATTGAAATGCTTTTCCTGCTTGCCCCCGTCCTAATGTCGAAAATCCTTTAATCATGCGTTGAAATAGGTTGTGAAAGCTACCAGAAGATTTACAAAAAATATTACTCTCTGCATAGTCCCATGTCATTGGTATTGCCTGTCTAGCAAAAACGCTTCTCATTTGAGAGTTGGCTGAATTCCATCCACAAATAGTTGAGCCATGGTTTGCAACCTGGTTAATAATAAAGCTTAAGTAAACAGCTAAAGAGTCGCCATAAGCCGTTGCACCTTTACCGCCATCATCAATCCCTATTCCATCATCATTCATACCTGCTTCTTGAGCATCTTCAATGACTTTTACACGAGCTTCTTGGACGAGATCAGAAAGGTTTGTAAGGGCGCAAAGTTGACGAGGAGTGAAGAGATCTCCGTAATATTTTAAACCATAAAGCTGTGTTCGAATATCTCTTGGGTTATGATTTATTGCAGTTTCAGGCTTCCATATAGGACGAGCTGATTCGGCAATATTTTCTATTTCTTGTGTTGGCGATAGATAAATACGGCCATTTTTACCTTCAGCAACAACTGCCATTAAACGCTGTTTAAATGTGCCTTGCTTTCCTTGTTCACGGATAGCCTTTACAGGAATTGGGGTGTCTGAAATCAAGCAATTAAAGTTACCACCACGCCCAATTTTAGTTCCATTTTTAGTGTCAGTTGGAAATTTACCTACTTTAACCATAAAACGGTATTTTTCCCCTTCAACTACTGGATATACAAAAGCTTCTTTACCATTTTTACTCGACAGTATAAAACTCGAAGCTAAAGGCACATCTACATGACTAAACGCTGGGTTCGGGCTTTTCACAGTTCTCGCCCATAACCAGGCTATCACTGTCAGCTCTTCACCTTCATATGGCTTTAAATCCGGTCGACCTTGTGTTATTTCTTCGGTGATTTTTACTTTTGGATAGAGATGACCTATACGTTTAAATGCCTCTTCTCTCATCCAATGACCATACCTGCGAACATCTTCTGCAAGACCTTTGGCGCCATCATAGTTTTTCAATAAATCTTGGTCTTTTTCACCCTCTGGCAATGGCCCTACTGGATGTTGTCCTGAAAATTTTGGTGGAATTTCAATCATGGCTTTATTGATCATCACTGCCACGGGGTTTAAATCACTGGCGTGGCTTTCAAGACCAAGGCGCTGAGCTTCCAACGGAATCGCACCACCACCAGCAAAGGGGTCATGAAATGCGGGGAGTTTGTCTGGGTTAAATAACTCTGCTGCTTGAGGATGTTTTTGATTCAATTTACATATGAATATCCAGCTTTCTTTTATAGCTGCACGAGCTTTATTCAAAATCTCTTCGTTATTAGTATTTTCCCATTTGACTAACTCTCGAATAATATTGAAGAGTTTTTCACGCTCAAAAATAATTTTTTGCTTAGTTTCATTTTTTCGCCTATCGCCGATGACGGTATCGGATGGATCATTAACCATCTGTGAAAATATAACTGCTCTACACGCAGGTAAAGGGCGTCTTGCCCACCATAAATGAAGCCCTCTAGGGTGTGCACCTATCCCTGGTTGTTTTTCATGCATACAAGCTGCATTGATAGCGTCGAGCGGTAAGGCTACTTCAATCAACTTCTTTGGCGTTTTAACTTGAGTCATAGAATTCATTTCACTTTTTGTTTTGTAACATATCTCGTATTTACGAAAATATCTTGCATTGCTTTAACCGCGTATAAACCGCGTATAAACCGCGTATAAGTTAGTGTTTAAGCTGATAAAAACTTGCCTTTTTTTCACCGATCTTCATAACTTTACCCTTTTTTATCAGCAACTTAACAAGCCTGTACGCTTGATCACCGTTCAGATGGCAAAGCTCCATGATATCCGCGCGCTTTATGCTGCCATGTTCTTTGATGTAACGCATAACCATCTCCTCTTGCTGGATCGACTCAAAGCCTGCCTGGCGTATATAGGCTGCTTTTTGCCCACTTTTGCGATAGAGCTTGCTACTGAGCGTATAGGTACGGCCACGACTTGTACCGTGCGCTTCGACTAAGCCAGATTCAACCATGACTTCGAGGCTCTTGCGTGCTGCGGCTTCAGGCTTTTGGATTGATTGTCGAATGTCTTTTATGCCAAGCCGTCGCTCTGTTCTCAGCAAAGATAATATGATGAGGCTGTCGATGGGCAACTCACCTTTTTCAGCATGGGGCTGATGCGCAAGCAGCACTTTGATAAATTCAAAATCTGGTTCGGTATTGGCCATATAGACTGACACTGTGTGCTGATTGGACATGGAGTAATCAGGGGATGGTCGACCATAACGCAGCATACCTTCGTAAATTCGATCAATACCACGACCTGTGCGTTCTGCTAAGCCTATACGTTTCATTGCATCTGCGAGCAAGGGATTGCGGGATCGTGGACTTGCAACCAGCAGATTTTCAAGGGATACACCATCAATAAATCCACCTGGATTACTAATGGATAAGCCATCATCATCAATTTTGACATGTACTGCGCCTAAACTGGCGTAGTCTCGATGGACTAGTGCATTAACAAAGGCTTCGCGAAAAGCCTGACGATCATAGTTTGGAATGGAGACTCGAAATAAGCCATCTTGCATTTCATCTTCGGTAACGCGAGCACGAAAGAGGATTTCAACTTCATCAAAGGTTTCTAAAAGAGGCTTTCTAAAAAATTCATTGACCAGCACATTCGTGCCTTGCATCACTTGAAAAGCAACTTCATACGCAGGCACATATTGCCGTAATAGATCGGGGGTTCCTAGAATCAACAATCCTGTTAATGTAATACGCTTGTTACCTGATGCGCCGGTGGTTATCCCTAAAGCGCCGTCGAGCTCATCATCAGATAAAGGCAGTAATGTTTGGTCGCCACCATATTTTTTTATAGTATTTCGGATACGAACTCGTTGCAGTGGGTCAATCGCTGTTAAAGGTATACCTTCGATTGGTTGTGCAGAAGGATCATGCAAACCTAAAGAAGATGCTCTTTGTGCAAATTCATGGGGATAAAAAGGCACTGCCTCTGGCGTACCATCAATTCTAAGACGTCGACGTTGCACTAAGCCTTCAGATGTAGAAACAAGCTGAGCTGATTTTGGTACACTAATTTGAGCAATACCTGTACCATCAATGTCCACTGCATTCACTTTTACAGTAAGAGCTGGATTGGTTTTATTCGCGATAAAAGCACTCAATGAAGTCACATTTTTATGCTTTGAATGTAAGCCAGTGATTTGACCATCATCCTCAACGCCAAGGAGCAAAGTACCACCTTCAGTATTGGCTAAGGCCACGATTGCTGCGATTAAATCCCTATCAGGCAAACATGTCTGATCGCTCTTAAACTCTACTTCTAGCGTTTCGCCTTGTTGAATTAATAATTCTAGGGCTTGTTGTTCACTTGTGATTTCTTCCCTAGTCATAGACTCGCCTCAATGGCTGTTGCTTTTGATAAGAGCTTGTTTAAATCGAGGTTTTTACTGGCTTCAGCCCAGTCTGGCTCTTGCTGAAATGGCTCACGTATATAATAAGGGCCCTCAAAAGTATCGCCATCCACAATTACAATAGCCAGTATGAATTTATCTGCCTGGTTCAAACCGTACAGAATCTCATTTTTGCTGACTGTAATAGTGCTTTGGCCTTTGGCACGACCTTTCACTTCGATGTGACGATCAGAGTTAATGGAGCCATCTGCATTTGATTTTGGTCGTGATGTTATATCCCAGCCACACTTTTCATGACCAACGTCTTTAACTTCAAACCCTAACGATTTTTCAGCGTTCATCACAGCATTCATAGCAATGCGCTCAATTCGACTACGAGCTGCTGCATCTACACTAAATTGAGATTCACCCTTAAGTTCGGCTAATAAACCTTGCGGTATGATTAATGCACCACCAATAACGACTGGTGTACTTGAGACAACATTTTTTAAGGCGGTAAGCTCTGTTTTGCGCTGTTCAAGCCGAGCGGTTAATTCATCTACTCTTCGCCTTGCCATTTCTGGTTGCATGCGAGGCTGCTTCCCTGCACTAACATCGTCTTTTAATTTAATGTATCGATCAGACCAATGATTAATTTCTTTAATAAGACGCTCGTTGACTGCTGCAAGGGTTTTATCCGCTTGTCGTTCACGGCGAATTTTAACTTCGTTATAATGTTCAGGCACTAGTTTTTCTGATGCCTGTTCTAAGGCAAGATTCTCTAAGTTGTTTTGTAACCAAGATGATTGGAGTACATCAGTCACCAAATTTCGGTCATAGTCATCTATGGGTAGTAAATCCAAATGTGGTGCCCAACCAGCACTACTCGCTTCGCCTTTTTCATTGATGACGACGAATTGTAAGCGTCTGGAAGCAACCTCAAGAGAATTACCGCCCTCTCGTACAATATGATCAACTATAAAAAGCATTTTAGGTTCTAAGCTCTCATCGCTCGGGTCAACCAATAAGGCACCTTGTTTGAGCTTTGATCTATGGGCTTCAAGGACGAGATCTGTCGTTGCATGCATGAGCGGGTGTATTGGATGGAGCATGTCGGCCATCACTTTTCCTGGCTGCCTTAAGTCATTTTTTTCAAAACAAACACGTTCGTACTTACGCAATACAGGGGTTCTCGTTTCGCCTATAACACGATCACGTTCTCGGATAGCTGCCGGTACGTGACGAATCTCATAACGACCTGACTCACGATCTCGCATTTCACCGCCAAGGCTTTTAAATGCTTCGGTAAAAAATGCTTTGATAAAATAAGGTTGAAGCTTGCGCGCCTGCGCTTTTTCCATTTCGTCTTTTACGGCATAGAGTTCTTCTAGGCCCATGTTTTGTTCTACCAATGCATTTCGGCGAAGAATTTCTTTGAGGTGATCAAGATTGAGCGCGTCATCAATAACTTCATTCATTTTGGCTTTTGTTTCTGGCGATTCACCGTAACGAATCGCTTCAACGAGTAAATCTTTCAGTGAAATATTATCAAAAGCTTCACCTAAAACATCAAAAACCTTGCCACCTAATGCTTCTTTTTCTATTTCAATCTTGTCGAACAGTTTTTTGAATACTTCACCTTCTCGAGTTTCAGAAGCCACTATATTCCACAGGTGGCATACCTCGGTTTGACCTATACGATGGATACGCCCAAAACGTTGTTCAAGTCGATTCGGGTTCCAAGGCAAATCATAATTGACCATGAGGTTCGCATTTTGTAAGTTAACACCCTCTCCTGCAGCATCAGTGGCGACAAGAACTATAACTTCAGGATCATTTCGAAATTCTTCTTGCGTTTTTCGGCGTTCATCTCGATTGGTTGCACCTGAAATGGTACACACGGCATTTGTATTGCCAAGCATGTCACCGATTCGATTGACAAGGTAATTTAAAGTATCTTTATGCTCTGTAAAGATAATAAGCTTACGCCTTGCTCCACTCGAGGTAAACATTTCTGGCTTATCTTGAAGTAAACAGGAAAGCTCTTCCCATTTTTTATCATTACCAGATTGAACAACTTGCAGCGCTTGATACTCAAGATCTTTAAGAATTAGAATTTCTGCCTCCAATTCTGGTATGGTCTCAGCGGCAGAGGCTTGATCAACAACTTGTTCAGCAAAGCGCTCGTATTCTTCTGCACTCAAATCTTCTTCTAAGTCGTCAAAATCTTCAGGTAGATCCATTTTCTTTTTAATTGTATATTCGCCGAGTGTTTCTGCTACTCCATTTTTATGGACAGCTTGACCACGAGCAGCTAACTTAGTCTCTTCAAGCCGTTTTTCTAAACGTTTGCGTCTCCGTTTTAAGGATTGGTAAATCGCTTCTGGGCTGGATGCAAGCCTTCGTTGCAGCATGGTTAACGCAAAGCCTATATTATTTTTCTTTTGGCCATCTAGGTTATCAGCCCTATTCATTTCTTCTCGAACGTAGGTTGTCACCTGTTCGTAGAGAGAAGCTTCCATTGGAGAAAGCTCGTAATTGGCAGTGTAAGCTCTTCGTTCAGGAAATAAAGGCGTACCATCGAACTTTAATAGTTCTTCTTTCACCATTCGTCGCATCATGTCGGAGACATCAACTTTATGGGCACCCTCACGAAACTTACCATAAAAACGATCTGAATCAAGTAAAGAAAGCCAAATTTGAAACTCTGCCTCTTTTCCATTGTGTGGTGTTGCTGTCATCAGTAAAAAGTGTCGACAAATAGTGCCGAGAAGTTCGCCAAGTTGAAAACGTCTTGTTTTGTTTACTTTATTGCCGAAGTAATTGGCCGACAGTTTATGGGCTTCATCCACGATAATGAGATCCCAATCGGTCGCTTGAAGTTTTTCTTGATAGTCTTCATTACGTGATAATTGATCAAGCCTGCAGATCAATTGATTGCTTTCATCAAAGAAGTTTCCAGAAGCACACTGTTCTTGCTTTTCTCGGCTGAAAATTTCAAACGTCACACCAAACTTCTCGAGAAGCTCATCTTGCCACTGCTCAGTAAGTGATCCCGGGGACACAATGAGAATTCGACGCGCATCACCACGCATAATAAGTTCTTTAATCAGTAAGCCAGCCATGATGGTTTTGCCTGCGCCCGGGTCATCAGCTAGGACGAAACGCAATGGTTGTTTTGGGAGCATCGCTTCGTACACAGCTGAGATTTGATGTGGAAGTGGCTCTACATTTGAAGTGTGAACAGCCATCATTGGATCAAAAAGGGAAGCTTGACTAATACGGTAAGCTTCTAAGCCAAGTTTGAACTCTTTACCTGGCGCGTCGAAAGCCCAAGATTTACCAATGGTTGCTAGTTCTAAGCGAGCTTCATCGGAGCGGAACAACATTTGCTCGCCGAGCTTACCTTGGTTGTCTTTATAGTAGACTGTGATTGCATCTTCACCTACAGGTTCAACTTGTACGATGCGGACAACTTCTTGAGATTGAATACCTCGAATTTGGGCATCTTTTTTGATGTCTTCAAGTTTCAGCATGGTTTATCCTTAACCCTCAGCGGCTTGTCCTGATCGTACCCATTCATCAACTTCTTCTTTTTAAAATTTCCACAGCTTTCCAATTTTATGCGCTGGCATGCTTTTTTTTCTATCTGTAGATCGTGATTACAAAATTGTAGACGGTAGATTGGCACCCAAAGGCCCACGCCTCAAGGCCGTGATCATCAGCGATCATGGAGAACCATGGCCTTTAAAGCTTAGACTTTACTTGCCAAGCTTGAGGGACCGAACCTTACCATTGGCGGTTTGCACTATAATGGAATCGCCCGCAGCCACAAGCTGAAACGGTGCCTTACCAAGCTTACGCTTAGCAACTACATCGCCTGTGATCTTGTCGATCAGATACACCAAGCCATCCATATCTGCTGCCATTAAAAACAGCCCTTGTGGTTTGGGCGCTGTTAACTGCCGATATTCGAATACATCTGATTGCCATTTAATATCCCCGTTGCGGTAGTCAAGTGCTAATAAATGACTTTTAACATCTGACACATAAAGACGGTCCACAGAAAAAACAGGCTGAGAATAGCTTGATAAATCTTTTTGCCATAAAATTTGGCCAGTATACGCTTCAACTGCCGTTAAATAGCCTTGATAACCAGGTACAAACACAATATTGTCTCTAAGGGTCATCACACCGTCTAAATCGATAATTCGCTCAAATTCATTGGAGCCTTTTGGTACTTGGAGTTTACGATCCCAAATTAACGCCCCATTTTTGATATTTAAAGCCACTAAGTTACCTGATGCTAAAGACACGAGTAATCGATCTTTATAAACGATGGGTTGACCTGTACCACGCAGCGTTAAAGCTGGAGAACGAGTTGAATACTGCCACTGAATCTCACCTGCCGCCAAATCAAGCGCAAAAATAGATGAATTACTGGCTTGAACAAATGCCTGATTCTCATGAATAAAAGGCGGCTGAATAACTTCTCGATCGAGAGCTTGACGCCACTGCTCCTGGCCATTTTTGGAGATAAAAATAACATCGCCAGCACGACTTACCACCATAACACCAGCAGCATTTGCTGCAACACCTGTGCTCAACGGCTCGTGTAGATCTAAAAGCCAAAGCTCCTTACCTGTTTTGCCATCAATAGCTGCAACTTCACCTTCGTTCGTTGCGATAAACACCTGATTTTTAATAATAGCTGGCCGAAAGACCCCAGTGGGTTGATCTTTATCAGCACTATAGCTCTGAGACCATTCAGTCTTAAGTTTAACGTCACTTTTGACAATAGCCGGTACTGGCGCTGGCTCTCGAATAACCACATCACTAGAACAAGCCGATAGACACAAAACCGCAAGCGTTACTACAAATTGCGCAAAGCGAAGCATAGAGTTTTCCTTTTAATTTACACCAGCTAGGTCATCAATTTTCCACTGCAAAGCTGGGCTCGAAAGACCTTTTTCTGAATTACTTTTTGCTGCAGCACGATAGGCTTTTAAAGCTTTTGGCTGACTTTTCATTTCAAGCAAAATATCACCTTCAAGCTCTTTAATGCGGGGTAAATAATCATCATCGCCAGCGGATGCTGAATTTAATACACTGAGTGCTTCTTTCAATTGATTTTTCTGAAACAAAACTTGGCCTAGACGTAAAGCCACCAATGATTGTAATGCTGGCACTACTTCATTTTGTTGCAACCAACGTAATTCAGCTTCAGCGTCATCCCAACGCCCTTTATCTGCAAAATCTGCCGCCATTTTTAAAACAGCAAGGTCGGTCAATGCATGCTTACTCTGATCATTTTTAAGCTGGTCGACGGCATTAATATAGGCTTTAAATGCTTTTTCATCGGCGCCTTCAACTAAAGCGCCGTCTCGTAAAGTGCTGGCTTGCTCAAATTCAACGTAAGTTGTTTCAAAATTAGCTTGGTTATGGCTCTGCCAATATGAGCGACCACCAAAAAACGCGGCCACTACAAAAATAACAATAGCCACACCTGTACCATTATCTTTTATCCATTTTTTTATAGTGTCAAACTGCTCTTCTTCTGTTTTGTAAACGTCCACGAAGTTTCTCCCTGAATTTCATTAAAAGTGGCTGGTATAGCTCACTCGAGCCATTGTTGGCTCTGGCATCCAATGATTAATGTCAATTTTTTTCTGCTCTCCCGATGCCATAGTCTTTACTGCATAACCGTCATCTTCAATAAAAAGCGCGTAAGGAATCCCTCTTTTTTGAATACCTTTTAACTGTTTACCGAAATTTTGAGCAGTATGATATACATCCGTAGCAATAGATTTTGATCTCAAAATATCAGCAATTTTATAACTTTGCTCTCGAGAGTCAGCATTGTTCAGTAAGATCATCACTTGAACCGGCGTGCTTGTCTCGACTGTTAATAAAGATCGGCCGTATAAATAGCCCAGTAGCCGGGTAAGACCAATTGAAGCGCCAACACCTGGGTAAGCGACTCGCCCACCCTCTGCTAAATTATCGTATCGACCACCAGAGCAAATTGAGCCAAGCTGAACATGGCCAATTAAAGTGCATTCATAGACTGTGCCTGTATAGTAATCAAGCCCTCGAGCAATACTAAAATCGACTTCAATATTATCATGCTGACGAGTCAACTGAAGCACTTGAGCAAGTTCATCTAGACCTTCTGTCAATAAAGGATGCTCGACTCCCAGGGTTTGAGCTTTACGCACTATGTCTAGGCCACCACGCAAATGAGCTAAGGCCAAAATTTTCGCCACTGCTTCATCAGTAATAGACAATTCTTTTTGCAGTAATTCAGCCACGGCTTCCGGCCCGATCTTAGCCAGTTTATCGACAATTCGCAGGGTTTCGAAGAGTTGGTCTATGCCTAACCCCTGATAGAAGCCTTGCAGGACTTTTCTATTATTAATTCGAAATAAAATAGGCGGAATTGGTAGCGTCTTAAGCGCCCTGATCATCACGTTCGCCATTTCAGCGTCAGCACTGACATCAAGGGTTTGGGCACCAACAACATCAATATCACACTGGTAAAACTCTCTGTATCGCCCTTCTTGGGGACGCTCTCCTCGCCACACTTTTTGGATTTGATAACGCTTAAACGGAAAGCAAAGCAGATGCTGATGCTCAATCACGTAGCGAGCAAAAGGGACCGTTAGATCAAAGTGCAAACCAAGTGGCTCTTTCTGAGAGGACTGGTCATTTGCAACCTGAGCCTCTGCGCTGTTTTGCTGGTCATCATGAGAATGCAATCGGTTTAAGGTGTAAATTTCCTTGTCATCACCTTTTTTAGTCAGAATAGAAAGAGGCTCTACGGATCGAGTTTCAATAGGCGCAAAACCACACAGCTCAAACTCTTGAGCAATTTTTGCCATTAATTCTTGCTCAAGCATTTTTTGCCCAGGAGTCCACTCCGGAAAACCGCTTAAAGGTGAATACTTCGCCATGTTAGCTCCTTACAACGGCAAGATCTTAATTGTGTTGGCAAGATTAACCAATACTAATACTGGCCTGACCATCGTTGCCTTTGGCTTGCTCTTCTCGCACTTTGGTGCGAATTTGATCTTCTAATCGATCGAGCAAGCTTTGCGTATTAGCTTTCTCGCTTGGTACGCCATCGCGATAAATAAGATGATTGGGCGAGCCACCTGTCAGCCCAATATCTGCCACTTTAGCTTCACCAGGGCCATTAACTATACACCCAATAATTGCTACATCCAATGGAAAATCAATGTCTTCTACTCTTGCCTCTAAAGCATTTACAGTTTTTATCACATCAAAATTTTGCCGAGAACAACTTGGGCATGCAATGAAATTGATGCCTTTTTTCCTTAAACTTAAACTTTTAAGCAGATCAAAACCCACTTTAATTTCTTCAATTGGATCCGCTGCTAATGAAATACGCAAAGTATCTCCAATACCAGCCATTAATAAGTGACCCAGAGCCACCGCCGACTTGATAGTGCCTGCCCTTAATACACCGGCTTCTGTTACGCCCAGATGTAAAGGCTGGTCAATTAATTTCGCAATTTTTGTATAAGCTTCAACAGTCATCCAAACGTCAGATGCTTTAAGACTGAGCTTATATTGATCAAAATTGTGCCGATCTAAGATTTCACAATGTCGCAAAGCGGATTCGACTAAAGCATCAGCGTTAGGTTCACCGTACTTTTTCTGTAAATCTTTTTCTAATGAACCCGCATTCACGCCGATGCGAATGGGGATACCTTTGTCTTTAGCGCAATTGATCACTGCCCGAATACGCTCTTCCTTACCGATGTTACCAGGATTAATACGCAAACAATCAGCACCTTGCTCTGCAACAGCTAAAGCAATTTTGTAATCAAAATGAATGTCGGCAATTAAGGGGACATCTACTTGCTTGCGAATGTCGCCAAACGCTTTGGCCGCGTCCAGCGATGGGACTGAGACTCGAACAATATCCGCCCCAGCACTTTGCAAACCTTGAATTTGCAGCACGGTGGCCGCCACATCGCAGGTTTCTGTATTGGTCATTGATTGCACACTAATAGGTGCATCGCCACCCACGGGTACATTGCCGACCATAATTTGTTTGGATTTTCGTCTTTGAACAGGCGGTGTTTTATTCATATGCGTTTAACATCACTCTCGAGTTTGGATGGCGATATCCCAAGCCCCTCAAGTTATGGCTGTAGAGGAGCTGTGGCTTTAGGCTCATAGGTTACTCCAGTGTTCGCCTTTTGATCAACCTCTGGCGTTGATGCCTCAGCGCCAAGGGATGATACAGCTGGCGTCACCGGCTGAAAATTATCTGGTACAAATTGGTACTGTGGCTTTTGCTCTGAAAAGCCATTCACTGCTAACACCACAAGCACCACGCCAAGGATTAATGCAGCGCCGGCCATCAAGAAAAATTTACTTTGCCACGGCTTAAATGACGTCAGACTAGCAAAACTCGGGCTTTTTGGCTGTTGCTGTTGTGATTGGCCGCTTAACATCTCATATTGTTGCACGAGTTGCTCAGAATTTATCCCAATTGCCTCAGCATACACTCGATAATACGCCCTTACCGCAGTCGCCGAGGGTAACAAGGCAAACTTATCGTCTTCGAGCAAGCGTAATACTTTTACCGGCAATTCTAGCTGGTAGGCGATATCTTCCAGCTCAAGCTGCAAGTGCAATCGCACCATCATAAGCTTTTCGCCAGGTGAGAGCAAAGACCAGTAACGAACCTGTTGTTCTGCTGACAATGCAGTAAAATCGATCTCAGCTGGTGACAGTTCAAGCTCATCTAACTCTTGGGTTGACAGCGTAGCATATGGGTCTGGCTCTTGTTCTTGACCATGATCGAGTGTAGATTCCAGCCGAGTATCAATCATACCACCCCCGCTTTGCTGTTGTCTTATTCTGCGCTCTCGCTGCAGCTCTTCTATTTGTCGAGCAATGTCATCAATATCATCATTGGGGTCATGCTCTTCATCTACAATTCGTCGATACGCGTCCAAGCGTGGCTCATCAATCATGAGGCTTTGTCTCCATATACTGTTTATATTCGCCTGACTTGGAGAATAATTTGCGAAGCGATAACTCATAGCGTGCCAACGCATTTTCGTCACCAACAGCCCGTTCAATCTGTATACCCAGCCATAAACTTCGTGCTGTATGGCGAGTAATGCTTGCATACTCGTTTAAATATCGTCCTGCAAGCTTATATTGCTTTCGTTGCAAAAGTATATCGGTTAACTCTAATAGAGACTGGGCTAACTTTGGGTTCAATCTTAAAGCAGTTTGAAAGCTTGCTTCAGCATTATCCGTTTGGCCCAATTTGTTATAGCTTAATCCTAAATTTTGCACCGCCTGTGCCCGATTATCGTAAGATAAATCCTCAGATGCAACCTTCAATTGCTCAATAGCAGCCTCGTATCGACCAAGCGAATAGAGCAAGGTGGCATAATTATTTCTGGCGCTAGATAACTTTTCATCGTATTTTATCGCTTTTTGATAATAGCTTTCTGCCTTTTGCAAGTCGTTTTCTTTGGTGTAAATTAATGCCATTGTTTGGTGCGCTTCAGCATTTTTCGGGTCGAGTTCGAGTACTTTTTTAAGATGACGTAGCGCATTTTCTATATCATTGCCTTTCAAGTAGGCGGTGGCAGCCTGTAAGCCAACCTCTATGCGCTTTTCAGGGTCTTTTTGCAGATTTGAACCAGTTATTTCGCTAATGGTACAGCCTTGGAGTGCGAAAGTGATAAAAACTAAACCTAGTGCGAAGCAACGACGAAAATTCATTATCAAGTATCCTTACTTAAATATTGGTGTTATGTCAGGTCATCTACTCGCTTAACGGTTTTTTATAGGCGACAAAATACCAAACGCTTGTTGGGTATTTTAGTTCATTATCTTCACTTTGCGGATGGGACTGAGCAGTTTATTCAAAAGAGCAAAACAAAAAAGCCCCTAAAATCGGCTACATTTGTAGCACAACCTTAAGGGCCATCGGCTCTTTTTAGATGACGATCGTTAGAATGAGAAATTTAGTCCTAAAGACGCTAGATCTAAATCTGATTCAAAATCGGCGCCTGCAGTCCTATCAATAGCAATCTTATACCGATCATAAGACAACACTAAATTAAGTTGTTCTGCCACTTCAAATTTACCGCCCACACCGTAAAAAATATCAGTGCTTTGATCTTCTTCTCTAACCCCTGAAATAGTGTAATCGGAATCCCACCACAAGTTACCAATTTTGGCAAATAAACCAAACGACTCTGTGACAGGCAAATCACCTACTGCAGCCAAGCTATAACCCTTGCTGCTTGCGCTTGACACCTCGTTACCAGTATCACCAAAATCATGATATGACGCTTCAATGCTCATATAAGGAATGGGACTGGCGCCAACTGTAAATTGATATCCTTCAGTTTCGTCCGAAAAATCACTGTTATCTACTTTTAAAACACCTACTTTACCAGTTACATATCCGTTCATCTCTGCGATATCGTATGCTTGAGCTGCAGAAATATAGCCCATTGATAAGGCTGCTGTCGCTACTGCTAACACCGTTTTTGTTTTTAATGTTGAAATAGTAGTCATGCTTTTTCTCCTCGAAAAATATCCAATGAAAATTTCAAATAACAATGTGACCGTTAATGAAAAATTCTATTTTATAATAATAGATGTTTCGAAAATCTACACCCGAATACGTTTTATCGAGATGTTGGATTAAGATACAAATCTAAATTATCAAAGGTTTTGTGAAAAAAACGTGTACTTGGTGCCATTATATTTTGGCAAAGTTATAAATATAATCAAACCTTTTACGTTTTAGCATATGGACAAACTTGCCGGAACCCTGTAAGTTCGTCGCCAGTCTACACCCTTCTTGAGGCCATGTTAATGACTGAACACAGATCAGACCCCCAGCTTACGGACGCCGGCTTGCTTAGGCACTTCCTGACAATCGATGGCCTTTCCCGGCAACACCTCACCGATATATTGAACCTTGCTGATTCATTTTTAAACGTAGAAGACCGTACAATAAAAAAAGTACCTTTGCTACGAGGCAAAACCGTTGCTACCTTGTTTTTTGAAAACTCAACTCGAACTCGCACAACCTTTGATCTAGCCTCAAAAAGACTGTCTGCTGATCTTATCCATATTAATATCAATACCTCTTCTACTGCTAAAGGTGAAACCTTAATTGATACCCTGCGCAACCTTGAAGCAATGGCGGTTGATATGTTTGTGGTGCGCCATGGCGCGAGTGGCGCCGCTCACTTTATTGCAAATAAAGTGTCTCCTGGCATTGGTATCATCAATGCAGGCGATGGATGCCACAGCCATCCAACGCAAGCCATGCTCGACATGTATACGATTCGCCATTTTAAAAAGCAATTTACCGGTTTAAAAGTGGCCATTGTCGGGGACATCATGCATTCTCGAGTGGCCCGCTCGCAAATTCATGCCTTAAGCTGCATGGGGGTGACTGATCTACGCTTAGTTGGCCCACAAACTTTACTCCCCAAAAAAGGCCATCTCTGGCCAGCAACGCTTTTTACCAATGTGGAAGAAGGTATTACAGATTGTGATGTGGTCATTTTACTCCGACTGCAAAAAGAGCGAATGGTTGCTGGCTTAATTCCAAACGAACACGAATATTTTCGCTATTACGGCATGACAAAAGAGCGAATGCTACATGCCAAACCTGATGCAATTCTCATGCATCCAGGCCCGATCAATCGCGGCGTGGAAATTGATTCGCGCGTGGCCGATGGCAAACAATCGGTTATTTTGGACCAAACCCACTATGGCATTGCAATTCGTATGGCCATTCTTTCAAGTGTTATGGACACTCAAGTGAAGACACGTCAATCTCGACGCATAGGTTATGAACACTAGAAAGAGGCACACATGGATCAAGATTTAGATTCAGATTTTACACCGACTCACAATCAACCAACTAAAGTGCTGACCGTCAAAGACGGGCTTTTTTTAAATGGCCGTCTGCTCAACCCAAATGGCATAGGCACAGACAACGTCGGCAGCTTAACTGTAAAAAATGGTGTCATCCAACAATGGCAGCCTGGCCGCTCAATCGCAAGCAATGCACCAGTGGCAAAGCATGATCAAATTATTGATCTGCAAGGTCAGTGGCTCACACCACATTTTTTTGATATCGGCGCCCAGTTACGAGAGCCTGGCTTTGAACACAAAGGCACCTTAACCAGCGAAAGCAATGCAGCTTTTGCTGGTGGCTTTCAAGGTATTGCCATGCTGCCCGACACTTCGCCAGTGATGGACTCGCCAGCTGTTGTAGGCTTGATTCAAGAACGTGCAAAACATCTCTCTTTAAAAGTTTGGCCAATGGCGGCCATGACTTTAGGGCTCAATGGCACCCAACTCAGTGAAATGTTTGCCTTAAAAGCCGCGGGTTGTATTGCAATCACCCAAAGTCGGCGACCGCTTAGTAATAATCGATTAGCCTTGCGGTGTCTCGAATACATTGCAACCACTGGTCTAAAAGTGTTGTTCTACTCAGAAGACCATGAACTTGCGGGCGACGGCTGCGCCCACGAGGGGCCAATAGCAGATAGACTTGGGCTGTCCGGTATTCCTGAATGCGCGGAAACCACGGCTATTGCTCGAGATTTATTGATGGTTGAAAGAACTGGGGTTACCGCGCACTTTGGCCATCTCTCCAGCGCACGTAGTCTTGAGCTTATTGAGGATGCTCAACAAAAAGGCCTACCAGTGACTGCAGACGTTGCTCTGACTCACCTTATTTACGACGAGCGAGCGCTTCTCAATTTTAATCCTCAATATCATTTAAGGCCGCCACTTCGCAGTAACTTTGATCGAAAAGCGTTACTTGATGGCGTTAATCGTGGTGCCATCTCAATTTCGATCGGCCACCAACCTCAAGATATTGCATCCAAAACAGCACCATTTTCTGAATCAGAAGCTGGCATGTCACTGTATGATGTGCATATTTCCATGGCTAAATTGCTAATAGAGGCAGAGCAACTTAACCCGCTTGCCTGGGTTAAAGCACTCACCACGTTGCCGGCCCATTTTTTAAATCAAACCAGTGTTGGTTTAAACATTGGTGACCAAGCAGCTTTTAATGTGATCTCTGACGAAGTCTGGACGCCAAATAGACAAAGCTGCTGTAGCCTTGGCGGTAATATACCAGGTTTTAAACAATCGACTATTGGCCGGCTTAGCTATCGAGTTTCGGCTTAGGCACCGGCAAAACCTCAAGCTCAGCCGTGGATTGGCTTTGTCGAATAGCCACGTGCGTTGACTCTGTAGACTTTAAAGCTTGCAACCTAAATTGACAGTCGCTTAAATCACAAATATCACAAAATGCTTGGCGGCAAGGGTCATAATGAAAATGCATCTCACCATCGAAGGCATAATCTGCAAATGCAGCTTGCTCGAAAATAGTGACTCGCTCATGGACCTGATCCATTGTCCAGTGCGAAGGCAAGACTACATGCATGTCTATATGATGATAACGCCCAGCGCGAATCACTTTCATCTCATGAATGTCAATAATACCGGCTTGTGTGTGGGGTTTTAGAGCCGCGGCAATAGTTTGCAGTACTTCTGGAGCTTCTTTATCCATCAAACCAGCAGACGCTGCTGCAACTATACCCCAGCCAACAAAAGCCAGGTAGACACCAAAAATAGCGGCGATTGCTGCGTCAACCCAAACCCAGCCGGTGACTTGCACAACAAACAAGCCCACTATAATGCCGACGCTAGTCCACACATCAGATAAAACATGTTTGCCGCTGGACTCTAACGCGATGGAGCTTAAAGCACGACCTCGCTGCACCAGATAAGTACCCAAACCAAAATTCGCAAGGCCCGCAACAGTAACGACCATCAACCCTACACCGAAGTTTTGCACTTGATGACCGTAGATTAGCGCGCTAATTGATTCAATGATAATAAAAAGTGCAGCAAACGCGACTAATCCACCTTCGAACGCTGCTGAAAAAAATTCAATTTTGCCATGACCATAGGGGTGATCTTTATCAGCTGGCTTCATGGTATAGCTAATTGTCAAAATAACCATTAACGCTGCGGCCACATTAGCTATACTCTCTAGCGCATCAGATAAAATTGCCTCAGAGCCTGTGGCCCTGTACGCCAAAAACTTTGCAATCATAATTAGAGCGCCAACAATTAACGACACTTTAGCGGCAAAAAAACGCTGTGAATCTTGCGTACTTGACTGATCATGCATAACTAAAGATCTCATATAGGTACTAAGGCGTGAAAGCCAATATTTGCGGCATGGTCATTTGTGCGTATTCTTACATGATAACCAGATGCAGCACTAGGAGCTTGCTCAATGCGTTTCTCTCACAAACTTTTTCTGACACTATTTTTGCTTATTGCTTTTACAATAAGTAGCTTTATTGCGGTGCTTTACCTTAAAAGTCAGCACGAATTACAGCAGCTCTCAAGCTCATATGGTGAGAGTTTAGTGGAACAAGTCGCACAATTTGCAGCTGAACCATTATTTGCCAAGGATCTACTCAGCCTCAATGTGGTGGTCTCACAATTACAAGATGCTGAACACATTGCCTATGCCGCAATATTAGACACTCAGCGTAAACCCATTGCAGAAATTGGCAATAAACCAAAAGAGACGACAAAAGGCACTTACGAAAAATCCATACGATTTCAAGCCAGTCGAGCAGGCTACGCGGTTGTTATGCTCGATCAAGCAACCATCGCCAATGCTATTACCGGTAGCACCTCGATGCTTTTGTTGGTGTCACTGTTCATTCTTATTCTAAGCGCCGTTGTGATTGGCGCAGTCGCAAAACACATTATGGATGGCGTTGCAGCCACCACTTATGCATTCCGACAACTAGCTCAAGGCCAGCTTGGCACAGAAATCACCACCTATCGCACCGATGAACTCGGCCGATTAATTGAGAGCTTCAATGATTTGAGCCGTGGTCTCAATGAGCGAGATCAACTATTGCACCCACTACCAGGACAGCATATGGCAAAAAAGCATAGCCTAGGTCTAAGCAATGGCTTTATTCATATTACGCAAATGTATGTGGATCTCTCAGAAATTAGTCGTCATATCGAAAAATTATCCGCAGATGGTTGCGCCGAACTTCTAAATATCTATAATCAAATTATTACAATTGCGGCTCATCACTATGATTCAGACATTTGCCGATTTGACCGTGAAGGTATTGCCATACGATTTCTTGCATCAGATCCACATCAAGCAGCCAATGCTTGCCTGGACGCCATTTGTGCCAGCCAACTTGCGCTTCGCCTGATCGATAGGTTGAATCAAAGTCGCTTTGAGCGCCATTTACCAACAATACGGGTCGCTATTGGCATTCATCATAGCTTTGGTTTTGCATCCCATATTGTCAACAATAGCCAGAATAATAAGCAACAACAATATCAAGGGTACACTGCTTTTTTGAGCGATGTCGACAATGACGCAGCTCGGCTTGCTAAATCAGTTCAAAAAGGTCGGGTTGGTATTAGTCAAGCAGCAGCGGACATCGCTAATGCTGGCTCGGCAATTCAACTGAGCCAGCATCAAGTGCAACCTATGACAGATTTCTACAGCGAGCTTCGCTTTTCCGTTATATCAGGCTTGAGCCCCCAATTGCGCAAGCCGATCCAGATCCAAGCAGATGAGATCTTTAACGCAATCTACCCTCGGGTTATACTCACCAGCCTGGAACCCAAACCCGAATTAGCAACTGAAGCAGAATAGGCTCGAATTATATGATTACAGATATCTCTCTTGCGATAAGTATGATCGTCTTTAGTTCGATCGTGTGCCAATGGCTGGCGTGGAAAAGTAAACTCCCGCCGATTTTATTTTTGCTCTTGTGTGGTATTTTCATTGGCCCAATTGCCGGCTGGCTTGAACCAACAGCACTGTTCGGTGATTTATTGTTCCCCACTGTATCTTTGGCTGTTGCTATCATCTTATTTGAAGGCAGCCTCACACTTAAGTTTCGTGAACTGCATGGCATTCAAAGTGTTGTGCAATACCTAGTGACCATTGGCGCTCTTGTTCACTTTATCGTAGTCAGCGTGGCAAGCGCATTAGTGCTGGGCTTGAGCTGGAAAATTGCCTTCGTTTTTGCAGCTATTACAGTGGTCACTGGCCCAACCGTGATAGTGCCTTTACTTCGTACAGTTAGACCCAATGCCAAAATTGCTAACATATTGCGCTGGGAAGGCATTGTGATTGATCCGCTTGGCGCTTTACTGGTGGTGATGGTCTATGAATTTATGGTATCTGATGTGCAATCAGAAGCCATGAGTCATTCATTATTGGTCTTTTTACGCCTTATTCTCGTGGGTGGCTCGCTTGGTGTTGTTGGCGGCTACGCATTTGGTGTTCTACTGCGACGACACTGGTTGCCAGAGTACCTGCACAACCTTGCAACACTTGCCTGGGTCGTGACTATTTTTAGCCTCTCCAATTATGTTGAACATGAATCTGGCTTATTAGCCGTGACCATTATGGGTATTTGGCTCGCCAACATGCCAAGAGTTCGAGTTGAAGAAATCTTAAACTTTAAAGAAAATTTAAGTATTATGTTTATTAGTGCGCTTTTTATCGTGCTGGCTGCAAGGGTCAATTTAGACGAATTGATTGCTCTGAGCTGGCCGATTTTAGTAGTGCTGATGGTGATTCAATTCATTTCGCGGCCGTTGTGCGTATTTTTTTCAACTATCAATTCAACGTTGAATTGGCGAGAGCGGGCATTGCTATCATGGATTGCGCCTCGCGGTATAGTGGCTGCGGCAATCTCCGCCCTCTTTTCCATAAAGCTTGAGGCACAAGGGGTTGAGAATGCAGATTTACTCGTGCCCTTAACCTTCTCCGTCATTATAGGCACAGTGGTTTGGCAAAGCTTTACCGCTCGCCCTTTAGCAAAATGGCTTGGCGTGGCAGAGCCGGAACCGCGAGGCTTTTTAATCATCGGCGCTAATAGTTTTGCCCGTAAACTTGCAAAAAGCTTAAAAGAGTGGGATTACAGGGTTATTCTGGTGGACACCAATTGGGAATATATCCGCTCGGCGCGCATGGAGGGCTTGGAAACTTTTTACGGCAACCCAATCTCTGCTTATGCAGACCGAAAACTCGAACTTGTTGGCATAGGCTATCTTATTGCGCTCAGCCCACAACGAGACCTTAACGTACTTGCAACCTGGAAATATCGCCATGAATTTGGCCGTGAAAATATCTTTAGCTTACAAGCACTTGAAGATGTCAATGCGCACGAAAAGCATCAAGTCGCTGAAGAGCAAAAGGGTCAAATGTTGTTTGATGAAGGTGTTACCTATGCTTCGTTAGTCAAACTTATAAGCAATGGCTATCAAATGAAAGTCACCCGTATCACTGACAACTTTACTTTTGCTGCTTACAAAGAAATGAATCCAGATGCAGTGCCTCTACTGGCATTGAACGAGCATAACAAATTAACATTTGTTGTTCGAAATGATAATTTCGTTGCCCAACCAGGCTGGAGCCTATTATCTTTAACAACGCCACCGCCTACCCCTACCCCTGCACCGACCACTGCTCCAGTAAGCCCCTCCGCGCCTGAGCAACCGGCAAACACTGGCCAGCTTCCTGGCTAGGAAGCTGGCGTCATGGCCTGGGCAATCTTTTCTTCTAGGCACTGGCGAAACTGATCTAAAGTGTCTTTATCCAGCCGACGACTAAATAATCCTAACTGTAATTTACCATTTACAGTTGCAAAATTAAGCGCCACACCAGGCGCTACCGCTCCCGCACAAGACATCCAAGAAAACCATTTCAAGCCTTTAATGTCGAGTGTCTGTCGACCAAGATTATTAATTAAAAATGTATCTGGTAGCACGGCTTTGGTCACAATACTAGCATCGTCGGTTTTACTAAATAAATGATTTAATAAAAATGGAATAGCCTCATGATCCTTATTGCTCACTTTTTGACGCAACTGTTGCTGTGCTTGTTGGGCGATACTCCAAAATTGCTGTCGCGACTGAGTCTTGGACATAGGCTTTAAATCTTTTGGTGAACGATAAAACCCATCCCGCACTAAACTTACGAAACAGCCAAGCTCATCTTCTATTGGCGGTACATCTAAACGTTGACGCAAAGAAACAGGTGTAGTGGTCGTCACCAGCTGACCAAATGGTGTTGATGGAAAAAAAGTTGGTGCAACTTGAATGGCCGCAGCACTAATCAAACCATAGAGTGATACACCATGAGCTTTAGCAGCATGCAAAAGTTGCGTTGTTTGAGTGTGGTTAAAGGCGACGTCGGCGAAATTATTATTGGCATCAAGAACGTGAGGGTGAAATAAGGGGAATATCTTTTTTGCAATAAAGTCGATGATTAAACTTTGACCAAGATAGTTTAATCCTGGCGGTTTTAATGAATATGATTCAAGTCTTACACCACAAGATTTTAGCGTTTGTGGCACTAAATCATTAATGTGATCAATAGTCGATTGCGCACTTGGTTTTTCAGCTGACACCTTGTCTATAAAATCAAAAAGTGATTTATAAATATAAAGCATGCCATCACCATCAATAAGACTGTGGTGAGTAATTGCTAAAAGTTGGCATTGTTGCTGGCTCACTTTTTCACCGCAATCGACTTTCGCTGGAGCAGGTCTAAGCACAACAAATTTAACCAAAGGCTCTATTTCTGGATTAAAGGGCGCTTGTAAAGCTTGTGACATAATGTGCTTCCAAGCATCTTTTGTACTCACATTTTGTTCGGTAATTTCAAGTTTTGGTGTGTACTTTGGCTCTACAAAAACAGTCTTACCGTCTTTTTGGCTAATTCGAGTTTTTAAACTTGGCAATTTATTTTGCAAGTGAACAAGATGTTTTTCTAACGTGGCTAAATCTGGTAAGTCTCTGGCTAGATCGAGCCTGTAGCCGGTAATGGTATCATTCTCTCCTTGCTTGGCCACTTCATAATAAAAGCGCTCTAACCCATTTAATGGCCGCTCATGGCACCCTATTATTGACGACTGGGCTTGTGTGCTTACATTGGCAAGTCGCTGTTGTATTTGAGGCACTTGTCGCAAGGTTTGCATCTGGTAGCCGAGTCGCGGTTTCGGTAGGTGCAACACTTGCTGTCTGGTATTTACACTTTGAAGAGGCAATCCACAGTGATAACTCGGCAAGCTTGCCGATGTAATTTTAAGCATAAAATAAAATCCTTTTTATTGTATACAGACCCAAACTGTTTTATTTTGAGTCTTAATTCTCAGAAAGTCTTTTTCTGAAAAAATATATTGTGTCAGTCCCTCGACTCTGATAGCTTCAAAACGTATTTTTTAAACAATAGACCCGAAGCAAATCGAATGCGGGTCTACACATTAGCCGACAATGGATTTTCGGAGAAAAAAGTATGATGTTAGGACAAGTTCGCCCTCAAGTTGCAGCCTTGCAAACGCCATCAAGTCTTTGCACCCACCGACTAATTAATAGTAGTAATTCACCTCCTCGCTTAGCTCACAATTCTTGTCGTGGGTTTCGTGATAGTATTGGCTCTCATGTGCAATCTTCACTTCAGCAAATCAACTTAAAACAAATTCAACCAACATGCCAGCCAAATAAAGTTATAATTATTATTGGCGGTAGTCGTGGTATTGGTGAAGGCCTTGCAAAATCATGCCTTGATCTTCAACAAAAAGTCTTTATTACTGGTCAGTCGGATAATAGTATCAACAAGGTTTTGACAAAGCTAGATTCAACGCGTAAACAAAATAATCAAACGCATAATGCACAACAATTGCACTCACAAATTCGAGGCCAGGTTTGTGATGTAAGAAAGCTTGATGATATTGAAGCAGTCTGGGACAGTGCAATAGACAATTTCGGCCGTGTAGACTATTGGATTACCTGTGCTGGTATCACGCAGTCACCGAGCGAAACTCAAAGCATGCAAAGACTAGTGGACATGCGCGGTGCTGGTTTAAAAGACATTGTAGATGTGAACTTAACAGGTGCGTTAAATTGCGCCAGTGTGGTTATTCCTAGAATGGAAAAACAAGGTCATGGTCACTTTTATTTATTTGAAGGTTTTGGCAGCGATGGTTTTATGCGCACAGGATTTGCGGCCTATGGCGCAAGTAAAGTTGCTATTCAATATTTAACTAAAGCTCTGGCAAAAGAAAATCAAGAAGCTAAAAGCCCTGTAAAAGTAAGCTCGCTTGCGCCTGGCATTGTTATTACAGACCTGTTAAAAAACGCATATGCAAAAGATTCTAAAGAATGGCAACGGGATAAAAAAGTCTACGAAATTCTGGCAGACCCAGTGGCACCAGTTGCACATTTTCTTGCAAAACAAGTTTTACATAATACGCAAAATGGCAATACTATTTCTTGGCTTACACCAGCCAAGGCTATAGGTCGTTTTTTAACCGCACCTTTTGGCAAAAGAAATAATTTGGATTAATCTTCTGAAATTTGCTGTCTAAAATGTTTGACAGCCGTCGCCTATAAGTGCATAATTCTGAGCCAAGGCCGGATAGCTCAGTCGGTAGAGCAGGGGATTGAAAATCCCCGTGTCGGCGGTTCGATTCCGTCTCCGGCCACCATTCTTTTCCCTTCTCTCACTTTTCATTTGATTATTTTTTATTCACACTGTTTTAGGTGGCGAAAAATGATACTATTACTCTTACTTATAATATCAATAAATTACTAATGATAAATGAGGAGAGTTTTTATGTCAGATTCGATAGGTGCCGGTGAAATTGGATCAGGCCATTTTGACAATTATATAGATCAAGATCCCATGGCCATCGATGCTCAAGGTAACGATGATCACAGTTGCATTGTAGATTGCGGATCATCGGATTACAGTCCGTCGCCAATTCATCGACCTCATCATACCCCCGCTCCGATGACCGCGCCTGCTCGTCCAGTCAAACCAACAAGCGCCTGTAATATTGCGGTTCGTGCTGGCATTACTGCTCTTGGCGGTGCTGCCGGCGTTGGGCTTGGTTTATTCGTCGCTAAAATAACAGCGACTAACAGCCCAGACCCAGTCTTTAGGGTTGCAATAAGCGCTTCACTTGGTCTTAGCGGTGCTGTTCTTGGTTTTGGCGCCGGTTATTGTGGCAATTGTATGCGTAAAATTTAAGCTATGGGTATAGAGTCGCTGGCGCGAAATGGCTACCCTCGATATATCTTTGTCAAAAATAGCCTCAAAATGCTCGATTACCAATGTAAACTGCGCTTTTTCGAACATTTTTTCCTCGATCTCTCGTCGCTCGCCTATTTGGCGCCAGCGACTAAGCCTCTATTTTGTATCAACAGCTTATCATTCCAGGAGAATCTCTATGGAACTTGATCAAAGAATCGCCAGCCAACCAATTGACGGCTCAAGCCGCCAATCGTCTATCAATACTCGCAATACCTCGAACCCACAACAGACTGAAACAAGAGTGGATATGCGTACCGAACCTATGAACGCACCACCTTCTAAGCCTTTTCCCTGGAAAGGAACAGCTGTATGCGCAGCAATTGGCGCTGGTGTTGGCCTTGTGGCCACTGTCATCGTCGCTACAACATCCGAAGATAAACTAGAGCCTAGCTTTGCCGCTATGTGTGCGGGTGGCTTTAGTGCTGGAGGCGCAGTTCTCGGCGCTGCCGGAAAAACAGCCTGGCATTGCCTGTCCTAATCGACAACCGTTATGGGTATGATGCATAACAGCTAAAATTGACTCAGCGCTTGAATAAGCTTATTAACCTGAGCTTGGCCATGCTCAATGCCAAAGCCAAGCCGTAAATACTGTTCGCCATCAATGGTTTTAGCATCGCAATAGATATCCAGCGCAGCAAGGTATTCTTGTAGCTGTTGCGCTTTATCAGTTTTGAACACTAATGTGTTTGAAAAAGCATCTGGCGCTCGTATCATTTGATCCGTGTTTAACAGCTGAGCTGCGCTAATGACGCTGACATCATGCTCGGTCAAGCCTGCCAAGAATGATCGAGTTAATTTTTGAACATAGCCATGCAAGCTTTGCAAGGTCTCACCTGACGCAAAAACAGCATCCCAAGTTTGAGAAAACAATTCTAAATGAGCATGGTTGGCAGGCGTGCCACCACGCCATTGCCCCCCTGGATCAAAAGCCAGCTGACCCTTTGGCGTTAGATTCTGACCGGTAGACAAGCCTGCTAGATTGGCAGTCCAACCAGACGCAGCTGGCATGGCAAGCTGATTATCAGGATGATGCACTAAAAACCCCACGCCTTCACCGGCTCTAGCATGCTTAATACAAGAGCCAAGCAAAAATACATTGGGCTTCTCTTGCAGCACCTTGCCCCAGCTGGTAGGCAAGTTGCATAGACCTTGCGTTATATCAATAACTAATTGGGTTTTTGACTGGCAAGCATCAACAATAGACCTTAACTCTCGCTCGGAAAGAGTCCACTGAAAATTTGAATAGACTTGCGAAATGAACATCAGGTCAGGCTGTTGTTCTAGACCGGATAAGACTTGTTTTAAATAATCTTCTCGACTTGGCACTGGTATGAAGTCGACCTGATCCGGACAACTTCGAAAAACGCGATCAGCGGCTAAAAACTCTCGATTAGTAGTTTTGATGTGGGGATTGTCACCAGGTAGAGCACTCATTAATCGAAATAAAAATTCTGTCGTATTGGCGCCTTCCGTCACTTGATACTGACTATCACTCAAACCAAGCACATTTTTTAAAGTGCTTTGAAAGTGTGGCACTGAATTGGTAAAGTAATGCTGCCAACTTTGATTGCCGTTAGCATGTCTTAGCGCTTCTGTTTGCTCTACAACTCGTAGAGCAAAGACTACAGGCAAGCCCATACCAAAGGTTTCAAAGTGCAGGTACTCGTTTAAATCCGGCACTGCATCGCTTTCAAACCAACGGTGATAATAACTTTTCTCAGACCAGCTTTGGCTTTGTATTAAAGCATGTTCAACTTTATTGAGCCGCTCCGCCACTGCATGGCCAACTCGTCGACCGTCAACATTATGTTCGAACAGGCGTTCGCTTTGATCAACACATTCGATACCAAACTCACTCACTGCTTGCAACAAGGGGCTTTTTTTCAACATGTACTCCACTCGTCGAAAAAGTGAAGACACCTCCATGTCTTGAGTACCTTTGCTGCCAATCCCAAGGGTTGTCGCCGCTAAAATAGCATGCTGCGCCCAAAAGTTGACATAGGCTGTCTCAAAATCATGCAAAGCCTGTAAATGAATATATAAATCTTTATACTGATCCGGCTGAGCTAAAATAAGTTTAGCCTGATTTTTACGATCTTGATCTTGTGAGCCACCTAATACTGCTTTACAAGTATCGTAAAATTCACGACTAATAGGTTCAAGCTGAGATTGCAAAAACTTTAATTGCCTAGAACCTGCACCAGATGTCCCAGAAATAGCTGGTCTGTAACGGGCGTAATCGGTAATATTCAGGTGCTTTAAACACATAATGCTTTCGCTTAGTCGATCTGCCATTCTTGCCATGCAATGTAAGCTTGTGCATTTATCTTCAAGCAAGTCAGCTGAATTATAAAACTTTAAAAGTTGTCGTTGTACCCAGAAGCCGACCTCGGAGATCTGATGTAAGCCACGAAAATACACTTCGATTCCTTTAAATTCACTTGAGATCTTGCCTGGCTTTTGATCAAATACCACATGATCTAAAAGCGTTGCCTCATCTATGCTTGGCGATTTTGACACCAACGGCAGCCTTGGGGCATTTGCAAACATTGAGACAATTTTAGTATCAAGTAGAATTGACCAATTAACAGAATTTTCAACCAATTTATCCACTGTATTTAAAAGGGGGCACTGATCCATGCCCTGCCGGCTTGGATCAACATGGGTACTATTATTAAGGGTTCGCTCAATGGCTATGTGCAGCTGTTCAATTAATAATTTAGCCCGGTCAATGGCGTTTGCATCAGTCATTGCAGGTGCTTCTAAATAGTCTAAAATTGATTCAACACCTGCCCAGGCTAAGTAAAGTTCTTCGGTCAAACTTTCAGGTAAAATATTACAACTGTCTCGTTGATCAAAGAGCGTTTTTAAGGCAGTTACTGAATCGCTGAGTGATATCTGATTTGAGACATCTCTTAAGGTCCCTGTGCCTTGCGCTCGTTGTTGAGAAAAAGGCAGAATACTGCGCAAGCTGGCAAGTTTGGAGGTTCGAATGGAGTGAGAATGATCCCGAGAAACTTGGCGCAAAGAATCAAAGTTGGACTCAGAACTAAGCGTTAATGAGGCGTCCTGCAGACGATGTGATGATATATCCATATTAAAATCCATTTTTTAACGCTGTATTGTGTAAAGGATCGCTCTTCCATGGCAAGCTCCTACTTTTGAAGGTTAAAGCCAATGTATCATAATTTATTTAAAACCAAACATTAGGCTTTAGGTATAGTAGGTCTGTATTTAGTCAAATAAACCCAATGGAAAATTCATGGATCTATCTCATCTCAATCAAGCTCAACGAACCGCCACTAAAATGATTGATCGTCCATCATTGGTACTTGCCGGAGCAGGCACCGGCAAAACTCGAGTTATAACCCATAAAATTGCCTATATGACCTTAACGTGTGGCATGCCAGCGCGCCATATTTTATCAGTCACTTTCACGAATAAAGCAGCACGTGAAATGAAAGAGCGTGTAGGCTCGCTATTAACTCGCCAACAAATGCGAGGCTTAAGAGTCTCTACCTTTCATCAGTTTGGCTTGGACATGATCCGCCAGCACCTGGCAGATTTGGGACTGAAAACTGGCTTTTCTATTTTTGATGAACAAGACACTTTAGGTTTCGTAAAGCAAATTTTAGTGCAAACCTCATCTGCTGATCCGGACTTACCAAAGATGATTCGCAATCAGATCTCATTGTGGAAAAATAAATTGGTCTCACCAGCAGATGCACTCAGTAGAGCGGCCAATGATTTTGAACAGCAATCTGCTCTTTGTTTTACTCGCTATCAACAACTTGTACATGCCTATAATGGCGTTGATTTTGACGACCTCATTTTATTACCGTATCAGCTATTAATTGATTTCGAGCCTATTCGTGAAAAATGGCAGCGGCAATTTAAACACATTTTAGTTGACGAGTATCAAGACACTAATCTTTGCCAATACGAATTTCTAAGACAACTCATGGGTGATAAACAAGGTTTGACAGTAGTTGGTGATGATGATCAGTCAATTTATGGCTGGCGAGGTGCGGAGCCTGAAAACCTCAATCTCTTAAAAACACATTTTCCACGCTTAGAAGTGGTCAAACTTGAACAAAATTACCGTTCTTTTAAACGAATTTTAAAAGCGGCTAATCAAGTTATCGCCAATAACAGCCACATCTTTGAAAAAAAGTTGTGGAGTGATCGAGGCCTTGGGGATGATCTTCGTGTCTATCGTGCTAAAAATGATGATGCTGAAGTCACCTGGGTTGCTGGCGATCTGCTACATCAAAAATTGAAGCGCAGTCGCAACTGGTCTGATTTTGCTATTTTATACCGTAGTAATCATCAAAGCCGTCTATTAGAAATAAAACTACAAGCACTTGGCATTCCCTACAAGGTCAGCGGCGGGACTTCACTATTTTCCAAGGCAGAAATTAAAGACGTGGTTGCCTACTTACGTCTGATATTAAACCCTGCTGATGATAATGCATTTTTACGAGTCATCAACACGCCTCGGCGAGAAATCGGCTCTTCAACTCTTGAAAAGCTTGGCGAATACGCCAAAAGTCGTGGTCGAAGCATGTTCCAAGCATCAGACGAGCTAGGGCTCACTCAATCTCTTGCAGAACCAGCTGTTGCCCGCTTACGGACCTTTAAAAACTGGGTACAAGACACAGCAACACAAGTAAGAGAAGCAACTGACATAAGCCCTGTGTATAAAATGCTCGAATCAATTGACTACCAAGACTGGCTGCAAGAGCAAAGTAATACACCAAAAGCTGCTGAAAAAAAATGGCAGAACGTAGAGCTGGTGCTTGGCAGTATTAGCAAATTATTAGAGTCGATGGATAACAAATCATCGACCCAAAGCCCACTGGAGATCGTCTTAAATAAAATTTTGCTTCGAGATATCATGGATCAAAAAAAAGAAGCCGCTGAAGATAATCAAGTGCAACTGATGACTTTACATGCATCAAAGGGCTTAGAGTTCCCTGTGGTGTACATACTTGGACTTGAAGAAAATCTACTGCCTCATAAGGGCGCTTTAGAACAAGACAGTTTAGAAGAAGAGCGGCGGTTATTTTACGTCGGTATAACAAGAGCGCAAGAAGAATTAACACTGTCACTCACCCAACAACGCCTGCAATTTGGTGAAAAAAATGATGTCGAGCCAAGTCGGTTTTTAGACGAGCTCCCACAAGAAGATTTGCAATGGCTTGGCGAAGGCACAGTGGGTTGCCCGGAAAAACAACAAGAAGTTGGTAATTCTTACTTAGCACAAATGAAAGCAAGCCTCTTGTTGTAGGCCACTACCCAAATCGGAATATAATGAAAACTTATGCTGATACTTTTATAAGTTCGCAGAAAAGGTGTTTATAAAAGTATCAGGCTCTTACGATTACTGAAAACGAACGACTGTTTTGTTTTTTTCCAGGGTTGCAGCACCAATACCTTTTACCTGTGCTATTTCCTCTAAAGCCATAAAATTACCGTTAAGATCACGAAATGTGACGATCGCTTCAGCCTTAGCCATACCAACACCATTCATTGACTCGGCAATTTGAGCCGCAGTCGCTGTGTTGATATCAATAGTGTTTTCATCAACGTTTGCAGCTGTAGCCGTCACTGATGTAGGGTTTGCGGACGAACTTGCATCTGCAGCCAAAAGCATATTTGACGAAAAGACGCCACCAAAGATACAGCTTGTTAAAAGAGCAAGTTGTTGTACTGTTTTGAATTTCATTTTGAGTCTCCAGCGCCTCTAAGTAGAGGCAAAGCAAATTAAGATTAACAAATTTAGCCTGACAACATGCCATGACCAACTCTTGCCCAGCCAATATTGAATGAATCAGCATGAACAAGCCTGTGTATGTTAATTTTTATTCGCTCAAAAAAATGAGACCCTATTCACAGTTTTGCAAGCTCACTTAAAATGGTATTAAGCGCCTGCTGAGGCTGGCTTGCTCGAGTGATAGGACGACCAATCACCAGATACTGAGCACCATTGGCTTGTGCTTGCGCCGGGGTCACAATTCGCTGCTGATCATTGGTCTTAGACCAAACTGGTCGAATACCAGGCGTTATAAATAAAAACGGAGCGGGCAAATGCAACCGTTTGCCAAGTTCTTTAACCTCTTGGGCAGAGCACACAATGCCATGGAGCTCTGCTTGAATTGCAAGCTGAGTGAGGACCTGGATCTGATCAAGCAATGCTCGTTGAATACCGATTTGCTGCAAATCATCAGCGTGATGACTGGTGAGGATTGTGACGGCGGTTAAAAAAATTGGGCTGCCTTCAACCGCTTTTTTTGCCGCTTGCATCATGGCCAAGCCCCCAAGGGCGTGTACATTTGTCATCCACACACCAAGCTCTGCAGCCTTCGCGCAAGCAGCCCCCACAGTATTGGGTATGTCGTGAAACTTTAAATCAAGAAAAATATCAAAGCCCATGGTCATTAACTGCTTCACTAGGCTTTGGCCAAATGCGGTGTACATTTCCAAGCCGATTTTCAATTTACACAGCGTTGGATCAAGCTTCTCAGCAAATGCAAGGGCAAGCTCAGCCTTTGGAAAATCCAAAGCAATAATAATTTTTGATTGCAAATTTTACTCCTCAGCACTCAATGACCGAACACAGAATTAATGTTCAGATTGTCGGCGGCTCTTTCCCCACCCGCGACATGATGGACACTGCCAAAGCCGTTGCTGACTTTCAAAGCCACACTGCTCGCAGATAAATGCCGTTGACTCACCTTCTAAATGAGTAATTTTTTCTCTTAAAAATGTCAGCCATTGATCGTCTGGGCGCTGTTCTAAATGCTGATCAATTAACGACAGAAAAATACGCCAAAATGGGTATTGTCGAAGCGATTGCTGTAAGTAGGCAGTTTGCTCATCCCGTGTTTCATGAATTAATAGCCAGCGACCATAGGCTTCTACCAGCTCGACTCGAGGCTCTTGCTCCAAAGCCTTCGCCACTATAAGCGGGTATTCATGCTCTTGATCCATCATTTTGAGACTTTGCAACAAGGCCTGGTCAACCTCTAAAAATATGTCCGTATCAATACTCAGTGCTCGTCGAATGCATCGCAATGCATCACGAGGGTCATTGGTCATTAAATGCAACTTAGACTGCAACACTAAAACCCGCAAAGACCGTTTATCGTATTGATTTGCAAGCTTGACTTTTTGCTTCGCAACTTCTAAATTGCCTTGCACTACCTCAATTTCCGCGACCTCACACATATAATGAGCAA
>Ga0115546_1000324_pt1 | contig 33682 bp, 28 predicted proteins | sample COGITO_mtgs_1004_FD_87186 | JGI IMG/M metagenome (GOLD analysis project Ga0115546, IMG submission 87186) | Pelagic marine microbial communities from North Sea - COGITO_mtgs_100413 | ecosystem: Environmental > Aquatic > Marine > Epipelagic | place: Germany:Helgoland, sampling site Kabeltonne...
CCTGCGTGGCAGATACTATCATCGCCGCACCTTTTAGTATTATCGGCAGTATTGGTGTTGTGGCCCAAATTCCAAACTTTAACCGAGTATTAAAGAAAAATGATGTGGACTTAGAGTTGCACACAGCTGGTGAATATAAACGGACTTTGACCTTGTTCGGAGAAAACACCGACGAAGCACGAGAAAAATTTCGAGAAGATTTAGAGGAAACACACGTGCTTTTTAAAAAGTTTGTGGTGAGTAATCGACCTGCTGTCAATATTGATCAAGTGGCCACAGGCGAGCATTGGTATGGAGAGCAAGCAATAGGTTTACGGCTAGTGGATAGTCTTTCAACAACCCAAGATTTTTTAATGAAGGCAACAGAGCATTGGGATGTGTACAAACTTCGTTATGAATTAAAAGTACCATTAATGGAACGTTTGGGCGTTTCTGCATCCAAAGCTATTGATCGGATCTATGCAAAACTCGGTTTGCGCTCTATTTAGAAGGTAAGTAGTCGTGGTCGTTGGTATTACTGATTCTGTTGCTGTTCATTCGTCTGTAGTTCAATCTGGTCCAGATCAAGGCTTGCGAGTGAGTAATCGATGGTCAAATTTAGCTGTTGTGAATATATACCCTCGGGCACATCAGATCGATCAAATATATCGAATCGGCCGAATGTGTCAAAGCAGTTCCGTACAAGCTGCTGGTTTTTTATCAAAAGTGGCCGTTGCGTCTACTGGTCAATTTTTACAAACGGCCAGTGGTGTTTATCGATCTCTAACGGCACTTGGTTTTATTGTGGCAGACGCTGTCGCAGATGCTAACGTTGGGTACGCGCAACAAAGTATTCTTAGTTTAGATACCAAAATTCAAGACAAAGCTGGACAATCCTTGTGTGAAGATTCGCTAAGAGAGCCACTGGATCTTCGAGCGCGGGCAGGGATCCCCATTGCAGCTTCGCAGCCTGCTACTTTTTTTGGTGGACTTGTTTTAGCGGAAGTTATTCGCACAGTTGGGGCTTGGTTATCGACTCAATTAACTGACTTTGAAGAAAATCAACTCATTAATGCTGTGTTGGATCCATCATCCTCGGAGCCTATTACAGCCGAGCAAGAACACCAGCCTCAAGCACTGAAGCTGCCTATTTGGTTAAATAATGTCACGCGTTTTACATCTAGTGTTGCGATTGCGGGCTCTGCAGCCATGAGTGTGGCTATGTCTGCTGAACTTTTTCGTGCCGGTGTGCCTTTGATGCCCTTTTATGGCTTAAATAATTTACAGATCGCCGAAGTAGATACCCAACAATTACAAGTCGAACACCAATACAATTGTGACGATCCAAAATTTCAAGGTTTAGTGACGCCAAGTGTACGTTATGACGTGGATGCAGAGCTAACTCTACCAGGTGTGCGTATTTCGAATATAAGTGCGGCTGGTTTAATTGGTGCCTTATTTAAGAGCGGTATTGCAGCTCATATGTTGGGCCAAGTTGGCTTGCAAGTGTGTACAGATATTCGTCATCGGCTATTAGTAGGCCAATTGAAGCCTAGTTTATCCAATACTCTGGCCAGGCAATCACCTCAAGCCAAGGCACAATGGCTTGCCAATAGTTTGTTTGGCTCGGGTTATTTAGCTAAATCAAGAATGCCATTATTTCAACAAAAGTGCGAAAAAGTTATGGCACAAACTCAGCTAAAACCGGTTATTTTTCCTTTGAAAACCTATCGACAAGGTCGAGATGCAAGCTTCGCTTTTGCTCAGCGTATGGCCGCTACAGCTTTAGTGTCTAGTTATGCTGCACGATTAATTACAACTGGAGTGCCTTTTATTTCTAGTGGTTTTAACGGTATTGAAGCAGGTCAACCAAAAATTGTACCCATACGAGTTGAGAAACCAATTAATGTGCAAAATCAACTAAGAGGGGCATTACAAATCAAAGGCGAAGCGCTTATACCTGCTTCAAAACTCTATAAAATCCAGACCACTTTATTTGCACCTTTAATGTCTATTGGCAGTATTATTGGATTATCGAGCACCTTAGTTTCAGTGGTCGATCGAGAAGGTGGATTTAAAGTATTAGGTAAAGCTGTTCAAGCAAAACCATGGGTTGCATCCTCTTACTATATGGCTCAAACTGCTTTGTTAGCTAGTAAAAAAGTGACAGCAGCGCTTGGTATTTTTGGATTAAGTTTGTTTCTTGGCGCGCAGATTGCAGCAGATCTTGTAGGTGGAAGTGAGGTGACTTCACAAGCCAACTTGCAAGGTCGATTTAATTTTAATGCATCTTTAATATTCAATAATACTTCGGTATTTTCTCAATCGCTTGACAATACTACTTTTGATGATGAAGTGGCCACAATAGAACTACCAAATCCAAGCCAGATTTCAAATGTGACTATGGTCGTTGGTGGCGTTAGTGGTTCAGCCCTTTTGATGGCGAGCTATGGTTTAAATCGATTACAAACCTGTTTGCGCAATAGATCGTCATTAGATGTAGTCGAGATTGACGGCTCTGAACGAAGTGTAGAGCTTGGTGACATTCTCGTGGCAAGGCCTCAAGCTGAATCCACACACGAAGCGGACGCGACGGCTTCACTTTAATACCAGGATAGATATCATGGAAACCCCTGTAACGCCAGTTATAGCTTTACCGCCTACAGCTTGGCAAACCTATCGCAGATTAATGACTTATGTAACGCCATACTGGTATGGTTGGTTACTGGCATTTGTTGGTTTTGCCTTTGCCGCTGGTACTCAGCTTGCTTGGGCTGAGCTTTTAGAATGGCTATTAGAGACGGTTGATCAAAAGTTGTATGAACGACGCTGGTTAATTGCTAGTGCAATCATGGCTATTTTTGTATTACGGGGTCTGTTTACTTTTATTGCTCAGTATGCGATGACCTATGTGAGTATTCATGTGGTAGCGTCATTACGTCGAGAATTATTCAATAAACTTTTACATTTACCTTACAGCTTTCATCAGTCTCAATCCTCTGGTCGTATTTTAACTCTTGTCACTTATAATACTGAACAATTGTCAGGCGCCACAACTGATGCTATTCGTACCTTACTGCAAGAAGGGTTATTGGCGATTGCGCTATTAGGCTATCTGTTATATGTCAATTGGCAGTTGTCTTTGTTGTTTTTAGTGATGACGCCTATTATTGGTTGGTTAGTGAGCTACACTGGTAAGCGTTTAAAAATGATTAGTGGGCGAATTCAAACCTCTATGGGTGATGTAGCTCAGGTGGTGAGCGATACTGTCAAAGGGTATCAAATCGTCAAAACTTATCAAGGTGAAGCTTTAGAATCGTCCAGATTTGAATCTGCTAATCGACAAAGTGTGCGACAGAATCTAAAAATGGCAGTCACTTCGGGGCTTGCTACACCTATAATTCAGGGTATTGTGGGTGTGCAAATGGCAGTTTTAGTTGCCTTTGCCTTAACTCCAAGTTTTTTAGATCAGGTAGGCGCGCCTCAATTTATGGCCTACATTACAGCTGCTGGCTTGTTAGTAAAACCAGCAAAAAGCTTAAGTGGCGTAAACGCAATTTTAATGCGAGGCGTTGCAGCTGCGGAACAAATTTTTGCGGTGATGGATTTAAAAGCTGAGACACTCAAAATAAACCACCTTGATTCATTGTCGGCAGATCAGTCGAAAGACTTGCCTTTGAGTCGTATTTTGGACGGTAGCGTTGACTTTCAAAACGTACAGTTTAAATACAGAGCTGATTTGCCATTCGTATTTGAGTCGTTAAATTTGCAGATAAAATCTGGTGAAATGGTGGCCCTAGTTGGTCGAACAGGCAGTGGTAAAACCACAATAACGGATATTTTATTAGGTTTTTTTCCAATTACATCTGGTCAGATTAAAGTTGGTAATCGAGCTTTAGAAGACTTCGAACTTGATCAATTACGGGCTCATGTAGCACTAGTGCCACAATTTTCAGAGATCTTTCAAGGATCGGTTCGAGATAATATTGCTTATGGTGCTTTACAAGGCGCTACTGATGCTGAGGTGTATCAAGCCGCTAAAATGGCGCATGCGCTTGAGTTCATCGAGCGCTTACCTGCACAATTTGATACCCAGTTGGGTGAAAATGGCGTTAAACTCTCCGGTGGACAGCGCCAAAGGCTCGCCATTGCACGAGCAATTTTGAAAGACGCACCAATTTTAGTCATGGACGAAGCAACTTCAGCGCTGGATAATGAATCTGAGCGATTTATCCAGCAAGCTATGAGCAGTTTGCGCGGTCGTATGACCATGATTGTGATTGCCCATCGATTAACCACTGTTGAACAATCAGATCGAATACTGGTGCTTGATAAGGGTTCTGTAGTGGAGCAAGGCACCCATCAGGTTTTGCTGGCACAAAAAGGCATTTATGCTGGCCTGTATAAGGCTCAGCTTACTGAGATTTAATGTAAATAGAAGGTAATAATATGAGTCAAAACACTTCAAAAGGCCAGCGGCCGTTAAGGTCAAAAACTTCGACTCACGGCCGTAATATGGCTGGCGCTCGTGCTCTATGGCGCGCCACAGGCATGCAAGATGGGGACTTTGATAAGCCTATTATTGCAGTGGCTAATTCTTTTACTCAATTTGTACCCGGCCATGTGCATTTAAAAGATTTAGGACAGCTTGTTTGTCGTGAAATCGAAAAAAACGGTGGTGTTGCTAAAGAGTTTAATACTATTGCAGTTGATGATGGTATTGCTATGGGGCACGACGGTATGTTGTATAGCTTGCCTTCACGAGAGATTATTTCTGATGCCATTGAGTACATGGTGAACGCACATTGTGCGGACGCTTTGGTGTGTATATCAAATTGCGATAAGATCACGCCAGGCATGTTGAACGCTGCATTACGGCTAAATATTCCAGTAATTTTTGTGTCAGGCGGCCCTATGGAGGCTGGTAAGACCAAGCTTTCTGAGAAAAAAATCGATTTGATTGACGCTATGGTTATAGCTGCGGATGATAAAGCGGATGATGAAACTGTGGCTGATTATGAGCGGTCAGCCTGCCCAACCTGCGGTTCTTGTTCTGGTATGTTTACTGCTAATTCAATGAACTGTTTGACTGAAGCTTTAGGACTTGCCTTGCCTGGTAACGGCTCGCTCTTGGCAACCCATGCAGATAGAGAGCACTTATTTCTTGAAGCAGGGCGTAAAATTGTAGAACTAGCCAAGGCTTATTATTTTGACGGTAATGATCGTGTTTTACCTCGAGCAATTGCCAATAAGGCGTCTTTGGAAAATGCCATGACGCTGGATATCGCTATGGGCGGCTCTACCAATACTATCTTGCATTTATTAGCTGCAGCCCAAGAAGCTGAAGTTGACTTTGATATTGAAGATATTGACCGCCTTTCTCGTCATGTTGGTCAATTTTGTAAGGTTGCACCGAACTCTCCAGATTATCACATGGAAGATTTTCATCGGGCTGGTGGCGTTATGGGGGTTCTGGGCGAGCTTGATCGAGCTGGCTTATTAGACACCTCAACCGCTTCAGTAGCTGGGCAAACCTTGGCTCATGTATTAGAACAGTGGGATATAGCAAAACAACCCTCGCCAGAAGTCGTTAAGATGTACAAAGCCGGTCCTGCTGGTATTCGCACAACCCAGGCTTTTAGTCAAAGCACTCGTTGGCCCTCGCTTGATCTAGATCGAGTTGGTGGCTGCATACGAGACAAAGCTCATGCCTATTCTCAAGAGGGTGGTTTAGCCGTGTTATACGGCAATATTTCAACAAGTGGCTGTATTGTAAAAACCGCAGGTGTGGCAGACCAGCTGCTGACTTTTGCCGGTAAAGTACGAGTGTTTGAAAGCCAAGATGACGCTTGCGCTGCGATCTTGGCAGATCAGATCAAACCTGGGGATGTAGTATTGATTCGCTACGAGGGCCCAAAAGGCGGCCCTGGTATGCAAGAAATGTTATACCCAACGTCCTATTTAAAAAGTAAGGGTTTGGCATCTCAGTGCGCTCTAATCACAGATGGTCGTTTTTCCGGTGGCAGCTCTGGATTATCTGTTGGTCACGTGTCACCAGAAGCTGGAGCTCAGGGCGCCATTGGTTTAGTTGAAGAGGGTGATATTATTGAGTTTGATATTCCAAATCGAACAGTCCATTTAGCAGTCAGTGATGAAACTTTAGCTCATCGTCGATTATCGATGGAAAAGCGGGCAAATCCTTGGCAACCAAAACTTATTCGGCCTCGTAAAGTTTCAAAGGCACTTAAAGCCTACGCGCACTTTGCAAGTTCAGCCGATAAGGGTGGTATTCGAGTTATTGATTAAAATAATTTAAATTTACTCTATAGTCGCCAGCGCCAAATAGGCGAGCGATGAGAGATCGAGGAAAAAATGTTCGAAAAAACGCAGTTTACTTGGGTAAATGAGTATTTTGAGGCCATTTTTGACAATGATATATCGAGCGCAGCCATTTCGCGCCAGCGACTATATACACTAATAAAAAGCCCGCCTTAGTGAACCAAGGCGGGCTTTTTATTAGTGTATAACCAACATTTAATGATAAAGACGCTGTTAAGCAGCTTTACGACGTCGAGTCATTGCTAAACCTAAACCAAGTAATACAAGAGATAAGCTTGATGGCTCTAATACGTCAGCAGTAGGTGGGTTTGAAGGGTTAGTTGGGTTCGGAGGAGTACCAGGTACTGATGGTGTTACAGCTGCTACAAGATTTGCATGGTCATAAATACCTTGCTCATCAATGTTAAACGTTAGAATGTTACCGTCGGCATCATAACCAATGTCAGTACCAGTTGTTGGGTGAAACCAGTAACCCATCATTTCATCAAATGAAAGACCTTGCCAATCGCTTCGTTTCCAATTTTCGCCATTGCTGTTGCACACATTGTTAGCATCTGTACAAGCGCCAGAATAATCGGCGTTTATTTCTGTAGCATCAATAGCAAACGAAACTTCAGTGTTGTCACCATCTTGAGTTGTAGTCAGGTCCCAGCTACCGAGCATATTGGCTGGATCTGAAAAACTAAATTGGCTATTTTCACCATTATATTCATATGCAGTCACTCGATTGGCTGTTGAGTCACCATATAAAATAGCGAACTGACCTGGATTTGATTTTGGATCTGGACCGTCATTTACAACTAACCAAAAGCCATCGCTTGTTTGGCCTGAGGTATTTTGGGCAATAGTGTGAGACCAAGTAAATGCGTTTGTTTGGTCATCAAAACTTGTATTGATGCTTTGAAGTTCGCCAGCATCATGCATGCCGCTTGGTTTTTCGTCCATATAACTGAACATGGCTGCTTGAGCAGAAGTAGTGGCTAAAATTGCAGTAGCGAGAAGAGTGGCTGTACCGAATGATTTCATCATAGTGTTAGTCCTTTTAATCTATGCACCTAAGAGCAAAGATTTCAGTTGATTCTGAAAATACATTTTAGTTTGTGTGGTCAAACACAATAGGATTATAAGGTGTATTTGATAAATTAATAAGGTCTATTTAGGTATATTTGCCCAAAAATAAAACTATATTTTACAACCATTCAGGCCTGGTTAAGTCGCTGTGACCCAAACGTCATTTTTAAGCTGCTCTATGGGTTTAAATTGATTTTTATAGGCCATTTTACGACAATTGGTAATCCAGTAACCGAGATATAAATGAGAAACGCCAATTGACCGGCAGTGCTGAATTTGCCAAAGTACTGCATAGGTGCCAAGGCTGCGTTTTTCAAAGCTTGGATTGTAAAAAGTATAGACCGCAGAAAGCCCATGTGGTAATCGATCAACCACCGCCACACAAATGAGCTGGTCTTTATCAAAAAAGCGAATAAATTGAGAATTACTCCAGCTGCTCATGAGAAATGATTGATACTGATCATGACTTGGAGGGTGCATACCGCCATCGCTGTGCTTGGTGTTGATATAATCTTCGTAGAGTTGGTAATCTTTTTCTCTAAATGCTGGTGAGTCTATTTGCACGTGTAGATCAAGGTTTTTATTGATAATGCGTTTTTGACTACGACTCGAAGTAAATTCATTAATTTTAACTCGAACCGGTATGCAAGCAGAGCAGTTCGCACATTGGGGTTTGTAAATGAACTCACCACTGCGCCGAAAACCCAACTCGGTTAACATAGCAAAGGTATCGAGCGTCATTTCTGTGTATGGATCTGCAAACAAAGAAGTGGCTAATTGATTGTCCAAATAACTGCATGGATGGGGATTGGTCACAAAAAATTGTATCCTGTCCGGCGTTCCCATAAATGGTGTTCCTTTTCCAACCTTTTTTCGTGACTAAAAGGTTTTCGCGTCCAGCGAGATTAAATGTTAACACTCCCTCGTAGCTAAATATCGATTGACCACAGAGTTTGAAACGGCTTGGTACTCAGGTTTTTCCAGTTCAAGAGGCAGCCAGCTTAAAAATAAGGCTCGATCATAGGCTTGAGCACCAAGAGATTGTAAGTGATCTGTCATTATTTGGCAGTCTAAAAATACTAAGCCTTGAGACGCCAGCCGTTGAACAAGGCTGATGAGTGCAAGTTTTGAGGCATTTTTTTGATGGCTGAACATGGACTCACCAAAGAAAAAAGGCCCTAGACATACGCCATAAAGTCCACCGATTTGAACTTGGTCATGCCAAATCTCAATTGAATGAGCCACACCCATCTGATGAAGCTCAAGATACGCTTGCTGCATGCAGGGCAAAATCCAGGTGCCGGATTGGCCAGCTCTTGGCGCGGCACATAAACTCATTGTTTGGGCAAAAGCCGTGTTCCAGCGTACATCATAAGAGTGCTGTCGCAAAAATCGAGCCATGCTTTTACTGACGTGCAACTGATTAGGGGTAATTAATGCTCGAGGATTGGGAGAAAACCACATAATAGGGTCTTGTAATGAAAACCAAGGAAAGATACCTTGTCGATAAGCACTTACTAGCCGTTCTGCGCTAAGATCACCGCCGAATGCGAGTAGACCCATGTCGTCAGACGCATGGTAAGGGTCTGGAAACTCACAGGAGTTGGCATCCAATAGAGTAATCATATACCTACAGATCGTCGAGGAAGCGTTCGGCGTCTAAAGCAGCCATACAGCCAAAGCCCGCTGATGTTATGGCTTGTCGATAGATATGATCTGCAACGTCGCCGCAAGCAAATACACCTGGCATGCTGGTTTGAGTAGCTTGGCCTTCTAAACCACTGTTAATAACAATATAACCATTTTTCATATCAAGCTGATCTTTAAAAAGATCTGTATTTGGCGTATGCCCAATAGCAATAAAGACGCCTTCAAGAGCCAGCTCTACGATTGCCTTTGTTTGAGTGTGACGGGCTTTCAGGCCGTTAACGCCTTGCATATTGCCGACCACTTCTTCAAGCTCATGGTGCCATAAAAATTCTACTTTGCCTTCAACTTCTTTTTGGCGTAATTTATCTTGTAATATCTTTTCTGCTCTTAATGTGTCACGCCGATGTATTAACGTCACTTTCTCTACCAAATTAGCGAGATACAAGGCTTCTTCCACGGCAGTATTGCCGCCACCAATCACGGCGACTTTTTGACCGCGATAGAAAAAACCATCACAAGTAGCGCACGCGCTGACACCACGGCCAAGAAACTCTTGCTCTGAGGGCAGACCAAGATAACGAGCGCTAGCACCAGTAGCAATAATTAACGCATCACAAGTGTATACGCCTTCGTTGCCTGTTAAAGTAAAGGGTCTTTGTTGTATGTTGACAATGTTAATGTGATCACTGATCACATGTGTGTCAAAGCGCTTTGCATGTTGTTCCATTCGCGTCATAAGCTCAGGCCCTTGTACGCCTTCGGCATCGCCTGGCCAATTGTCTACATCTGTAGTGGTGGTTAACTGGCCGCCTTGTTGCATACCAGTAATTAAAGTGGGTTTTAAGTTCGCTCGGGCTGCATAAACGGCTGCGGTCCAGCCTGCAGGGCCTGAGCCAAGAATAATAAGTTGAGAATGCTGTGGTGCCATGATTTACCCCGTTAAGATGAAGTTTTAGGATTGAGGTGCAAGCTGTTGGATTTTTTTAAGTGTGTTGGTGGTAGACTCGCCTTGAACAAAATTCAATATTTTTACTTGGCCGCCATTAGTCAAGACCTCCTGATGACCAGCAATGTCCGCTATTTGATAATCGCCACCTTTGACTAAAATATCCGGTAATAAAAACGCAATAAGTGCTTGAGGCGTTGCATCATTAAAAGCCACTACGTAGTCAACGTCCTTTAACGCGGCAAGCATGGCCATACGCTTATCAATTGAATTAATTGGACGGTCAGGGCCTTTTAAAAGTTGCACAGATTCATCAGTATTAACAGCCACGATAAGCTTGTCACCAAGCTGCCGGGCTTCTTTTAAGTAGCTTAAGTGGCCGATGTGCAGTAAATCAAAACAGCCATTAGTCATCACAACGGTTTCACCAACAGCTTGGATTGTATCAACGATTTTTTTTAATTGCTCGGCGCTCATAATGCCAGTTGTAAGTACTGGTGGCTCAAGTAGTTGACGAAGTTCTGCTTGGCTGGCGGTGGCTGTGCCGAGCTTGCTGACCACAATACTGGCAGCTAAATTTGCCATAAACACCGCATCTTGTAAGCTCTGGCCGCTACAATAAGCGGCGGCTAGGGTGGCAATTACTGTATCGCCAGCGCCTGTAACATCGAACACTTCTTTAGTTAGAGCTGGTACATGGTAAGCCTGAGTCATATTCGCTTCAATTAAACTCATACCTTGCGAGCCTCTTGTGACAAGCAGCGCTTTAAGATCAAGTTGCTGAATTAACACTTGCGCTTTCGAGATAATATTATCTTGAGTTACAGGACCAACAATCGCTTCAAATTCACTTAAGTTTGGCGTTAAAATTGTTGCGCCTTTATATTGAGTAAAATCTTGGCCTTTTGGATCAACAAAAACCGGTAAATTGGCCTGGCGACACATCTGGATTAGTTGCTGTGCTTGTTGCAAACTCCCTTTATTATAGTCTGATAGAATAACCCCATTGGCGTTTGGTAACTCTTTTTGAAAGGCAGTTAAAAGTTGGGCAAGTTCTTCCAAAGTGTTGTGAGTTTCTTCAAAGTCAAGACGAATTAATTGTTGTTGTCGACACACCACACGTAATTTAGTAATAGTTGCTCTATGCTTGAGGCTAGTAAAAGCTGTATGTACACTTGCTTCACTTAACGCAGTCATCAAGCGCTGTGCTTCTGCGTCTTGGCCAACAAAGCCCAAACAGGAAACTTTTGCTCCGAGTTTGGCAATATTGAGCGCCACATTGGCCGCACCACCTGGTCGATATTCATCGCCTTTAATATTCACAACAGGTACTGGTGCTTCAGGGCTAATTCGGGTGGTATCACCGTACCAATAGCGATCAACCATAGAGTCACCAATCACCAATAACGTGGCGTTTTCAAACTGGGGAAAAATCGGCATGACAGAACTCCGCAGATGGCTTTAAAATTTGCCGACAATTGGCGTGAAAAAATAAATATATTACACTGATTTTAATTTGAAGTGAAATTTAAAATTTTTTTCACTGAGCTGGCTGAATCTGCACCACCTGTCGATCTGGTTCGCGGCTTTTGTTGGCTTGATGAAGTTTTTCGCAATAGGCTACCCACATTGAATCTTGGTTTTTCGAAAGCTCGGCAAGATAAAGCCAGGTAAAAATACCTGTGTCATGACCATCATCAAATTCAAGTTTTAAGCCATAGCGACCGACCATAGAGACGGTCACTAACTTCACCTGTGCTTTGCTAGCCACTAATATTGGGTTGCCGTGTTGCCGTACTTCGGCAGAGGGCGAATGCACTCGTAAAAACTCCGCTGCCAAATCAGCTTGCTGCTCAGCGTAATGCAGCCTTAATTGGTTTGAGCGACGTAAGTGCTCAATCAGGCGTGGAATACCCAACGGTGAATGCAATGGTTGATCTATCATAGTAAAATCCAAAACGCTGCAATTTAACGCCTTACAAAATATAGCGAGAGAGATCTTCATCTTCTGCAATATCCTGCAATTGCTCTTTCACGAACGCCTCGTCAATCACCAAACCACCTTTGTGTGATTCAGCCAAAGCCTGGGCGTTGAAAGAAGTATCTTCCAACAAGCGCTCCATCACTGTGTGCAGGCGTCTAGCGCCAATATTTTCCGTGGTTTCGTTGACATGCCATGCAATGCGCGCAATTTCTTTAATACCACTTTTTTCAAAGGTGAGTTTCAAACCCTCCGTTTGAATTAGTGCAGCATACTGTTCACTTAAAGAACAGCTAGGCTCAGTGAGAATTCGTTCAAACTCTTCTGGGGTGAGTGCTTTTAATTCCACTCGTATAGGCAGTCGGCCTTGCAATTCAGGTACAAGATCGGAAGGCTTGGACATGTGGAAGGCGCCAGAGCAAATAAATAAAATATGATCGGTCTTAACTACGCCATGTTTAGTGGTGACCGTTGAGCCTTCAATTAATGGCAAAAGATCCCGCTGCACACCTTCACGTGATACATCTGAGCCTTGTGTTTCGGAGCGTTTGGCGATTTTATCGATTTCATCAAGAAAAACGATGCCCTGTTGCTCCACAGCCTCTAAAGCAGTCGTTTTTATATCGTTTTCATTAACAAGTTTCGATGCTTCTTCCTGCTCTAAAAGATTTTGTGCGTCTTTGACCTTTATACGCTTGGTTTTCGTCTTATTATTAGAAATACTACTGAATAGACTTGACAGTTGATTTGTCATTTCTTCCATGCCTGGTGGCGCCATAATTTCTACACCAATGGCTGGGTTTGCAATCTCAATGTCAATTTCCTTATCATCAAACTCACCTGCTCGAAGTTTATCTCTCAGAAAAGAACGAGTTGTGTCACCCTTAGGTTGGTCTTGATTGCCAATGTCTAAATTTGAAGTTTTCGCTGGACGCAATAATGTATCCAAAATACGTTCTTCTACGGCATGTTTGGCTGCGGCTTGGTTTTTTACCACTTCTTGTTCGCGAAACATTTTCACCGCTGTATCCGCAAGATCTCGAATAATCGATTCCACATCACGACCGACATAGCCAACTTCTGTAAATTTTGTAGCTTCAACTTTTAAAAATGGCGCGTTGGCAAGTCTGGCAAGTCGTCTTGCTATTTCAGTTTTTCCGACGCCTGTAGGCCCGATCATGAGAATATTTTTTGGGGTTACTTCTACACGAAACACATCGTTGAGTTGCATTCGCCGCCAGCGGTTACGCAGTGCAAGGGCAACAGCTCGCTTAGCATCTTGTTGACCGATAATATGTTTGTCTAATTCTGCCACTATTTCTTGCGGAGTCATGGTTTCGATTTTAGGCGTAAGATCGTTTAAACCTACATTTTGAGTCATAAATAATATCAACCTTAATTAAAAGCAAAAAGTGTGCAGCAAGCGCCGCCGCTTGATGTCAGCTTGATGGGCCTATTCAAGTTCTTCGATGCGAAGATTATTATTGGTATAAACGCAAATTTCAGCAGCAATACCTAAGGATTTTTCCACAATTTGCCGTGCGCTTAAATCAGTATTTTCCATTAAGGCGCGGGCTGCAGATTGGGCAAAAGGACCGCCCGAGCCAATGGCAATTAGATCATGCTCTGGTTCGATCACATCGCCATTACCGGTAATAATAAGCATAGAGGTTTTGTTTGCCACAGCCAGTAGGGCTTCAAGTTTACGGAGAATTCGATCGGTACGCCAGTCTTTGGCAAGTTCAACAGCTGCTCGAACTAAATGACCTTGATGTTGCTCCAACTTACCCTCAAAGCGCTCAAACAGCGTAAAAGCATCGGCTGTGCCGCCAGCGAAACCAGCCACTATTTGATTTTTATAAAGCCGTCGCACTTTGCGAGCATTGCCTTTCATGACTGTATTGCCCAAGGATACTTGGCCGTCACCTCCGAGCACGACGTTCTCACCTCGTCGTACGCAAACAATCGTTGTACCTCGCATTTGTTCCATGATAATTCCTTGATTAATAATAGAATCATCAATTTGGGGGCTATCATGGTAATTTCAAGGGAGAATCGATAAAAAACTTATTTATTGTGAACTACTTGTGCATCATAGCGCTTTGCTTTAAGAGTGCCGGCAAGTTGCTTGGCATCAGCCATACTACCAAATGGTCCGAACCGAACTCTATACCAACGTTGATTTTGTACTATGGCTTGTTGGATAAAAGGTGAAAAGCCGCGATTTTCTAACTCACGTTGTAATTGATCTGCATCACGTGGCGAGCGCAGTGATGCTGTTTGCACATAGATCCCTGCTGGAACATTGGCCGCAAATTGTCGATCATACTGTCGTCTAGACTGATTGATATTCTGTTGGGCTTGGTTAAAACTATATTGATTGACAGGCTGGGAGCGTGACGCAAAGCCTGCAATATCGTCAATACTTAAGGGTTGATTAGGAGATCGTTGAGGCAAATTTGACGGTCGATATGTGTTAGACTCATTGCTTGCATACACTTGTTGTGACTGGCCTTGGCGGTATAAAAAAGGCTTGGCTTCAAATTCAGTGCCGTCAAAAGCCCCTGATTTAATAGCCCTATGATAAGCGAGCAGTTCTTTATAGTTCATGCCGTGTTGCCAAGGGGGATACATTGTCATCGCGTACTGATCTGGTGTTTGCAGGCTGAGATAATATAAAAATCCAGCGAACAAGACCACACTGGCACTACTGCTGAGCCAAAGCCAGCCAGGGACTGATGTAATAAAGCTGCGCACTTTGTGAAATTTAGCTGCGTCGGACATGACCACTCCTTGGGGCTGGAAATCCATTTCGATTAAGTATACAAACACTTTCTTGAAATGCCAGTCGATGAGCAATCAAAAGGACAATTTTCCCTTGAACATATCAATAAACCAACATTTATCGTCAAAATGTCGAACTAATGAACCGAGTCAAAACGTTTATTTTCAAAAGTTATCAAATGTAAAAAATCAATTGCATAAATTATTGATCGAGGCTGCTCATCTATTAAACAATTTTTATTTAGATCCTGCAAGTTGGGATGTTGCACACAAAATTGACGACACAGTCGTAACCACTGCCGATCACAGTATTCATGCATTATTAACTGCACGGTTAGAACAATTTGGCTTTAATATTCCTGTAATCTCGGAAGAGTGTACAGCTGAAGAATTTGCTGCATTTACGGCTAAGCCGCCAGCAGTGTATTGGTTGATTGACCCTTTAGACGGCACTTATGGGTTTGTGAGAGGTACGGGCCATTTTGCTGTTAACGTGGCATTGATATATAAAACTCAGGCAATTGCAGGCTGGATTGCTTGGCCTCGAGTGGGTTGGGTTTGTTGGGCGTTTGGCGATAAAAGCTATGATTCAGGAGCATTTTCCTTTCCTGTACGAGAACCAGAGTCTATTGAGAGTTTAATCCAGTTGGTTCAACAGCCTAATCCCAGAGTGCTGGTGTCTTCAAGTCGCATGAAGCGTAAACAATGGATTGTTGATGGCTTAACACAGCACTTTGGTGTGCCTGCAGTTTCGAGCCTTGGCGCTGCCATCAAGTTTTGCGCTATGTTTCGTGGTTATGGCGATTTATATCCAAGATTAGCTGGTACCTGTTTATGGGACATTGCGCCGGGGCAAGTATTATTGCGTGCTCGTGGTGGTGAAATTTATCGACTTGATGGCTCAGTAATGAATTACGACTTTGGCCTTAGTATTAAAAATAGTCATTTTTTAGCGGTTGTAGACCGACGTTTACCCGGCTTACCAAATTTTTTGGCCTATCTCGAAACAACGGAGCAATCATAGATTCTAATTAAGAATTAATTGCGCATACCATATACCCGCCTGTTTACAGCAGTGTTTGATTTCTACACAGGCGCGATGTGTTAGAGCTACACTCTCTAATGTTGTTTAGGTTTAAAAAAGTTAAGAAGCGCAACTATGTTAAAATCTAAACCTCATTAAAAAAACGAGAGGGACAAGCATGGAGTGGGACCAATTATTAGCACCCAGACGATTTGTTGTTCAAAAATCAAGTGCTGAAGAGGGTCGTAGTCAATTTCATAAAGACTATGATCGATTAGTGTTTAGCCAGCCTTTACGCCGCTTGGCTCGTAAAACACAGGTTCATCCATTGTCACTGAATGATAATGTGCACACGCGCTTGACCCACAGTTTAGAAGTCGCATCGGTAGGGCGCTCGCTTGGTCAAAGGTTAGGCCAATATCTACAAGGTCGGGGCGTCCTGCCGGCGAGGGTCGAAGCTGAAGACCTTGGTGTTATAGTTCAAGCTGCCTGTTTGGCCCACGATATCGGCAATCCGCCATTTGGACATACGGGAGAAGATTGTATTCGAGATTGGTTTGCCCAACACCAAGATCATAGGGTAATGAGCCTCATAGGCAATGATGATGAAATGCAAGATTTACTGTGGTTCGATGGTAACGCACAGGGTTTTCGTATCGTGACTCAGTTAGAAAAACATTGGTTTACCGGTGGCTTGCGGTTGACCATGCCAACTCTTGGCACACTGTTAAAGTACCCTTGGTTTTCCAGTCATGCTATAAAACCTGGTAAATTTAGTTGTTTTCGCGCAGAAGCACACTTGCTACAACAGCTGACAAGCCAGCTTGGGATGCCTAAGCAAGGCGAGCGCTGGGCACGACATCCATTAGCTCATCTAGTGGAAGCTGCGGATGATATTTGTTATTTGATTTTAGATTTAGAAGATGCGGTTGATCTTGGCATAATGCATTGGGCCGATTTCTTAGAGCTTTTTAAGTCTATCGTCGAGCCATCTGAGTTGAAGAATATTACACAATCCATTCAACCAATGCGAACTCGTATGGCGTTGCTGCGTGGTTTTGCCATGGATCGTATAATGGCAGAATTTATCCAAGCGTTCATCCAACATTATGATGAAATTTTAACTGGTGAGCTGCACAGCCCTTTGATTAGCTTAATTGAAGATCCAAGTGTGTTATTTTTCCTAAAAGCTGCGAGAGCCTTTGCTCAAGATATTGTGTTTCGAAATCGAGATAAAACTGGGGTTGAGATTGGTGCCTATGCTGCACTTGAAACATTAATGACAGCCTTTATTGGTGCAGGTCATGCTCTTTGCGAGCTTGGTTTCAACGGTTTATCACGACGAGATAAAACATTGATCGAGATGATGGGGAGCTGCCAACCCCACGAACAGTTGTCTGCTTACATGGTGTACTTACGAGTTTTAGATTTTATTAGTGGAATGACAGATCAATATGCTGCAAGACTTGCTAATCAAATTCGCGGTATCTTTTAAACCAAATGTACAAGGGTCCCAGGACTGTTAGTTGAAGCCAGTGACTTAAGACCTGGAGGGGTTATGACACTACTTATTATTTATCTTTGCGTAGCTATTGGTGTGTCTTTTGTCTGTTCGATTTTGGAGGCCGTTCTTTTATCGATAACTCCAGCTTACGTTGAGGGCTTAGATAAAACCAAGGCTTCTGACACTCAAGCTGTGATCCAAGTTCGTGACAAGCTTGACCAATCGATATCTGGTATCTTAATTTTAAACACTTTTGCTCATACCATAGGAGCAGCTGGCGTTGGTGCCCAAGCATCCACGGTTTTTGGTTCTCAATGGGATACAGTTGTCGCGATTGTATTAACGTTGGCTATTTTGTATTTATCTGAAATTATTCCAAAAACTATCGGTGCAACTTTTTGGCGTCAGCTTGCTGTGCCAGCGTCCAAAATCATTCGTCTAATTACCAAGGCTGTGTACCCTTTAATCTGGGTGTCTACTTTTATTACACAAGTGTTTCGATCAGGTAAAGAGCACAAAGTCACTCGCGAAGAAATTATTGCTCTGGCTTCTTTAGGGCACAAAATGGGGACATTGATTAGTCAAGAAAACGAATATGTTGCCAACGTTTTACAGCTTCGTAAAATGACCACTAAGCAAATTTTAACCCCAAGACGAGTGGTCCACTTTTTGCAAATGGACATGACAGTACAACAATCGTTAGAACTTGAGCAGACTGCTCATTTCTCAAGAATTCCAGTTTTTGGTGAAAATCGCGATATTATCGTCGGTTTGGTGACTCGTATAGAATTGCTAATGGCCGATCGAGAAGGCAAAGGCGAAAGCCTAGTAGGGCAGTTAGTATCACCAATTACTCGAGTTTCTGAGCAAAAACCAGTTCATGAATTGTTAGACTTATTTATTGAAACCCGCGCTCATTTGTTTTTGGTAGAAGATCAATACCAGCAGACCGTTGGTATTGTTACTTTAGAAGATGCTATTGAAACTATGCTGGGCAGAGAAATTATTGACGAAACCGACCAGGTCGAGGATATGCAGATATTTGCCAAGCAAATGCCTAAGATCTAAATGTTAACATTTAGATCTTAGGCATTGACCCCAACATATTGATTATAAACTTGGATGGCTTCGACTCGATTCCGGATCGCAAGTTTCTTGTAGATGTTATGAACGTGCAGCTTAACCGTGCCTTTGGCGCGGCAAAGGTGCTCAGCAATGTCTTCGTTGCTCATGCCTTGATTAATAAAGGTTAGAATTTCCAACTCGCGGCGGCTTAATTGTTCCAACCGATTATTCTTACGGTGATTTTTTCTTTCTATTTTTTCAAGCGCTCTTGAAACCAGTAGTATGGCTTTATTTTTTTGTTTTGCCCGTCGTATTTGTGGGTGCAATAATTCAGTTAAAGGTGTTAATACATCTTGCAAGGCATTGGTTTCCGCGTATTCAATTGCAGCATAGAAGTAATCGAGTGCTTCGTTTTCCTGCTCGCTATTCCACAGTGCAGCGCTTAAAAATAAAGAGCCGTAAAGCCATAGCAAACGAAAATCCTGCGCGTATGCCTCTTTAACTTGCTGCTCTAATCGATGAATGTTGTCTTTATTACTGTTTTGCAGTGAAAGTAAAAACGCCGTGATAATTTGTTTCATCATGTGCCACATGTCTTTTTGTTCTATGGCGTCCTCGATGATTACAAAATACTGTTCATACTGTTTTAAGGCGTTCTGGGCTTCACGAGCGCTGGGGCGACCAATAATCTGTATATCATTAAGTAGTTTTAAAAATAAAAATGACATGGTCCAAGGTTTTAGCAGCTCGCTAGGCCGAAGCTTACCTAATGGCCAGTGTCTTGTTTGATGGGGATTAACTTTCTCTTGTCGATAGGCTTCTTGTAACTGACGAAAATGAGAAGTTAGCCGCGTCAATGTATTATGAATATGTTGTTGCGCATCTGTAACTGACTCGCTAAAAACCAGTGTCAGGGCTCGGATCCACTCTTGGTACAAAAAAGCTTCTTCTGGAATTTTGCCGGCATGGCTATCCGAAAGACGAGCCGTAATCCTGCGTGCAATGGCTTGTCCATGAGAAGAAATAATCTGCAATGGCGAAACACAGGTATCAGTCCAATCCACAATAGAGAGATTGGTTTCAGGGTCTAACAATGATTCTGCATGATCAATAGATTGTAAGATTTTGCGTAAATGCTTTTTATTAATACAGAAAAAGTCAGTGAGTCCAATTAATGCAATACAAGGTGCAGCGACAGAAAAGCAGCGCTCGTCAACTGAGCTTAAAAAAACCTGTTCCATTTTTACCAGTCCGTCAGCTAAGTGACCGCTTGAAAGAGAATCTCGGCTTGATTCATATTGACTCATGAGTTGCCAGATTGGTTTTGACGCTTGATAAAACAAGAGATCGGCTTGAGTTTGATCTGTACTTAAGACATTTGAAATTTTCTTAAAGTCATCTTCAGGCCCTTGTTCCCAATAATAACTGTCTGTATCTTGTAACGACCAATAAAATTTTGCTTTAAAATAGTAACTCAATTCAAGTGCTTGGTTATTGCTATTCTGCGTAAAGGCGTCAAAAGCATGCAAAGGCTGCTTCAGGGTATTTGCCGTACCACGTAAGTAGTCAATGACTCGGCCGGGTTGTTGTGACATTAAAAATGTCAGGCCAGCAGTATTTTGTGATTGAGCGCAAAGCTCAATAATTTCTTGAATATAATCGTGTTCCATATACAGTTTACACAGCTCAACGCAAAGACTTGAAAGGTCCCGTGGTACCATCAGTCCCAAAGTGTTAAGTTGTCGTTGTTCTTGGCATATATGGGTAAGTACGGTTTGCATACTTTTAATACTCCACCGAAAATGTAATCGGGGATGAGTAAATTGCTGCAATATAAGGTGAGAGCATAAACTGGACAAAAGCTTACTTCGCTGTTGGCGCCTTGAGTCGTAAAAATCTGCATGAATACTATTTGTCGGCGTTTGATTGACTTTAATTTGTGGATCACAAAGGTCCAAGCCTTCAGGCGTAATCACGGGTAATGCATGAGCGGTCAGTAATATTTGAATATGATCAATAGATAACGAGTAAATATAGGTTGAAATCCACTGATGACCGGCAAGCCACTCTGAGGTATAATCTGCGCCATCGCAGAGGTCACATAGACTTCTTAAGCAGGGTTCTGGCCAAAATTCAAATAGTTCAGCGATAGACTCAATAGTGTCGAGGGATGGTTTGTTGGGCCAGCGCACAGTAAGTCGCTCGTAATCCTCTAAAGTGTAGCTCAGCAGGTTTTCGCCAAGATGAAATAACTCATAAAAAAAGCGAGTTTCTGCCAGCCAGATTGGCGGCGATATGCTTGACGTTAGAATTAAGGTGTGGCTGTGTGAGTTTTCTGCAAACTTGATCAGAATCTCTTGTGCTTGTGTTTCTTCTAGTCGATCAAGTCGCACGAGAATAATAGTATGAGCGTTTGGCTGAGTTGCGCTGGTTTCTTTTATATAATGTATTAAATTTTCAGGCGTGTTTAATCGCCTTGATTGCATTAGCTTGCTTATGTCAAAAGCTGTGTAGTCGTGGCGGTTAAGTGTGGCCAGAAAACGAGTAAGCCATGGTTCAAGCCCAAAACCAGGTTTAGCATAACAGTGAACTAAATGACGAGACTTTAATAAGGAACGCAAAAGTTCACTACGCTCAGTTGAGGTACTGACCAGTGCTCGAGTGACCTTGGGGTCTCGGGCTTGGGACTTCGCCCAGACGGGAATTTGCGCAAAGTCTTCCATGTTGACATAATTTGAGAAATCATTCGGCATATAATAGATCCGTTCTCTACGCTTTATAAGGTGAGCTAGTGACCCAGTGACCCAGTGTTCTATGAAGAGTAAAAGGGCGGCTATATGGATTTGCCGATTATATCTTAAACAGAGCCTAAATTCACTGTCTGTTCACAAAAAAAACAACTTGACCCATTAAGATTATTCATATAACCATTGTTTCCTGATGCAATAGAGTGAATACAGCACTAGAACTCAGTATTTTTAACATTAAGCACTAAAGACAAACCTCGCAATATATGCCTTTAGGTCTATTAATCTCAATTTATGCTCGATCTTCTTTGTGAGCCGTTTTCGTTCTACCCATTAGGATGATATGATCGGAACGCAATTGATAATTAGATCAGTGTACCTAAATCTTAAGCACTTCGGGTATGAGCCAAAGTATAGTCATGAAGGATCGGGCGACTGTTATGGAACTACAAAGGCTTGCGCAGTTAAAACATGGCGATCAGTTTAAGTTTAAGATGCTCGGCGATGTGAGTCTTGTCGCCCACGGGTCTACCTTTAGCCGTGGCACAAATTATAGAGTGCCGCCTTCTCATGTATCAAATAGCGCCAATTTTATTTTTCTGTTTGAAGCCTTTTACATCGTTTTTGAATCAATACGACCAGTTGGCTACGCCATAGTTTTACCTTGTATTTTATTAACATCATTGCTAAACAACGGCGCTACTAATAATGGTGGGGCCGCAGGTAGCCCTTTAACCGATGTAGACATCCTACGTTTGATGTCAAGCCAGCTTTGTGATCAAAGGCCACTCGGTGTTTGTTATCGTGCTTATCAAGGCACGCCTCACTTATGTGTCTATCAGCGATTAATGCCACAAGATACCATAGCAGTCTTAGAAGATGCAGTTCATCAAGTTGCAGATTGTGCGCTTATGATTTTGCAAGGAGGGCGGCAACATCATAACTATTTATCCAAATCTTCTCGTCAGCTCGATTTGGTTTAATCTGCTACATACTGCTGGAGCTTGTATGACCTATAAAAAAAAATGCCCATCGCTGCTGTTAGCAGTGTTGTTGTTTCTAAGTTCTATGAGCATAAATCAAAGCGTAGCGGCCACCAACTGGCAGGCTTCAAGTTATAGCCACTTTTCAAATAATGAGCCATTGGTGGCCTTGCTTGAAGACTTGTCAGCATCGATTAAAGTGCCTATCAAATTAAGCAAAAAACTACGAGCCGCTGACCATCCAGTGTTCAATGGTGAGCTTAACGGATCGTCGGCCAATGTACTGAATAAAATTGCCAGGCTTTATAACTTGGTGTGGTACTTTGACAACCACATGGTGTACGTTTACAACGGCAATGAAAACTCAACGCAATTAATTCAAATGACTAATATTAGTCCAGCAATTGCCAAGCAGTCGTTAGAGCAATCTGGTGTATACGACACTCGATTTAGTTGGCAGCCTATGAAAGGCGCAAAAACCGTCATTATATCTGGACCTCCTCGGTACTTAGAGCTTGCTCAACAAGTTATTCAAGCTTATGACGGTATGGCGGCGGCTAAAACTGATAAGAATGCCCATAGTGTTCGAGTGTTTCCTTTAAAGAATGCTTGGGCAAAAGATCGAACCTTGCAAGCTCGAGGTGAGAAAATTATAGTGCCAGGGGTTGCAACTAGCGTACAACGAATCTTATCTCACCAGCGAAACCCTTTAACTTTAGTGGACGATGATGACTTAACGCGCGGCGCAAATGGCCAAACCAATCAGTTTAAACAAGCTCAAAATGGTGCGACTGGTGAAACATTGAAGGGCGAGGGTTTAACTGGCAAAGGCATGAGTGCGCAAGGCGTGATTCCTATTAAGCAAAAAGTAATCGACACACCGGTAAACGCTGATTCCTATGTAGAGGCAAGCCCTTCCCAAAATGCTGTTATTGTGTATGACCTTGAATCAAGAATGCCCTTATATGAGTCGCTCATAAAAGCCCTTGATGTAGCCTCGGATCAAGTTGAAATTGAAGTGTCTATTATTGATGTTAAGACCAATCGACTTAATGAGCTTGGTATTTCTTGGCAAGCCAGTGGTGGAGATGCGCGAGGTGGTTTTGGTCAGCCGAGCGAAATTTTTGAAGCAGATGCTGGAGCTAATGTTTTAGTCGGTGATCGAATTAATTTATCCACTATCGTTTCAGGTCAGGTCGATTATTTTTTAAGTCGGGTTCATGCCTTGGCACAAGATGGTGATGGCCAAATTTTATCTCAGCCAACAGTGTTAACTGTTGATAATCAAGAGGCCCTCATTGACAATTCATCGACATTTTTCGTTCGTTTGCAAGGTCAAGAAGAAGTGGATTTAGTGCCAATTACGACTGGCTCAATTCTCCGAGTGACTCCACGTATTATGGATCAAAAAAAACGTATTTCTCTTAGTATTGATATTACTGATGGTGAGCGCAATCAAAGTCAAGATGTGGACAATATTCCAAGTATATCCTCAAGTCAAATCAACACCCAAGCCATTGTCGATTCGTCAACCAGTTTGCTAGTGGGTGGCTATTACTATGATCAACAATCGTCAGGCCAGAACAAGGTTCCAATTTTAGGTGATATCCCTGGCCTTAAATTATTATTTTCTAACAGTCGTAAGTCTCGAGTGAAAGTGGCACGACTTTTTTTAATAACACCTCGTATTATTTCGGAAGATCCACAGCAAGTATTAGTGCACAAGTCCAAACAGTTAAAAGACATGGTTGAGCGTGAAAAATCGTTTTATGATACAGGCTATACTGAGCCAAAATTATCGATTTTTGATTGAGATATCATTTAAGGATTAAATGAGACAAGGATGATTGACTCATAACACGCGGATTTAAAATTTAACTGGAAGTTAATTTATGTCACAGCAAGAAAAAATACAATTTACGGTCAAGAATGGCCGTTATGCTGGTTCGGTGATTGATCTAGAAGTAGACACAGAGTATAGCCTGGGGCGATCCTTTCATTGTGATATAGCGATAGACGATGCACGCTTTGCTGAACGCCAAATGCTGCTTAAAGTGAATGACGCCGGCGTTCAGATTAAATTGCTGGCCGAAGGTACCTTGTCGGTTAATGGTCAGTCAAAAGACACAAATGTGCAATCTGAATGGCGGCAAATGAATCCAGATTCAGTGTTTGCCATGAATGATCTGGAGTTTGCCTTTGATGTGCCTGAGGCTTTACTGTTAGCGTATCAATCAAACTCAGATACTGATGAACAGCCAATAACGATTTCCACATCAACATTAAAAAATAATACCAGTGGGAGCAGTCGCAACCGCACAACTAGTTCAGCGCAGGCGGATCCAGCATTTACTGAATTAGAAACTCAGGTGCCTGGTGAAAACGATGAAGAAAACCATGCTGGGGTATTGCCCAGTCTTGCAGATGAACTTAATTTTAAACCAGATGTTGGTCCTAAATACACAAGAGCTAAAAAAACGGTGACGCCACCTCAAGATAGTCGCAGTCCAATTTGGATAGGCGCAGGATTAGCGTTATTTGCCTTAGTTTTTGCTAGTGGCTATTATTACTTAGGGCTTGAGCCAACAGCAATTGAGCCGTTAACTGTGCAAAAGGAGTCTAATCAATCAACACAATTGGCAAACTCTCAAGCCGGTAACAAGTCAGCAAGACTTAATGATCGAAATTTAAAAGCCTTTGTGTATGAAGATGAAGTAGCTGAGGCGGTGGCCCAGTCCACCACGCCAGTGCAAATGTCTGATGACCCATTTGCCGCTTACGATCAACATCGTCCTTTAGATAAACCGCCAGAGCCAATAAAGCCAGAGGTCAAATCTACCGGCGAGTTAGTTGAAGAGGATTTGAATTTAGATCAAAAAACCTATTCGACGGATGAAACTGCAGACAATTTTACTGGCGGTGAAGGAATCTATGAGCTCGATGAGCCAACTGCAACTGCTGATGTTTTCGACGACTCTAACGTTGGGGTAAATGAACTGCCTGATTATAACGTACAACCAACCGCTGCAAAAAAAACCAACGGGGCTCAAGTTGATGCTGACTTTGGATCACTTGATGGGCAATTAAAGCACCAATCCGACGCCGATGATGCCGATGATAGCCAACAAGCTGAGCAAGCCCAGTCGAACAGTAAATTAACGAATGGCAGCGCGGCTGCAACTGATGATGAGCCTATCACTATTAATGATTCAGCAATCGCTGGAGGCATTGACGATAAAGAGGATTCTAAAGATTTATTGGCGGTTATTCACGGCAAGGCCATGTCTGACTCAATTGTAGTGCGCTTAACCGAAGACCTTTTGGCAGGGCTCGGCTTAGGTCATTTACGAGTGGCCACGCGCAAGCCAAAAAAGAATGAGATAAAACCTGTGATAGTCGTTAATGGCTATATAAACAATCGATCGCAATGGATACGAGCTAAAGAAATATTAGCACAGGATGTGCCATCTATTGGCACACTTGCTGACAGTGTCTCGTCTCCTGAAGTTCGTAAAGCGCAGCTTGAGCGCTGGATAGCGGCGTCTGATTTAAAGCAAAAAGTAACGACTTATCTATCCGAGCAGGGACTTGTTGCCAAGGTTAATTTAAATCCATCCCAAGGCCCCACTTGGGACAAGATTGCGCAACGTTACGTTGAAGCCTTCGATAATAATCCAGAGCTTTTTGTCATGAAAGACCCTGGTGGTTGGTTGCAAATTCAAAGCATTAGTTTTGGCGACCGTCCTTATTTAGTGACCAGCGAAGGCGCTATTCTAACGCCTGGTGCAAAATTAAAAAATGGCTATACAATTGTGGCAATTCGAAAATCTGGCGTGGAATTAAAAGACCAGTTTGGTAGCTATACGTATGTGTTTTAATGAACGATACTTAATGAGTTTTTAATGTAGGAAGTGTTAACACTTCCTCGGTGTTAAGAAGGAATTTAACCGATGAGCCAGAATAAACAACCCATAATTCAAAGTGTTTTTGATCGACGACTATTGCAAAAAGATCAACTGTTTTTTTTAAAAGCTTTGCAAGAAATTGAGCTGTATCACGGTAAAGTGGTAGGTATTGGTCGTTCAAGTAGTGCTTTGAAAAAACAAGCCGATGTAAACGTGGCGGTAACAACCGCCTACGATGAAGTACAAATTGGCTTAGAAGCTGCGCACGGCTTATTACTCGGCGTTCACAATGGTTTTGATGTGCTCAGCGACGATAGCATTTATTAAAAGTCTGCCATTTTACATCGGAGGTTTCCATGGCAATTACCGGTATTGAAATAATCGCATCACCAGCAGTGTCCTACACTACAAGTCCTGTCGGTATAGACGCAGTCAATGATCCAAGCTTAGCAGCGGAGTTCGAAGGCTTGATGAATGATCCCGACATGATCGTCACACCTGCAAATGGCGCAGATTTTTACCAAGTGGAAAGCGGCATTACCAATCCGTTCCATATTGATACTTCACCAACCATCGGTGAAAATTTGTTAGAGATTATGCAAGATGTTCGAACTAATATAGACGGTAATTTTTCGTCACTTCAAACAGCTGTAACTGAAGTTGACGCCAACTCTATCACCGATCTTATCGGCTTACAATATGACGTTGTGCGCTTTAGTTTTGAGTTAGACATGACCACTAAAATAGCCGGGCAAATGTCGTCTCATGCGGATCGCTTTTTGAATCAGCAATAAAGTGAGACGTTAGATTGGTTTATGTCAGTTGGTCGAATTTAGTATTTGCCTATTAAATCGGTTTCAATTAGCATGTACAAAACATACCCAAAGCCATAATTGCTTTTTATGTTTTAAACACTCCTTCGCCGTTGTAAAAAGTAGTATCACGAGTATTAAAAGTGTTTTAATTCTTTAAGTGTATTCACTTTAGCGCCGATCCTTCGGCCAGAACATTTGTACAGAACTGGCCGTTGATTAAACAGCGCTCTTGCTGGTTCGAATTAATAATAAAGTCACGGTCTTTAAAAGTCCACATCTGACCTTGAGGTTGGCCAATGAGGTAGTTTGAAAATCAAATGGCCAGTTCGTTGGTGGGACATTATTCTTTTTGGAAAAGGCAACACTGTTAGAAGCATCCTTTTGAAAAATTAAAACAAGCAAGTTTGAATTTTAACCAATCGTAGCATATTAATTTTACGTGAAAATAAAATTAATAATGTAAGCGCTATTTTAGTGTGTGATTCCTATTTTCAGTCTATCTTAGGTCAAAATTCCTCAATAGCGTTGAAAAGACATGATTTTTTGAGCACAACTTATGAACTTATCAGGAATTTATGTAAAAAAACGCAATTTTATGTCCCAAAGGTATATGGTTGCTGAGGTAAGGCTTGACTATTCTATAAATATGGAGCAGCGGGATTAGCCGCTCCAACAACCAAAGTTCGATCCATGTTGAACTTCATTTTAGGGACAAAGGGGAATAATATGGCTGGTGGATTAAAACAAATTTTTAGCGGGATGTCGAAAATTGTTGGCATGGCAGAGCAAAATCTAGCCAGTAAAATCAACGGTATCGCTAAAGGCGAAATGGCGTCCGATGGTACAGAAGCCTCTAACAACGCAACAGGCCTTGGTGATGTTGGCGCTGGACGCGGTACAGATACTGGCGCAGCCGGTGCTGATGGCGCAGATGCTGGAGCAGGTGAGTTAAGCACAGAGCAACTGCTCGCATTACAGTACGATGTGCAGCGTTTTTCAATTTTTAACAACATGGCGACAAGCACAATGCAAACTGTGGCTGGTGCTTATCAGTCTGTCACAGGTAACTTAAATTTCCGATAAATTTGCGCTAATTTCAAGCCCAGTGTGCGTGCTCATGCTGGGCGTTATTCAAAAATTTTGTTACATTTTCTTGATCTTCTCTATATTCCTTTCTGGTTAGTTTGGCCAGTTTTAATGGCTAAATACGCCTAAAGGTTGCAAAAATTTCATTTCCTACATCTTTAGTTGTGGTTTTATTCCAAATATCTGATGGTATAGTCTTTATGGATGTATAAATCGGTTTGAAAATCGATGAAGAAGTGTCTAGAAAGTCAAAAAATGGTCCTTAGCACTGTAAATGGAATGAGGTGCACATGTTTCAAAATCAAACGAAGAGCTTGGCTGATCCCGATTTGGCTGAGGTCAACTTTTTTGGTTTTATGCAAAGCTTGCTGGGCGCTGAACAGCAAAATCGACTGGAAAGCATTTTAAGCGAAACTATTATTTTTGCTATGAACTCTGGTCAGTGGCGACAAGCTAAGCTAGTGCAAGCGGCTTATGAGCGAGTAGCTGCGCCTCACTCAGTTGGGCCTTTAGTGTCTGCTGCTTATATTGCCATGGGTTTTAAAAAACTTGATCAGGCTCTTGAAATTTTAAAACAAGCACAATTAACTGTGGCGCCAGATCAAATCTGGGGTTTACGAGCTTTTATTGGCTTATTTATGATTTTTACCCACCAAAATGGGCAAGCACCAGGTGTTTTACAATTGGTAGTAAATCATGGTGATTCTGCCAGCGCTCAGATGGCAACAGCCCTACTTGAGCAGTTTTTTAGCCAAACTTTTGGTGGCCATCTACAGACGGATTTTTCTCGAACTGACCATTCTACGGCTGATTCACTTGATGTTGATAAGAAGCGGACGAGGATCACCACAAACACAAAATCTCGAGTTGCTGTACCAGGCGTACCTTTGTAGTAGTGGTGCCAAGAGTGTTTATTAAGTATAGATCCTAAACCATAAACACTTTAGGTGCAGTTGACGTCACGTTGATTTGGAGTCATGGATCAAAATGAAAAAACCATTTTTGAATGTTATTGTAGTACTACTGCTTTTTGGTCTGGCTGGCTGTGATACTGAACTTTACAGTAATCTAACCGAGCGCGAAGCCAACGAGATGCTGTCGGTACTTGCAAAAAATGGCATTCTTGTGACTAAAGCTTTTACAAAAAAACGAGAATTCGTGCTGACTGTCGATCAAAGTAATATGGCAGATGCCATTCAGGTGCTGAACAATCTCGGCTATCCTAGAGATACTTACACTGATATGGGTACTGTTTTCCAAAAAGATGGGTTAATTTCATCGCCGTTGGAAGAGCGAGCACGCTATGTGTACGCGGTATCTCAAGACTTAAGTGATACTCTAAGCCGAGTTGATGGTGTAATAGATGCAAAAGTTCATGTGGTATTACCTGAAACAGACGTTACTGGAAATATTATAAAGCCGCCAAGCGCTTCGGTATTTATTAAGCATCAAGCAAATTTTAATCTGCAACCTTTTATGCCAAAAATTAAATTATTGGTGAATAAAAGTATTGAAGGTATTGATTATCAGGATATATCCATCGCGCTATTTCCTTCCGATACTGCTATTAGTGAGCGACCGGTTTGGGCAAATGTGCTCGGCATTAAAGTTGATCCAAGTTCGAAAGGGCGTCTAGTGATAATACTTGGTCTACTATTTGCACTAGCTGTCATTTCTTTGTTTGTGAGTTTTGCTCTGTCCAAACGAGACAAATCAAAAACTCGCACTACAATGCCGAGAGATCGTCAGGCTAGCCAGCAAAATCCCAGTCAAAAGTCAGGAGTTCGAGAAGCAAAAGAAAGCCAATCGGCCTAGGGAGTATTAAACACACCCTAACGGTGTTGACACTCCCAAAGTTGAGAATAAAAAATAGAGTGTGCGAGGTACATGACTGTGGCTGCAATTGATCAGCTTCAACAAAAGACTTCTTTCGATAACGCTGAGGTAAGTCTTGACGAGCAATTAATTTGGAATCAATTTAACACCTGTTTTATTACGCACATGCATGAGTCTTGGTGGGACCAAATTCCACTTGGTCAAACAATTGCAAAGTTAAGTCGATATAAGCATGCTAATCCACTTGCTACGCAGCATTTAATGACACTTTTTAAAATTGAATCATTGGATAAGCATCAATCTTATAGTCGGGATATGGTGTATTTCAGTTTGCGGGCCTATCAAAACTGGCTTGAAATCGCACAACATTTGGGGTTGATGATGTTATCAGTGCCTCTGAGCATGGAAATTGATGGCAAGCTAAAATTAAAGTTTGTCGAATCTTTTGGTTCAGTCGGGGATATTTTGACTTATTATGCGGCAGAAGAGGGGTTTCGTCATTTTTATAAATGCGTCACTTTTAAAAATCTACGACTTTTATGTCAAACACCAGCAGAGCAGCTGCTAAGGGAAGTAAGCTTTGAAGCTTGGTCTCTTTTGAGCTTGGTGTTACCTAAAAGCGTGACACAACGAGTTCACCTCACTTTAGATGCAGATTGGGTTGCGCAAATTCAGCAGACTCGAACGCGATTATCGAATAATGACATGGTGAGTAATTTGATGACGCATCTTTTACCTACTATTAATCATCGCCTACAATACCAACTGGATAATTAATTGCTATGAATACGCCCTTTGAGTTTCTCAATTCTACTATTCAAATTACACCTGGTCGTCGTGTAGTGAAAGCTCAAGAGTTTGATCAATTCGTGCAAGCGAATGATGTGTTGGCGTTTGCCAAACAACAGGTAAAAACCATCGAAGCGCAAGCTGTGCAAGCTTACGAGGATCGTCGACTAGAAGGCTATAAAGATGGTTTAAGCCAAGTCGATGATGAGAAAGCTGTTTTTTGTATGCAGGTGGCGCAAGATTTTGCCGGGGCTATTTCGGATATTGAAGATAAGCTTGCATCACTTTTGCCGAAAATTATTCGAAATTTACTTGGAGATATAGGGTACGACACTAGCTTTAAAGCGTATATCTCAAGAGCCTTACAAGATATTATTAATGAAAAGCGGGTGGTCATCAAAGTGCATCCTTCTCAGCGAGGGCTCATTGAAGAGCATTTGAAAAATCGACCACAAGTGGCAAGCGAGATTACGCAGTATATACGTGTAGCATCTGATTCCACCTTAGACAAAGACCAGGCTACACTGGAGACTGCGTCAAGTATTGTGGTACTTGATTTAAAGCGCCAGCTCGATTTATTGGAAGAATACACAACCCAAAAGTTAAAAGACGATATTTTTACGTTGGAAATAGGTAAAAGCCCAACAGCTGCTATGCTACTTGAACCAGCTTCTGCGCAGGGTCAGGGGCAAAAACACGCTCAGCGAGCTAAACATCTTGAAGTTGACACTACACATGAAGATGAAGAAATACCTTTTCGTGTGTATGAGAGCTAGGGAGTGTAAAATTAATGGATGATGTTTTTTCTGATACTTTGTTTAATGTTGATGAGGCTTTAGCCAGCGATCCTAGAGCAGGTGATGATTGGATTTACCTGAGCACTCTAACGTCAAAAAAAGCCACTATAGATATACCCCAGTCTCCCGATCAAGCGTTACCGCCTGCTCCAAAAAGTGCTGCACAGTCTTTTAGACTTAGCGATGCTGACCTTGCAATGCAACATGCGATGCGCAGTGTGGAGGGAGCCCAAGCTCATTTAAAGGCAGTGGACCAGTTGCGCATTGAGATTTTTGGTAGTTTAGACGCTTATCAAGAATTTTCGGGACAGGTTGAAAGACGTCTTGAAGTCGACGAGGCGTTTGCCAAAAAGCATCAGCATTTGATGCAGGTGCATGAACATGTCGTTAGCCAAATGGCTGGGGACCAGACAAAATATACAGTAGCTCAGCACATGCCTAAAAAATTATCGCCAAAAAAACAGGCTTCGAATGTTTTTATACCGGGACAACCAGTGGTTGCGCCGACTGACGTTGGCACTCGTCGACAAAATCATTTTTTGGGAAAAGACATGATTTAAGCAAATGGATTTTTTAGATGCATATTTTGCTGCGTATTACTTTGTTTTTGTATTGTGAGTGAATCAAGAAATAGTATTGCATGATCAATAGAATTTAAAAAGCTTTCGAGTGTAAGAACAAAATCGTCATACTCCATAGCGCCAGAATTAATTCGAGTCATCAAGAATACTTCTTTTGTGTCTGGGTTAAAACTAAACCAAGCGTGACCACTGCCTTGTCCAAAATGATTAGACGTTAGCAGTTTTTCGAAGTATTCCGTTTGATCTTCCACCGATGGCTCTGGAAATGAAGTATAAATGAATAATGTGTCTTCTGATGGAATTTGCTCTAACACGATAGTGTGTTGATCAAATCGAAGATAACAAGAATCTCTGTCGTCAAGAGTGACAGGGCCTACGCCAATATCCTGGCCAAACTTTGTTAAAATACTACTAAAACTCACAATAATTCTCTTTTTGCAGTTAGACTCAAAGTATTGTACTTTCTTTTGAAAGCCAGTGCTTAATTACCGAAGCTAAAAAATCCGCTAAGCTGACACTTCTTAATAGCATTAACCCGATTGGAAACTCCAAGCTTTTTATAAATACTGTGAACGTGTAACTTTATAGTGCCAAGCGAACGACACAAAAGATTCGAGATTTCCTCATTTGAACAACCACTCACCACTAATCCTAAAATTTCAGCTTCTCGTTTACTTAAGCTTAAATAAGATTCGTCAAATTCGTAATCACCTTTAAAACACGTTTGTATGTAGTTAAGTTGCTGTTGAATCTCTTGTGCTTTAGTTGATTTAGACTCTGCTTCTGGTTGGTCGTTTTTCAAAAGGTACCAGCTCGTGGGACCAAACCAGATCCAAGGTAAAAACTGAGTTTGAGTGTCCGCATTGGCTTTTATTATTTTGCTCATATGGCGTGCACTTTTCTTATAAGCATGTTGCCAGAGTAAGGCGATACCCTCAAATTGAGTGTAAAGCAACTCTACTTGTAGCATCGGCGGTGGAGTTGGAGCATTTTGAGTCTCATCGGTACCGTCTTCTAATATCTGAATAAAATATTCAAAGCCATGCAGTAACGGGCTTTGAATTTTTAAAGAACCAAGATTATTATTGCGGATGGTGTTTTTAATAAAGGTTCTCGCTTGGTTATTTCTATTTTGTTGTAAATAAGTAAGTGCTTCGATAAACCATAACGGCATAATAGTTTGGCTAAACGAGTCTGGTAAATTCATGGCGTAATAAGTTGCTTCTTGTAATCGCTCGCTTGCCATATGAGATTGACGAAGACTTACCGCAATTAAACTATTAAAATAGCTGGTCATAAAGCCAAGTAAGTTTTGTCCCAAAGACGTTAAATGAGACATGCTTGGTAAATTAATTTGCGGGATTGCGTTCGCTATTACTGCCTCATCTACTGGTTGTTCATTATCCTGCTGCAAGGCCTTTTCCGCTGAATTGACGTGGACATCAGCTAAAAAACAGTACATTTGATTGAGCCAATAACGAAATTCATTCAAATGTGTGGAGATTCGCTTGTCCGAAAGCAAGTTTTCAATATACTCTCGAAATATTTGTATACCTTCACATAGTTGATATCTATACCACAGGTAACAAAGCCCATTGAGAAAGAGTTCTGGCTTTTGTTGATTTAATGCCTGATCAATCATCAAGCCCGCCATATGCAGCACCTGATCAAGATTCTGATTTTCGACATGCTGTTGTATGTCAAGTAATAAGCTAGCTTGCGAGGGACGGGTATTGGTCGGAATTTCCACTTGATGTAAAGATACAGAAATATCGTTGGGCGCGTGGATTGTACTTCTTA
>Ga0115546_1000329_pt1 | contig 33337 bp, 23 predicted proteins | sample COGITO_mtgs_1004_FD_87186 | JGI IMG/M metagenome (GOLD analysis project Ga0115546, IMG submission 87186) | Pelagic marine microbial communities from North Sea - COGITO_mtgs_100413 | ecosystem: Environmental > Aquatic > Marine > Epipelagic | place: Germany:Helgoland, sampling site Kabeltonne...
CTAAATAAGCTTGATCACGGCTTGGCACCCATAGAGCTTCGCCTCTGGTGTATCGAGCTGCATTTAAGCCTGCCAGCAAACCTTGAGCAGCAGCCTCCTCATAGCCAGTAGTACCGTTAATTTGACCCGCAAAAAAAAGACCTTGAATTGATCGAGTAGCAAGTGAAGGAAATAGATCCCGCGGATCAAAATAATCATACTCGATCGCGTAACCAGGCCGAGTAATAACGGCATTTTCAAAGCCCGCAATTGTTCGAACTAGCTGTAACTGGGCATCAAACGGCAAGCTTGTAGAGATACCGTTTGGATACAGCTCTAAATGATCTAAACTTTCAGGCTCAACAAAGACCTGATGCTGGGTTCGATCAGCAAAGCGGGTTACTTTATCTTCAATCGATGGGCAATATCGAGGCCCTACTCCTTCGATATTGCCGGTAAACATAGGGGAGCGATCTAAAGAGCCACGAATAATATCGTGAGTCTTTTCATTAGTATATGCAATATAACAGTTCACCTGCCGAGGGTGCATTTGACGGTTGCCTAAAAAAGACATGACCGGTAATGGCAAATCTCCAGGCTGGGCCGTCATCTTGGAAAAATCCACACTGTTACTGTCAATACGCGGCGGTGTGCCAGTTTTAAGCCGACCGACTCTTGGGTGTAAAGCTCGCAAGCGTACTGCCAGTGGATTTGAAGGCTGATCGCCCGCCCTGCCTCCAGCGTATTGATTTAATCCGATGTGAATTTGACCTCCTAAAAATGTACCGGCTGTTAATACAACCGCATCCGCTCGAAATTCAAGCCCCATGGATGTGATAACACCTTTAACTTGATCGTTCTCCACAATTAAGTCATCTACCGCTTGCTGAAAAAGCGTTAAATTAGGCTGACGCTCTAATTTACGGCGAATTGCAGACTTGTAAAGCACTCTGTCAGCCTGGGCGCGAGTTGCTCGAACGGCAGGCCCTTTTCGACTGTTTAAAACACGAAACTGTATGCCGGCCTCATCAGTGGCCAATGCCATAGCACCATCTAACGCGTCAACTTCTCGCACCAAGTGACTTTTACCAATACCACCTATTGAGGGATTACAGGACATTTGCCCAAGGGTTTCAATATTATGAGTGATAAGGATAGTGTTGGCACCTGTTCGAGCTGCAGCGAGAGCCGCCTCGGTTCCTGCGTGCCCGCCACCAATCACAATAACATTGAAATGTTCAGGATACTGCATAAATTCTTGCCTTCTAAATACTATAAATTACTTAAAAACTATCGACGCCGGACACTGTTAGAGCCGAAATGTGCTTCAACTGCAGCGGCAATTCGCTCGACCTCAGTTGTAATTTCAGCGCCACTAAAAACGTCTTTATTTGCCTTGCGAGGATTTAACATCAACGAAAAAGTCACGGCACGCATGTTTTCACCCTGGTCTTTTGTCTCGAATAAGTCTGTTATTGTTACATCATCAAGCCATTGACTAAATTGTAAAATCCATTGGGCAATATAACCGGCTGGTTGCTGCTGATAAAGCCCAAAACACAAATCACGCTTCACGGGCAGCACATTATCTGGCACCAAATACCGACTGTTGAGTGGCTGCAAATGGAGCACTGACTGCTCAAATTCAAAAAAATAAGGCCGCACTGCTTTTAAACCAAAGGTCTTGACTAACGCCGGGTGAATCTCACCAAAAATACCACAAACTTGCCACGAACTTTGCGCAGAATCTAGTGCAACTCGTAAAACTGCGAATCGCTTTGGATGAAAACTTGACACGTAAGGGTGGAGCTGTGCGTCAGCTTGATCTGGCAACACAAAATCCATGTGTAAACTCAAACGAGTACTCATTTTTTCAATGAGGCCCTTACAATAGAAAAAATCGAAAACCCGCTCATGCTTTTGCCAGCTTGGCAAAATACTGTGCCCAACCATAAGCCCCCAAATAACCGCGAGCTCGTCACAGAGCCCATTAGCGGCTTCACTATTAGGTACAAAGCGAGTATTACGCTCAAACATTTGGATTTGCTCATTTTTAACTCTTACATTAGTTTCGACCGCGCTTAATGCTTGGATCAAATTATTGTTTTTCAGTAAAGAATAGGCTTTTGTTTCTGAATTATTAATACGTACATGATGAGCTAAGGCGTGATCAGCAGCACCACTGGTCAATAGGGCAACGTCTTGATCACTGTAAAAGCTATCGGTAAAGATCTCATAAAATCCCTCCGCAACTAATAAAGACTCCACACAGGCTTGTCTATTGTCAAAAACATGAGGACGGCTGCCTGACGCAGATGCAGGCAACAGACTTGGCAGTTGGTTATAGCCAACTGCTTTAGCAACTTCTTCAAATAAATCAGCCTCGAGCTTTAAATCCCAAATACGATGGGGCGGCACAGTAATATTAAGACGCCCATCTTGCTCAACCTTCACTTCAAGGCAACCCACTCGCTTGAAAATATCAACCAAATAGTGTGTTTCAAACTGGGTTGCAAAAAACTGATTAATAGCCAGCGTACTGGTTGTTATTTCAGGCAAAGGCGTACTGTAGGCCTTGCAAATACCTAGTCCTTGGGTTGTCCAGCCAAGATCAGTGAGTAAACGATGGGCCCGATAAACCCCTGCTACTGCAAGATCAGGATCTGCACCACGCTCATATCGAGCGCTTGCTAAGCTCTGTATGCCTAAGGCTTTGGCAGTTTGTCGAACGCTTACTGGATCAAATGTACCACTTTCTAAATATAAACATCGGCTTGTGGCTGTAGGCTTTGATGTCTCGCAACCCACAACACCAGCAACAGCAAGAATTTTTTCATCATCTGCAATGACCAGTGCGCCTTTAGGCAAGGCAACAGGCTCGCTACTGCCGAGCAGTAAAGCTGTCTCGCCTGCAAGTGCATCACGAACCTGAACCTGACCCTTAATTTTATGTCCATCAAAGACATGCATAGGTTGACCAATTTCAATGTTGACCAAATTCGTCACATCAATAGCTGGCGCAATAAGATTGGTACCTGATAACTCTATCATTTTCTTAAATTGAGGTGCTAATTCATGATGAGCCACCTCCTCAATAACGTAGGCACTAAGCGTATACGCCAGGCATTTCTCACTTGTCACCTGCGCCAGAGGCGCCGCTTCACTCACATCCAATATAAGGCTTGGCGGCCGTAGCAACGGCCACGACGTTCTCAGGTGAATCTCACGAGCCAAACCCAAATAGCAGTGATGATCACCTCGATTTGCCAATAACTCCAAGGTAAACACAATGTCTTGCTCATCAGCATCGTGCTCAACTCGCTTGACTTCAAGACCTATGTCTTCGAGTAATTCTTGAAATTGCGTCCAATCTGTGGGTAAGTTCATGCCTTGCGCGGATATATACGTCAATAAACAATTTAAACTGTCTTTCATTCTAATGAAGACCTCTTTTGGTATTGAACTGGCATTATTTGAGCCGTAAATTACAAGCCTAACCGCTGATGCACTCGTAAATCGCTTTCATACAGGCTCCGCATAGACTCAACCTTGTAGGCCATCGCCACAATACGAGACACACCCAACCCAAAAGCGAAACCTTTGGTCTGCTTTGGATCAAAACCAGTATTTTCAAACACATGCTGATGCACCATACCGGCACCAAGAATTGTCAGCCATTGGCCAGGCTGTCCATTTATGTTTGATTTTTCGCGAATGTCCACGCCTATTGAAGGTTCTGTGTAAGGGTAAAATTTAGGCTTAAAGCGCATCTGCCACTCATCACCAAAAATATGCTCGATAATAAATTGCAATACAGCTTTAAGTTCGGCAAAAGTCACACAGTGATCAACCCAAAGCCCTTCAAACTGATGAAAACATGCCAGATGTGTTGCGTCTACAGTCTCGTTTCGATACACCCGCCCTGGTGCTATAATTTTTAGCGGCAGGTCTTGCCCCTCGCGCTTAGCTCGCTCTAAAGCTCGAATTTGCACTGTTGAGGTGTGTGATCGCAACAGTAAATCGTTCTCCAACCAAAAAGTATCTTGCATATCACGAGCCGGATGGTGCTCTGGAATGTTCAAAGCATCAAAATTATGAAAAGCGGTCTCCACTTCTGGCCCTTGCACAGTCTGAAAACCAAGCATACGTAAAACTTCAATACAGTTGCGCTCAATAATGGTTAAAGGGTGCAATGCGCCCTTAATATTTAAAATGCCAGGCATGGTCAAATCAAGCCACTCTTGTTGAATTTGGGCTTGAATTTCTTCAATTCCTATTCGTTGCTCAGCCTCAGCAAGCTTGCCTTCCACATTTTTTTTCAATTCATTTAATTGCTGAGCGATTTTTTTTCGCTCATCTTGAGAGGCTTGCTTTACAAGCTCAAATGTTTTTTTTACCCAGCCTTTTTTTCCTAAGGCTGCAACTCGGCAGATCTCAAGATCTTTTAAGCTTTGAATTTGGTTGAGTTCCTCAAAAAAAAGCGCTTGCCTGTCCAGAAGCTCTTGTTGGATAGAATCGTTCATTCTGGTTCGCCTTTCATATTAGTGTGTGAGTCTATAAAGCCCGTAGGTGAGCATACCAGCCTTACGCTCTTTCACCACATCAATTTGCTTTGCAATTTTTTGCTGGTGAGCCTTCTCGATGTATAAATAACCACTGGGCTTTAAACTACCTTGCGCCTGAATTAAGTGAATGACTTCATCTAAGCAGGCCAGTTGAAATGGAGGGTCTAAAAAAATAATATCAAACCCTGCACCCTTGTACTGAGTAAGCCAATGCAGTGCATTGGCTTTTATCACCGAATAAGAAGGCTTCAAAGACCATTCAACACTTCGCTTCAAAAGTACCTTATACGCTTTCTCATCCAGTTCTACATTAACAACTAAGCTTGCACCTCGAGAGTAAGCCTCAAGACCCAAAGCGCCAGAGCCTGCGAAAAGATCCAAACAAGCGCTGCCCACAATCTCACTTTGTAGCCAATTAAATAAAGTCTCTCGCACTCTATCTGGTGTTGGCCTCAATCCAAGCGTATCAGGCACTTCAATTTTACGACGACCCAGCGTCCCTGCAATAAGACGAACTGCCACTTCATTTACTCCGACTGCTGTTCAGGCTTCTGCGTGGACTGAGAATCAGATTTTCGTTCGACTTCATCATCACTAAGCGGGTTTTCACTGCCCAATGTAATAATGGCAAGATCTTTAAAATAGCGATTAGTCATTTGTTTCACATCCTCCGCCGTAACTGCCTCTATTCTGCCATTAAAATCGCTTAAATAATCAAGCGGCAGATTGTAAAAACCCATACTGCCAAGGTACCCAAGCTGACTTGAATTACTTGCAGCGCGCAGCGCAAATTCTGATAAAATTTGTTGCTTAGCATCTGCCATCTCATTCTCTGAAGGGCCTTTACTTCCTAAAGCATCAATCACCAGGTTGGTCGCCGTAATAGCAGCCGCTGCCTGATCGCTTCGTGTTTGCATTTGAACTAAGACAGATCCAGTCCCTGCCATTGGTGACATCCCACTAGAAACAGAGTAAGCAAACGCTTTTTCTTGGCGGATTTTTTTGTTCAACAAAGATGCAAAGCCGCCACCGCCCAAAATATGGTTCGTTAAGTACAACGCAAAATAATCTTTATTTTGTCGCTCAACACCTGGCCCAAGCAAAACAATGTGCGTTTGATCGCTTGGAAAGTCGATATGTTTGTGAGTTTTAGCAATACTGTTCGCGCCCAGCGCAATAGGCTGAGGCTTTTCACCAGTACCAAGTTGATCTGAAATGCGTGTTGCCAAAGCTTCGACCCTGGCGCGGTCTATATCTCCAACAACTGCCAAAACCGCATTTTTTGCCACGTAAAATTGACTATGAAACTCAATAATAGAAGCGGCATTTATTTTGGCCAAAGATTTAAGCGTACCCTCGCTCGGATGACCATAAGGATGATTTTTACCATACAACATGTCAAAAACTGCATCTTTAGTCTGTGCATTTGGATTTTGCGCTTTATGAGCAATGCCTACCATTTGACGGTTAAGCTCTCGTTTTAAATCATCTTCAGCGAACTCTATTTCACTCACTACTCGTCCAAATAAATCCACGCTCGGCTCAAAATATATATCGTCGCTTAAGACCCGTAAGCTGGCCACCGCCATGTCCTGATAGGATGCTATGCCGGTTTGAGCGCCTAAAGTTTCAAATTCTTGAGCAACCGCCGTAGCATCAAGCCCTTGAGCGCCAAGCTGCACTAAATTAGCCGTCATACTTGCAAGCCCAGCCTCGCCTTGCGGATCGCGAGCACTTCCTGCATCAAACACTAAACGCACATCAACCATTGGCAAAGCATCAGAGGCTAAAAATAACACTGTCAGGCCAGCGGATGTTTGCCATTTTTCAATATCCAACGCCAAATTTGATTGAGGTATATCCGGAATCCCTTGAAGCTCAGGGAAATAGCTCTTTAAGCTTTTTGCTAAAGCTTCAGATTGAGGCTCATCTTGACCCTTCAATTGCTTACCGGGATTTGTCTCAGCTTTAGATTGTTTTGATTGCTCGGCCACCTGCTGCTGAGTACCACCTTGTTTTGTGCCCATTTGAGAAAACACAAGAATTAAAATCGCTGTGACAAAAATCAAAATGTTTAACGCTTTACGCGAAAATTTAGACGTTGTTTGTCTCATAGTGCCTCCAAAGTAGTCGCTTGAGCTTTTGATTGAGTCTGTTTAGGCTCGAGCGCTGGCTTAAGTGCAGACTCGGGCACTATCTCAGCAATGGTGAGTCGCTCACGATTTAAATAATGTCGCGCAACAGCCTGCACCTGGCTTGGCGTCACGGATGACAAATATTTATCCCAGTCTCGAGCTAAACGCCAATCTTGATCAATAACTGACAACTCACCTAACATGCTGGCTTGCTGAAAAATAGAATCTTGCGCAAAGACTTCCGCCGCTCGGATCTGTGCCAAAGTTCGAGCCATCTCAGCTTCGGACGGTGGTGACTCTAAAATCTTTTCAATTTCTGTAAAAATAGCCTGCTCAAGCTGCTCAAGTGTTTTGCCTTTCACTGGCGTCGCTGCAATAGTGAACAATACGTCACCACGAGCTGTAGGGTCATAGCTAGAACCGATACTTGATGCAATCTCTTGACCTCGTACTAAGTGAGTTTCAAATCGAGCACTCAACCCGCCATCTAATAAATTCAATAACATCGAAAGAGCAAAAACATCTTCTTTGTCTTTGGCCGTTGCAATACTTGGCGCTAAAAAGCCCATCATCAACTGAGGCACTTCGACTTTCTCTTTGACAACTATTCGCTTTTCACCTTTTGGTGGCATTTCGTCATAAAGCGGTAATAAAGGAATAGATTTTGCCGGTATATCACCGAAATGGATTTTCGCTAACTCAAAAACATCTTCTGGATTAACATCACCAACAACAACAACAGTACTATTATTTGGTGCGTACCACTGCTGGTACCACTGCTGGGTGAAGTCAAGGGTTAAACGCTTTAAATCGTGCATCCAACCTATGATAGGATTTTGATAAGGGCTCGACACAAAGGCAGCTGCATTAAAGCGCTCATAAGCAGTGCCAATTGGTGAGTCCTCAGTGCGTTGTCGACGCTCCTCCATAACAACTTTCACTTCTTTAGCAAACTGTTTTGAATCCATGGACAGCTTGGTCATTCGATTTGCTTCTATGGCAAAACTTAAAGGCAAGCGACTTTTTTCCCATGATTGATAATAGCCAGTGTAATCCCGGCCAGTAAATGCATTCTCTGAACCACCATATCGAGCAACTAAATCAGACAACTCACCTGGCCCAAAACGATCCGTGCCTTTGAACATCATATGCTCGAGAACATGAGAAACGCCGGTACTGCCGGTCAACTCAAAACTTGAACCAATACGATACCATATCTGACTGACCACCACCGGCGCCCGGTGATCTGGCTTCACCAAAAGCTTGAGCCCATTGTCCAACTCATAATTAAACACCTCCTGCACCTCATCTTGCACTTGATCAGCTTCTTTCACGGATTGCTGATCAGATGCTCGAGTCTCATTGGTAAAACTAAACGGCACTATTGCCGCGCATATCACACACCACCACTTACGATTTATCAGCAGTTGCTTTATTAGCAGTCGAACTCTCACAGTGCTTACCTCTATTGTGTTATTTCTTAAAAAGGCCATCTGACTCTTAACAGGGACAGACAAGGTCGATTATACTCTGTCATTCTATACTCAACGCCAAAAAAGTCGAGGTCAAACACTTTTGACCGTCGCAAACTACTTTGGTTAATACAGAATGCAATAGGAACCTATCATGCCCCCCCTGAACACAAGTCAATTCAACACCATACGAATCGCCACTAGAAAAAGTAAACTCGCACTATGGCAAGCCCATCATGTCGCTGATAAATTACAGGCACTGGGCCTTAACACAGTGCTTGTGCCTATTGTCACCAAGGGTGACCGTATTTTAGACGTTGCGCTGTCCAAGGTTGGCGGCAAAGGTCTTTTCTTAAAAGAAATTGAAGACGCACTTATTCAAAATAATGCCGATATCGCCGTGCATTCAATGAAAGACGTACCCTCAGAAATGCCACCAGAGCTCAGCATAGCAGCCATGCTGCTTCGCGAAGATCCAAGCGATGCACTTCTTGGCGCACCGAGCATTACGGCATTGAAGCATAACGCAGTCGTTGGCACTTCAAGTCTACGCCGCCAATGCCAAATATTAGCACTGCGGCCTGATTTACAGATCAAAATGCTCAGAGGCAATGTAGATACCCGTCTTGATAAACTGCAGCAAGGCGAATATGACGCTATTATTTTAGCAACCGCTGGCCTTAAACGTCTTGAGCTTGCGCACCATATTGGACAAAAACTACCAATCAGCCAAATGCTGCCTGCAGTTGCACAAGGTTGTGTAGGCATTCAATGTCGCCATCAAGATCAGGCTTTATTTCAAGTTTTAGCCCAGCTTCAAGACACCCAAACAATGCTCGGCATCACAGCGGAAAGAGCATGTAATCTCGCCCTTGGTGGTAGCTGTCAAGCGCCAATCGGAGTTCACGGCACCTGGATAGGTGATACCTTACAATTAACCGGCCTCGTCGGTAATTTAGTTGGAGATCTACTGTCCACCATGCAGTGCCAGATTATTCAAACGGCAGAACAAGCAATTGCATTGGGCAACCAAGTTGCAAATAAACTTTTTCAGCAAGGCGCCAAATCACTCTTAAAGTGTTAAACTCGCTCAACACTCTATTTAAACGCTTTGGGTATAGACCGAGTTGTTTTAGATATATGATAAAAATTTTATAAGCAAGCGCACCAACGAAAAGTGCTGCTACTGCGTTGACGAAAAATGAGGCGTCTTTATGACCGAAGAATCCCCTAACTCGAGTAAAAACTCCACAGCCCTCACCACAATTCCAGAAAAAGATGTGGAAAATGCTGAGACTGCAGTAATTAATGACCGGCACATACAATCTGAGCCAGGCGCTGCACATTCAAAAGCATCTAATAAACTACTATGGCTTCTGCTATTCGTGCAATTTTTACTCATTGCCGGGCTTGCCGGTGCTGGCTACTATTTTTATACAACTGTCAATACGGTTTTTGCTGACTCGGATGCCGCCGTAAAAGCGCAGCAAGGTCGGGATAAAACCACCCAAGTTTTAATCACTTCTTTACAAGACGATATTGTAAAAGTTGAAGACCAGGTTACTCAAATTTCTAGCTCTGCGTTAACCCAGATGAATGAGGAGCTAGAAAAAACACTCAAGCGCTTTAATGGCTTCGAAAATAGTGTTGATAAAATTAATAAGCGGTTGAGCGATCTCTCGCCAAGAGACGAGCAGCAATGGATGATTTCTCAAATTGAGTATTTTCTTAAAATGGCCGAATATCGTATGAATTTAACTGGCGATCATCAAGGCGCAGCTTTATTGCTTGATCAAGCCAGTGCTGTTGCAAGTCAGCTTCGCACGCCAGATGCCCAAGCGCTTGTAAAAGCCATTAGCCAAGACCGAGCTACAATTAAAATTGAAGGCTATTGGCAGCCTGAGCTTATACATGCCCAAATTGGTGCTCTTATAGACACAATTCCAAAACTCAGTGTTGCCTCCTATAGCAAAGACAGCTTTAAGGACAAAGCTGAGCCGACCGAAATATCATCAGAAGGCATTAACAAGATTCTATCGAAACTTGTGAGAGTTCAAACAACCGATTCTACAGTAAAGCCGCTGCTTGATCAGACCACTCGTAAGCAAGTTGAACAACATGTCTTTATGTTGCTCACGGAAGCTCAGCTTAATGTTATGCGACAAAATCAAACAGGCTTTACTAGCGCACTTAGCCAGTTAGAGCAGCTTATTAATGAAGCATTTGATGCTGATCAAAAAGAAACACAGTTCTTTATTGATGAAATACAACGGCTGCAAAAAGTTGAGATTACTAAACCAACTGTAACATTGGATTCAAGCCAGCAAGCTTTACGGAATCTAATCCGAATTTTTGAACAAAAGCAGAACTCGTAATAGATCTATTTAGAAAAGGCATTGTCCTATGTTAAAAATATTGCTGAAGCTAGCACTGATTATTATAGTTGCTCTGACCATCGCAGAGCTTGGACGCGATGACCCGGGCTATATTTTGATTAATTACAAAAGTATGATCATTGAGACCAGCATTTTAGTTGTTGTTATTTTTGGTCTTTTATTGGCAATGCTTATTGCATTCACACTTTCAATTGTTAAACCATTTTGGGACAGACTTAGACCTATTCCAACCAATCCAAAGCAAGAGCGGGCTTTGCATCATTTCACTCAAGGCATGTTAGCTCTATCTGATGGTGATTGGCCGACGGCTCAAAAACGTCTAAAAAAGCTCCCAAAAAATAATAATTTGAGTATTGTTGCCTCCTTGGGTGCGGCAAGAGCTGCCTATGAAACTGGCAATCAAGATCAGGCAAAAACATATATTGAAAATGCCAAAGTAATTGATCGCAAGCAAGGCCAGAAAAATAAACACCATTTGCTATTAGTGGACAGCCAATTAGCAATGTCTCAAGGTGACTATGGTGCAGCATTAAGAGCCTTAAATAAAGTCAGCTCAGATCATCAAAATAAAGCTTTTTGGAAGCTTAAAGCTCGAATACTTCAGCATTCTGGCCAATGGCATCAGCTTTATGCTTTATTGCCGAAAATTCGTCAAGATAAACTTTTTGGCGATCAAGAGTTATTGCAGCTTGAAGTAGATTGTTATGCAACACTAATGCACGATCAAGGCCTGGAAACCATTGACGAATTCTGGAAATCTATTCCCTCTAAACGTAGGGCGCTTTCTGAATTGGCACAGGTTAGATTTCGAGCCTTACTGAGTCAAAATGAAACAGCCTTGGCATACGAGGTGGCCGAACAACAAATTCAACGAGGTATTGATAGCCAGTGGGCTTTAGAGCTTGCAAAATTAAAAACTTGGGATTGGCAAACTCGCTATAACCTTATTACTAAATATATGGGTAATCTTGTCTCGGACCCAAAAGTCAGCAAAGCTTTAGGTTTAATAGCTCAACAAGGTGGTCATAATACAGAAGCCTTGGACCACTTTAAACACACTTTACAACTTGAGCCTAAAGACATGATTACTCAGTTGATGATTTTTGAGCTTGAAAAAGATCAAGATACATCGCTCAGCCCAGAGAAAAAACTTGAAATTATATCCAATACTATAAGGCTGTATTAAAATCAAATAATAAATTTGGCGCGGCCATTTCGTGCCAGCGACTTAATAATAAGAAAAGGAGTTCTTATGCTACTCGAAAGCGCTTTATCACGCCCAAGTTTTGTACGCCCCTGCCAAGCATTAACATCTCCATTAGCACTCTCTCAAATCAGCCCTGTCTTTAGCTCTCAAAGTCCTATTACAGCTCGGGCCGCGAGGCCGCATATCGCTTTTCGACAATCGTCATTAAAACAATCTCCAACCCATCAGCGACTTAATTTAATTCGATGTCAAGCGCAAACAAGTGGCTCAGAACTGTATCGAGATGACTATAGCCTCACCGGCTTTACAATGCCTCGAATTAACCTAACCTTTGACCTAAGAGATCCAGAAAAGGTAGTGGTAACGCAAAAATCTCATTATGAGAAGTCATTGTATAAAGATCTTGTGCTTAATATTAATCCAAAGCTTTGCCATCTCCAATCAATTAAAGTTGACGGCAAGCCAATTAATTATACAACTCACAATCAAAACCTCACTATTTCGGCGACACAACTGGCCACTCATCGCTGCTTTGACCTTGAGGTTATTTCGCACCTAAAACCTAGTGAAAATACAGCTTTAGCCGGTCTCTACGGTCAAGCCGGTTTGCTTTCTACCCAATGTGAAGCCGAAGGATTTCGCAATATTACTCCAGTACAAGATAGACCGGACGTGCTCAGCGAATTTACCACCACTGTTCTCTCCAACCCTGGTGATTATCCAGTAAAACTAAGTAACGGTAACGAAATTGCCCAAGGTCAAATGACTGATGGCACCCAGTTTAGTACTTGGCATGATCCGTTTGTCAAACCGACCTATTTGTTTGCCCTCGTGGCCGGTGATCTTGCTAAAAAAAGCAGTGAATACACCACTCAATCAGGCCGGACAATTAATCTCAACATTTATGCTGACGCCAAGGTCATAGATAAAACTGACTATGCCATGACTTCATTAAAAAAAGCCATGGCCTGGGATGAAGATAAATTCGGTTTAGAATACGATTTAGACACTTTTAATATCGTGGCAATCGACGACTTTAATATGGGCGCTATGGAAAATAAGGGGCTTAATATTTTCAACTCAAAGCTCATCTTAGCAAGCCCCGACACGGCAACTGATGCAGATTATAAAAATATTGAACGAGTTGTAGCCCACGAATACTTTCACAATTGGACTGGCAATCGAGTCACCTGCCGAGATTGGTTTCAGCTCAGCCTTAAGGAAGGCCTTACTGTGTATCGAGATCAAGAGTTCTCCAGCGATATGAATTCAAGACCGGTAAAGCGTATTCATGACGTACTTGCTTTGCGCCAAGCCCAGTTCCCAGAAGATGCAGGACCGATGGCTCACCCAATTCGACCCGAAAAAGTAAAACGCTTTGATAATTTTTACACGCCCACTGTCTATCAAAAAGGTGCAGAAGTGGTGCGAATGATTGAAAACTTAGTTGGCAAATCTGGTTTTCGAAAAGGCATGGACTTATATTTTAAAAGACACGACGGTACAGCTGCGACCTGCGATGACTTCGTTAAATCCATGGAAGATGCAAATCAGATGGACATGAGTCAGTTTCGCCGTTGGTACAATCAAGCTGGCACACCCAATGTTCAAGTAGTAGAAGGCTATGCCCCAAAAACAAAAGAATACCATTTAATTCTTAAACAAAGCTTAGCGTCAAATGCAGCCAACACACCCCGCTTGCCAATGGTGATTCCACTAAACTTCGCCCTGTTCGATCAACAAGGCAAGGCAATTTTAAATAAACACCAACATATCGAGCGTAAAATTATTCTCACACGACCTGAGCACCATTATAAATTTACTCATTTAGAACAAAAACCCATTGTGAGTTTAGGTCGCGGCTTTTCAGCCCCAGTCACTCTTAAGATGCAGCAATCATCAGCATCACTTCTAACGCAATTTAAGCACGACACAGATTTATTTAATAAATTCGAAGCTAGCCAAAAGTTACTTTTAAACTGTATCCAAGATCAGCTCAATAATACCGAGTCAAACACACTTGAATCTTTGTGTACTGCGCTTGGGTCAGACTTAAATGACCATACGTTGGAAGATAGCTACAAGGCCTTATTATTCAACATGCCATCACTTAGTCACTTGAAACAGCAACACCCTTTAGCAACAATTGACCAACTCAGTACAGCCCGTCAATCAGTTACCCAAACCATAGGGCAAACTCTACAGACGCAATTTCGCACTATTGCGCAAGAGTATTTGGCAAAACCTGTGCAAAATTACCAGCTTGATCTCCACTCTACTGGCGAGCGCAGCTTAAAAAATGTTGCTTTACAGTACCTAGTGAACAATGCAACGCCAAGCCAAAGCCAAGCTCAAGACGTAGAGCTTGTTAAAACACTGTTTAGTTCGAGCACCAATCTTACAGATCAACTCGGTAGCTTATCTGCCCTGCTTAAAACTCCACAACATCAGCATGCTTTAAACAGCTTTGAACGTCAAGCTCAAGACAATCCATTAGTGCGTCTGAAGTTTTTAAGCCTGGTTGCAGGTAATGATCATGTCAACACTTTAAATCAAGTGCAAAAACTGTGGATAACTCTTGATAAAACCAACCCTAACTCGGTGTATGCACTCTTAGGTGGCTTTATGAACGGAGCGTTTTCAAGATTTCATGAAACCGATGGCTCTGGCTACCAATTTGTCGCCCAAGCCATTAGTGAAGTTGACAAGCTTAACCCTCAAGCCGCAGCCAAAATGCTCAGCGGCTTTCAACTTAAGCCCTTACTCGACGTCAACCGCCAAGCACACATTGACGCGGCTTTAACACAGATGAAAACCCAGCCTTTGTCGGAAAATACGCTAGAGCTGGTAGATAAGCTTTTGAAGTGATAGCATGAATGTTCTAGACTGTCGCTCTAAAGAGGGTCGCTTAAATCGCGCTTATGGAACTTATTGACCCCTCGCTCTCTATTCTATTGATTCTTTGCATTATCGTGTTTGCAAGCTCTATCATCTCCACGGTGACTGGTATGGCCGGCGGGATTATCATGCTTTCTGGTATGAATGTTTTCATTCCACTCTCGCCATTGATTCCACTTCATGGCGCCGTTCAACTTTTCAGTACGAGCGCTCGAGCTTGGCTACTCAAGCGTCATCTGCTGACATCAATGTGTCTACCTTTTTTATTTGGTGCGGTGCTCGGTGCTGCCGGCATTTCCATGCTCATGATAAGCTTGTCGCCGAGTCATTCCATACCGTTTATTATCTTAGCGACTTTAATTGCGTACACACTTTTTAAGCCAAGCAATATTCCAGACATTAAAATTAAGCATGCTCATTATTTTTGGGTCGGCATAGCGACTGGCGCCTTAGGGATTTTAGTTGGCGCGGTTGATCCACTGCTTGGTGCTTTTTTCTACCGGGATGATCTAACCAAAGAAGAAGTTGTCGCCAACAAATCGTTGATGGCAGTCATCACTCATCTCACAAAAATTCCGGCCTATATTTTTCTTGGCTTTTCGTTTATTGATCACGCCATGCTTATTGCGATACTAAGTCTGGCAGGCTTAATGGCTACAAAGATTGGTGTACTATTGCTAGGCAGAATTGACCAAAATATTTTTCGCGTCCTGATGTGGTGGGCATTATTTTTTACCCTCATTCGGCTAGTCAGTGTTATCATTTAACTAAGCTGCAGCTTAGTTTTAAGAACAGCAAGCTCCGTATTTAAATCAAGGTTCTCGGGTAAAACCGTCGATCGATCATCCGCCAATAACCTTTTTGCAAGACTTAAAACTGCAGCATCATAAGCATATAACTGCCTTTCATTTATCGATACTTCTCTTTTTTTCTCAACAAATCGAAGACGGGTAGGTAAAATTAAGAGCTCGGCAGGATGAAACCCCCTCGCTGGTCGCCCTTCAAATTTAGTTGATGGCAATTTGAGCTCCATTAATTGATATTTTGAACCAGTTGTAAACCCGGTAAGAGATCGAATTAACATAACACCAAGACTAAATCGATTAAACGTTTTAAACTGAGTGTCTGTTAATGGAACTTTTGACGTTGTGCCCGGTTGAGTATACGCAGCTGTTACAATGTCAATTTTACCGTCTCTGTCTACAAGCTCACCAATATCGCCAATGCGTTCGCCAAAAATATTCTCCGGTTTAAAGTCACTGTGCACATACTCGTTAGCCTCCAGCGTCTGGACAAGCTTTATAAACAGTGTAATTTGCGACAAATTTGCAGCCTGAAAGGCTGCTATTTTACCGCTACCACTCGGAGCAAGTATTGCAAGATTCTGAAATAAAGCCTTATCTTCATCTGGCTTTAAAACCAGAGGGGAAAATAAATAGCTTTTGGTATGGGCTGTTTTTCCTCTGGTTGTCACCAACCCCTTAGCAGCCACGAACTGGTTTTTATGCTCAGGTCTCATGTTATGAACATATTGGGCCGCAGCAAACTCTTGCCTTGCAAGCCTCGTTGCTTGCATTTTTTTAACCGCAACAATTTTACCTGATACTATATCAAGCCCTGGTACAACTAAACCAAAAGAGCCTGCACCTAAAATTGCTTTTTTTTCCTTCAAAACTTTGCCTGTTTTATCTTGTTTTGTTCGCAAAGCACTTCGAGGAATATCAAGCAAGGCGTTTTTATCATGATTATTTGTAAATGAGCAGCTTTTCAATAATTCGTACATTTTATGAGATTGATCGCGAATGAGTGTATGTCTTAATCCAGTGTCGGTCTTATCAAAGCGAGCAATCCGCAAAAATCTGTGCCAATCTTTCGGAAATAAGTCCGTAACATTCGAATGACCCAGCCCAACAAGTACTAAATTAATAGCATCGCGCGGATTATTAAGTATGGTAGCAAGCGCCTTATTTTTCGACAGAATATTCGCTAATTCACTAGCTCTTGTGCTCAGTGCTTTTTCCCGCTCATCGACGCCATTATCCTGTAAAAAATCATGAATAAGTGTAAGGCCAAATTGAGGTTCATTGGGTTGATGGACAGCGAAAGATCGCATTAGTCTTAGCAACAAAAGATCATCGTATATAGCGCGAACAGGATTCATTGGTGCAATACTCGTCAAAAGTGGCGCGGAGGTAGACTTTCTTAGTGTAGGCACTATTCTCATACCACCACCGCCAGCCTGTTTAAAGCGCTCGTCATGCGGTTGCTGCTGATTTAAGCAACGCTGTACATGCACTAACCTTCTATTCTGAGTTGTAAAGCTCTCATCCTTATTTGGCTGCTGGCTTATTCGCGCTGTCTCACCACTGATTAATCCCACACCTACGCTATTCATACAAATATTGCCCACACTAATTTGATCAAAAGAGCATGAATTAGACCAAATTTGATGGTATAAAGCAACTATTTTTAATAGCTGAACAATCGTTTATCTATTCTCTAATCGCCCATAGTCAAGCATGCCATCATCACTCACCGGTGCACTGTATTTAGTGCGATGCATTTGATCACTATACCGCCAAAAATCTGGATGGGTTCGACGAATTCCCCACTGATCTAGCACTTTCTTATAATCCTCATCCGAGGCGATTGCGGTGAGACTGGTGGAAAAATCACTAAACTGAGCTTGAGGCACAAAAAACAAGGCATTAGGATAAGCACTGGTAATACCTTTGGTGACCGAGACACTAAATTCTGCTGGCACTAATCGCTCGTCCTCGTTAAACAAAGAGTCTAAGTTGGTGTGGGCTCTATTTTTAATCAACGTAAATTGGTAATCAGGTGTGCCTGGTGCTTGAATTAAAGCTACATCAGGCAAAAATGCTACATTTTTACCCTGAAATCCTTCAAGTTGATTGAGAGACTTCACCATAAAATCAGGCAGTGCGTCAAATTCTCGAGATTGTGAAATCACCAGCTTCAATCGAGCTTTTATGCGAGCGATTAATTCTTGTTTAGGATTATCTGTCGTAAAAGCAAGATTTGGTGCCAAAATCTTATTGGCTTTAGGATAGGTCAGATAGTCAATCGTGTCTTGAGCTGCATCTCGATACCAATATTGTCGCAATCGAGCTCGTTCTTGTTCTGGCAATAGTAATAGAAAATTACGTTCGCCATCCATTCGCAAAAAGTCCATTTGAATACGCGATAAAACATGGTGGCCAATATTACCATACACATCATAACCAGCAACAAGTAAGTAATGAATACGCTCGAGGAGTGGGTAATCAACTAGCCAAAGAGTATTGGGCGTTTTACCCAGTAAGCCTTGCTCCACTGATGCATTGTCATGGTGCCGAAAAATTGTCAACGCTGCATTTTGATTGACTCCATCACCATTCCATATGTCTGAAGCCCCTATTTTGAATCCCTTTTGCGCTTGTTTAAGCAATAATTCATCCCGAGCTAGCTGTAATTTTTTTTCTTGCTCGTAATATTTAAGCCATTGCCCAGGAATGTTAATCACATCTTCTTCTTGGCTTACCAACTCAAGTAAGGATTGATGCTGAGCCAATTGCTCGGATACACCTTTATTAAAGGCAGAGTCTGGTGAGAGAAAAAACACCCAAAACTGATCACGAATAACATTCAGCGACACGCCGCCCCGACACACTGGGCCTTTAATAAAATTCATAATAGTGAACTTTGCTTCGCTCAGTAAAAACTGGTAGCGAGCGCGCTCTGGTAATGCCTCAAAACTTTTAAACGGATTCGCGGTGGTTTTTGAACTGTATCCAGGCAGCTTCGACACTGTATAATCCGGCTCGATGAACAATTTATGCCAAAAATCTAAGCGCTGCCTGTCGACTAAGTATGGCAAGTGATTTTTTAAAGTGACAGTTTCATTGAGCGGTAAGATTCGATAGTAAATTCGATCTACTTTAGGGTCATCATAGGGCCTGCGAGTAGCAATAATTTTGGCTACTTCTCCTGGTGGAGTGCTGGATCGATACATTTTAAAATAGCGAGTTGTTGATGTCTGCTCGAAATAAAGATTAGCCAGGAATAAATGCTCATAAAGATAGCGAGCTACAAGACGGTTTTTAAGGGTATCACTGTTTAAAAATGCCTCCAAAGCCGCAATATGCTTTTGATTTGAATCAGAAAGCGTAATACCTTGAGGGTTAGGTAGTGTAGCGCCCTGACTGATCCAGGTTAAAAGCGTGCTGTGCTCTGACTTAGAAAGTCCAGGTAAGCCGTACGGCATGCCCCACAGTGGATTTTTTTTAGCGATGTCTTGTTGATACTCATCAGACGTTGGGCATGCATTCTCTCGATTAATACCCAGGGTAAATTCGTCACCAAGTTGCTGGGTTGTTGGCAACGGATGCTGTTGTTTTTGTAAAATACTTTGTAATAGTAATGTAGAGGTCGCACCATCAGACTTGAGGTCAGGCACTATGGGGTAAAAGCCGATATTTCGCCACTGGTTTGTAGTTTGAGCATCTTGACCTAGGCGTGTAGGCTCTGCCGCAAATAACCGCTCATGTTCATACACTGGTTCGTCAAAGGCGCCTCTTGCAATACCAGCGGGCGATACAAGCTTGACTTGGCAAGGTGCTTCAAAACAGCCGTGGCACACAACACAGCGATTATCCAAAATAGGCTTCACTTGCGTCATAAAATCCACAGGGCCTGCCAAGCTTGCAGGGGGTATGATGGGCTGTATTTCAGCATTTGGTTGCTCTCGGCTGCAACTTAAGCTTGTCAAGCACGTCAATACCACAACGACTAAATTCCGTTTTCGTTTCAAATCCATATATTTACTTCGCCAGTACAGTTAAACCCTGCGTGAGCTCAGATGGCGCGAAATAACGCCGATCGTCATCGATTCATGCAATTGGTGTCTCAGGGCTTTCATTAAGCGCCTTTCGAAGAATAAAGTACCCAGCTACACCTGAAAATAACGAGCCAAGTAAAATGCCGAGTCGCTCATCAAACATTTTATCAGCGCCGATGGATTCAAACGCCAAGCCGCCAATAAACAGGCTCATTGTAAAACCAATACCAGTCAACACAGAAACGCCGTAAAGCTGCTTAAAATTACTACTTGATGGCATTTTTGCGATACCCATTTTAATGGCAAGCCAGCAAAAACTAAAAACACCCACCTGTTTACCGATAAATAAACCTAGGGTGATGCCAACGGGTACAGGGTGAACCAAGTCACTAAAGCCCATATTGTACAAAGCCACACCAGAGTTACAAAAAGCAAAAATCGGCAGAACAAAAAAGATCACCATATCGTGCAAGCCATGTTCTAGGTTTGCAAGCGTGTTGCCCTCGGGATAGCGAGCATGTGGCGTCATAGGAATAAACATGGCAAGCACAACTCCTGCGATAGTAGCGTGCACACCAGATTTTAAAACCGCCACCCACATGATGATACCAATACACAAATAGGGCAATTTTTTCACAATGCCTTGTCGATTAAGCACCCAGAGCGCAACAACAGCTATTAGGGAGACCATCAAAGAGATCATGGATATCTTGCTGGTATAGAAAAAAGCAATAATAAGAATAGCGCCAATATCGTCAAAAATCGCAAGAGAAGTCAGAAATATTTTTAATGAGAGCGGTACTCTTGGGCCAAGTAATGACAAAACCCCAAGCGCAAAAGCAATGTCTGTGGCGGCAGGAATCGCCCATCCGCCTCGCGTAAGATCATTGTCGTAATTAAAAATCAGGTATACAAGTGCTGGCACTGCCATACCACCCAAGGCTCCAAAGCCCGGCAACATCGCGTTTCGCCAGCTTTTTAACTCTCCTGCTAGACACTCTCGTTTTAATTCTAGCCCAACAAGAAAAAAGAACAAGGCCATAAAACCATCATTTACCCAAAGTAAAAGCGGTTTTGCAATTTCTAGAGCACCAATTTGAAGCTTCACTGGTGTCTCGATTAAAAGCGCATAAATATGATGAAAAGGTGAGTTTGCGATAATAATAGCGAGCAATGCAGCCAAGCCAAGTAAAATCCCGCCGCCGGTTGGCCCCTGTAATGCCGCCTTTAAGTTTTTTACCATAACTCCTCCATTCAACACTTTTAAAAGGGATATCTAACCCCTAGTGCAATTAAATCCCATGTAGTCCATGCATGTTAGACTATATTTGAATGAAACATTATTTTTATCGTGCGCATCTATCACATTTTTTTCACTGAAAATTTGGTAGCGTCTTAATCATAACAATAATACCTAAATGCTTTTGCGCATGCTGTACTGGCATGACATTCAGAGGGAAAATGTATGAGTTTAAAACATCAACCGGAGCAATCATTAAATTATGACAACGTTGTACAGATGCTTGCACTTAACGAATCAGCAGTAGACTTTTATCATGTAGCTTCAAAAAAAGTAAAAAATAGTCAATTACGTTCCAATTATATGGGGCTTAGAAATTTACATACTCGTATCATTCACACTATTGAAACCAAAGCGAAGTTCACGCCTGATACCATGGACGTTTTGACAGCACAAAAAAAATCTGATAATTGCTTTTTTGAAATTTTAAAATCAAATCTTACAGCTTTTCCAAGCGAGCTGTTCATCGAAAGAGTAAAAAAAGCTGAACGAAAGTGGCTTGTAGACTTTGAAAACTTGCTCTCGAAAGCTAATTTATTAACAAATGCAAAGAGTGCATTGAATATTCAGGTTTTACAGTTAAAAGAGTGCCACGCTCGTATGGATCCGAATGGTTTAGGCGTTAGTGCAATTATCAAATCCTAATTGTTGTAGTACCTGCTTTATAGCATCAAGATAAATAAGGGCTATTTTGTTTCGTTGCTCTGTTCTTTGTGCAAACATGGAGCTTTCTGAAGATTTTTCGTCCACATTAAAGGGCAAGGGTAGCCGACAATTTCTCATGTTAGCAAGCAAAAGTTGATCATATTTTTTATTATTAAACGATGATCCATCTTTTACGCGCGCAATTGCATTTTTAAGTATATTCAAAATTTTGCTCAAAGCTTCAGCTGATGGTGTATGCTGGGTTTCTAAAGTAATGTCATTTTGTCGAAACACAAGCTCAAGCTCTCGAATTTGACCTAAAGGGGTATCAGGTATTTGAGAGCTCTTATTTCTTTATTGATCATGATGCACTATTTGCGCAATATTTTGACAAATATCGCGTGCAGGCGCCTCTGACAAGATTGACTGAAGGGCGATATCACAAATCTCATCTACATGCGGCCTCACTAGCCGAGGAGAATTTGCAAAAACAAGTGTATGCAATTGGTTTGATATATCTTCTAAGCTGTAGAAGTTTTCGTCGAAACTACTTAAAAATAATTTGCCGTTATCGATAGCAAAGTTCAAAGTATTTGTTAAATCGATCAGACTGGCTTGTTTTACTCTCTGAGATGAGGATACTGGCCGAATGGCTTCTAATCTCGAATGAAGTGTGCTTGTGCTCGAAGATTGCGGTTCGGCAAGAGTAACAAGGGATGATTGCTAAGTTAAATTAGAGGTTCCATTAGAATTTACAGCGGATAACATGAACTAAGACCCTTCAAAAAGTATGTCAATAACAAAACAGCATTGACTATCAAAAATGCAAAACAATATCATAAAGGGTATGGTTAAAACAAGCTCGATTATGGTTTTCTATTATATTGATACAGATCTCGAACCCAATCTAAGACGTCCTTATACTGAGTGTCTAACTGTTGCAACGCTTCAGGCACTTGCTGTGGCCAGGGCACGCCATAGCCCTTCACTCGTGCAAGGGGTGCTAACAAGGCGGCAAAGGTTAAATCTGCTATAGAAAAGCGCTCACCCACTAAAAACTGGTGATGTTGCAATCTTATTCTTAGACTTTGCATAACTGTATCTAAAATGTGTGTAGATTCATCAAAACTTGTCTGGTTAATGTGCATTTTCTCGCGCATTAACCGCTTAAGCTTTGGAAAGAACACCGTTAATAACGGTTTTGAATACCATGGGCCATCTTGGGCAAGAATAGGAATCAGTAGCTTAGGATGCTCTAACAGCACGTGATAACAAATATGGCGTACTGCAATGCCAACTGTATCGTCTGCCAATAATTGCCACGCCTGCATTTGCTCAAGATCGCTTGCATCTGTTGGATACAAACTCGGATTTGGATATTGAGTTTCTAAATAATGAACAATAGCTCTTGAATCTTGTATTATCACATCCCCATTTTGCAGTACAGGCACTGATGATTGGGAAGAGTTGCTCAGCTTTCTGATAGGCTTTATGTGCAGACCTGGAAGAAAGGTCTTGCGAGTAAAGGCAATGCCCTTGTAGTCGAGGGTCCAGCGCACTTTTTCACAAAAATGCGAAACCGCCATTTGATAAAGTATCAATTTAAAGTGCCTTGTACACATTGCCTTGTCGCGGCTACTTCGGGCTCAATTTTCTTGACCCACAGATAAGTGCCAGCTAAAACACTAATAGCCATTGAGACTAAATTAAGTCCAGGTACCACCATCATACCAAGTAAAATTCCACCAAGCGCTGTGACATTCAATGTGTGTGATTGGCATAAAGCTAGAGTTTGCTTAAAACTAAAGCCATTGTTGTCAGCCACATAATCGACGGATTGTAAGCCAAGCATCCAAGCGCCGAATCCCAGCCAAACCAATCCCATAACACTTGATACTAGTGGAATCCAAAATGTAGCCAAAGTTAACAGCCCCAAGCCTAACGCTCGCCATAACCAATAGCGCAGTCTTTGCCATTCTCGACTAAAACCTGCTAGTAATGCTTGGCGTAGTGATATTTGTGGGTGCTGCAAAGGCCGTAATTGCTGCTCTGCTGATGACGCCAACCAACCATTGAACGGTGACGCAATAAAGTGAGCTAGGGTGGTGGTCATGGTAAAGCCAAACCCAACGACCCCTAAGCAAATACCAAGCAAGAGGATCCAAAGCACAACATCAAGTAAAGTCTCAAAAAAACCGTCAGCCCACAATAACCAGTCTGGCAACGACCAAAGTTCTATGCTAAACAAAAATACTGACAGCCAATCGTAGAGCAGATACAAACCACCAATTAATAATATCGAATGAATCAAGCATGGCACCACTACCGATGCAAACATCGCCGGTCGACCAAGCTGGCGAACAGCCCATAGAATAGCTTCTGGAGCCAGTTTAATCATAATCGAATGCTCTATCTAACAAATTTTGATACTCTATAAATTCACATTTAATGCAACAGCATACATGGAGTTTAGAATTATGACGTCAATACAAACCCAGTTTCAACACACAGTCGATCATGTTAATAATACTGAATCAACCACGAAGCCCAGTCCTGCTGATCAATTGGAAATTTATAGCCTCTACAAACAGGCTTCTCAAGGTGACGTTACCGGCAATGCGCCAAGCATGTTAAACCCAATTGGCCGTGCAAAACATAAAGCCTGGGCTGAAAAAAAAGGCCTAAGTCAAGAAGAGGCCATGCAAGCCTACATTCAAAAAATTGAATCCATGAACATTAATGCTACTTAAGGACATTTATAATCAGTTGTCATCGCGGCCCGGCGAATCGTACACCGAAAGCCTGCACAGCACTGATAAACGCTTGTGGCACACGGCTAGACGTTAAGACTTTCAGGCAATCTTGAACAATGTGGCCGTTGACAAGGTTTTTATTGCGCACAATTTGATTAGCGAGGTGAGCAAACTGTCGAGCCGTAGGTGGCTTGCCACCTTGTATTAAGGCCGCATTGGAAGCAACTCCTGCAAATGAGCGAATAATGGCGTAAAATTTAGCATCAATATTAAAATTCTCTTTTGCCATCCACTTCATCACCGGCCCCATGGCAAGATCTGGATCCTTTGCAAGCATCTGAGTATAATGGCTGTCTTTCAAGGTTTGCGTAAATGCTTTTAAAGCGTGATCGTAATCGACTTTATCCAGCTCAAGGCCTTTGGTTGTCATATCAAGATAACTACGACCGATAGTTTCTTCATTTTTAAAGATAAAACCTTTTATAAAGTTCCAAGCAAGCTTGCTCTCCGCGGAATCAATATTGGCAACCAAGCCAAAATCAATGTTGTACACAGTGTTAACGCCAGGTTTTTCACTTGGTGCCACAATAAAATTACCGCCATGGGTATCACAATTTAGTAGCCCATCAGAGAGCTGGGTTATTAAATCCGCAATGCTCTGCGCCGCTAAAATCTCTCTTGATGCCGGACTGTAGTCCACATAAGGCGTAGTCGGCTGTACTGTCCACCGGCGCCCAGTGTGCTGCACCTGCAAATCCATGCTCGGCAAAGCCTTATCTTTAAAAGCCACACTAAAGTGTGCGTCATCTTGTTGAGACACGCCATTGGGCGCAATAGTGTGAGGATAGTGAGATTGCAACCAACCTTGCAGTGCGTCTTGTGCATTCTTTGCCTTGTGATATTCCACCGGTTGGGTTTTCTCACTGATGGCGATAAATTCAAGTGGTGTCACGCCGTTATCAATGTAGTCCATAATGATGACGTTCGGCGTATAGCTCAGCACCTTAGGCACTGTACAACTTGTAGTCATCATGGCTTGCGCTTCGTTTTCAAATTGTAATTCAGATTGAAAACGATCAAAAAATCCGTCTAGCGATGCTTGGGACTTTTGAAATAAACCGGCTTGACTTAGAAGCTTTGGCACTGGTTGGTCAAGGCGATGCAAGGAATCCACAGCTTCTTGTAAAATGGTATATGAGGCGGTCAGTAGTGTGCTGATTTCACGACGATTGTCGGCTATTTGCTGTTCAAGACCTGGCTTTTTAATTTTAACAATAACCGGCTGTCCATTGGCGCCAATGCCTTTATAAACGCCGGCAATTGTGCCTGTTTTGAAAGGCTTGGTAAAATCAATAGATTGAAACAACTTTGACTGCCAGTCAGGCCCAAGTGTTGACGTAAAGTGAGCCGCCATTTGGGATTGAGCCGTCTCGGCTGTCATAGGTCGATTATATTGCTGCAACTGAGTGCAAGCTTCCAATAGTCGAGACTTTGTCCCGCCATCTTGTAATGCAGGATTATTGATCTGCCCACCAAGAGTTTGGGCCAGTTTTGCTGGAATAATACCCAGGTCTTGTACTGCACTGACAAAGTCTGCGGTGGGCACATCTTGACCAGTGTCAATACTGATGGCAAGGTATAAAAATAACTTCATTTTTGCAGTAAAACTTGACGAGTCCTCTTTCCCTAAATTTGAAAGTAAACTATTTTTAAAACTGGTTAAAAGATCATAAGTATCGGCTTTACGCTGGCCAAGGATCGTATCAAATAAAGATTTTGATAGGCTAAGGGCGCCCATAGGATCTGCACGAAACGGCGATGAAATGACATTCTCTACCCCGCTGAAAACAACAGAAGAAATCAGTGAGGCGTGTTGTTCACCGTCTAAAGTCTGAGCTGTTTTATCAAGAATCGCCAATGTCTTGAGCAGTAAGTAAGTATACTCTTCTCTATCTGCCTTATCTACCTGGTTGTCCACACCCTGAGTTAATTGCAGCTTGTCTAGAAATTCAGTGGCAAACTTAACAGTCAAGCTGCCTTCAATTGCGTTTTTTTCAATGCCTTGCTTAGCCCGATCGAAGGCGCTTTTAACGACGTTAGCAGGTAAGCGCTTTTGAATTTGCTCTAACGAACCAACAAGTTGCTTTGCGCGTCTTGAAAGCTTAGGGTCACGAGGTGGGGTTTGAGCCTGGATTGACTGTTGACTGCTTGAAGCCGCTGTTAAATCACGAGTATCATTGTTAATAAGAGAATCAGAAATAAACACAGACTGCTGTTCTTGCGCATCACTCAAAGTGACTTTATGTAGAGTATTATTTTTTTGCTCTCGCATCGCGCTTGGTGCTATACGACTTGTTCGCTGCAATGATGTGGCGCAAACTGGTATTAGTTGTCGAAATATTGTAGATGAGGGCGCTGGTAAAGCATTAATAGACGGTGTAATACGGTTGGACTGTATCCTAAACATCACTATATCCTTTTTGTAATTTATGCCTTTAAATTTCCGTAAAAAGCTTATTTTTAATGAGTTCTTAGATGATTTATAACTTTAACCTCGAGGCGCATACTCAAAAATATCCGATCCCATTTGGTCAAGGGTAACGCCTTGATACATCAAAATATCAACCCACTCATACACTTTACCAGGAGAGGCACAAAAATAATGCCAAGCACCAGGTAAAACTGATGTTGTTGATAGCTGCTGTTGCAAAGAGCTGTGGATGTAGTCTAAATTGAGATACTGACTCTGGGGTAGGTTCGATTGATTGGTCAAACAAAGTGTGGCAGACATGTTGGGATACTGCTGCAATACCTTGTGAAGCCAAGGGTAAAAATACATGTCACGCTCAGTGGCTGCCTCCCAAAAAAAATGTATCTTTCGCTCAGGCTGACGACTCAAAGCCTGGTCGATTAAGGCTTTTGCTGGCGCAAAACCTGTACCTCTACAATAAAAAACGCCTGAACTCAAATGAGTTGGCCACATCACATTGCCAAACGCATATTGAGCTTCGAGCAAATATTGCTCAGCAAAGGCGTCAACTAAAATTTTATTTTTGCCATCATCTTTAACCTGGATATGCAGCTCGAGCCGAGCATGCAAACTAGGCAGCGACGCAATAGAAAAAAAACTCCATTCTTCACCAAGCTTTAATTTCAAATATTGACCCGGCAAATGCAAATGATCAAAGTCATCAATAAGGTGCAGCCACACTATAAAAACACCGGAAGGCGTCTGCTCAAGTTGCTGGACACGAACTTGAAAAGCCTTTTGCGAACTTGAGCTACTCATACCGATCCTTCTAACGCTTTTCCATCAAAAAAATGCAAAAAAGACATTATTTACGCTTCATGCTGTTAAAGAAATCTTCATTGGTTTTTGAGTCTTTCATTTTATCAATTAAAAACTCAATGGCAGCAATATCATCCATTGGATGTAAAATACGACGTAAAATCCAAAGCTTTTTTAGTTCTTCTTCAGTTGTTAAAAGCTCTTCTCGTCGCGTGCCTGACTTATTAATATGAATAGCCGGATAAATTCGTTTTTCTGCCGCTCGTCGATCCAAATGTAACTCTTGATTACCCGTGCCTTTAAATTCCTCAAAAATCACTTCGTCCATTTTAGAGCCAGTATCAACCAGAGCAGTGGCTAAAATGGTTAAACTACCGCCTTCTTCAATGTTTCGGGCAGCGCCAAAAAATCGTTTTGGTCGCTCCAAAGCATGAGCATCGACACCACCAGTTAAGACCTTGCCCGACGATGGAATTACCGTGTTATACGCCCTTGCAAGCCTGGTAATTGAATCTAATAAAATAATGACGTCTTTTTTGTGCTCTACTAAGCGCTTGGCTTTTTCTACCACCATTTCTGCTACTTGAACATGCCTGGATGGTGGCTCATCAAAGGTAGACGCAACCACCTCACCACGTACAGATCGGCGCATTTCAGTGACTTCTTCAGGGCGCTCATCAATAAGTAAGACGATGAGATGACATTCAGGATTATTACGAGCAATAGACGATGCAATATTTTGTAGCATCAAGGTTTTACCAGCTTTAGGTGGCGAAACAATGAGACCTCTTTGGCCTTTACCAATTGGCGCGACCATATCAATGATTCGGGCTGTAATGTCTTCCGTACTGCCGTTACCAGATTCCATAGTCATACGTTCTGTGGGAAACAAAGGGGTTAAATTTTCAAAAAGAATTTTATTTTTGGCGTTTTCTGGGCGGTCATGATTAATTTGATTGACTTTTAATAATGCAAAGTATCGTTCTCCATCTTTTGGAGGCCGAATTTTGCCTGCAACCGAATCACCAGTGCGAAGATTAAAGCGTCTAATTTGACTTGGCGACACATAAATATCATCAGGGCCTGCTAAGTAGGAACCTTCGGACGAGCGCAAAAAGCCAAAGCCATCTTGTAGTATCTCTAAAACGCCATCGCCATATATGTCTTCACCGCTTTTCGCGTGTTTTTTCAAAATTGAAAAAATAATATCTTGTTTGCGAGTCCTGGCAAGATTTTCTAACCCCATTTCATTTGCGATGGAGATTAATTCTGCGATTGGTTTCGTTTTTAGTTCTGATAGGTTCATAAATATCCAGAGCTTCTTTCTAGTGGAAGATTAATAATAAACCTCTTAACTAAGACTGCGAGGGCAAACTCTTTTATGCCAAGTGAGATTCAAAGCGACACAAAAATGAATTAAAATGAATGGCAGCCTTAGAGTGGGTGTATGAGGTTGTGTATAAATAAGAAGATAATCTTTTGGTAAATTAAACCCTTATCTGTGCAGCGATAATTGTTAATAATATTTAAATTTAGGGCAAGATAGGAATACTTGATCAAGAAGCAGCCTATAAATATCAACTTGATTGACTTACCCACGGCTTTTCTACACATACTACTTTTAGACAAGCGCTACATAACTAAAACCGGCCTAAATAGTCACTAGCGCGAAATGGCTGCGCTCGTAACTTCTTTGTCAAAAGCGGTCTCAAAATTATAAAAGCTTCGCTTTGTACTGTACAAGGGGTACACAGCGTTTTTTCGACCACTTTTTCCTCGAAATTACATCGCTCGTCTGTTACGCGCCAGCGACTAGATACGGGTAACTATAGGAATTATAGCGAAGTTGATTCAAAATACAACAAAAATCTATTGTTTACTCGAAAAGCCCGATTATACGAGAGCTGAGCGCTTGTGACTACGCACCCACGACTAAATAGTCGCTGGCGCGAAATGGCTGCGCTCGATATATCATTATCAAAAATGGCTTCAAAATTCTAAAAGCAATGCTTTTAGTTACCCAAGTAAACTGCGTTTTTTCGAACATTTTTTCCTCGATCTCTCATCGCTCGCCTATTTGGCGCCAGCGACTAAATATGCTGATCAAGAAACGCAACCAGCTGGGCTTTATCCAATGCGCCAACTTTAATAGCAACAACTTCGCCACCTTTAAAAAGAATAAGCGTAGGGATGCCTCTAACATTAAACCGCTTTGGCACTTCTGAGCTTTGCTCAACATTGACTTTTGCAATTTGCAATTTACCGTCATACTCAGTCGCTAGTTGATCCAGCACAGGTGCGAGTAATTTACATGGAGCACACCACTCTGCCCAGAAATCAACTAAAACCGGAACATTGGAATCAGCGATAGCTGAATCAAAACTAGTATCATCAAGATTTACGATGGATGCGCTCATGTGTAGTCACCTATTTTCATTTGGTCTCTATTTAAGTTATTGCGTACTGACTTTATACAATGCTTTTCTAGGTTTGCCAAGGGATCCGCTCGACATTTTGAGAAATGTCTTTTTTTAAATCCTTCACACTGCATGTCAAACGTGCAAAACGACCTCCAAAAAAAACTTAAATGCCATCAGCAGTTTTCAAACTACAATTAGATGTGTAAACTGATGTGCAGACTAATGAGTACAAAATTGCCGGATATGTTCCATGGATAAAGTATTAAAAACAACTGAAGATGAAAGCGGCACTCGTTACGCTGCCATTGATTTAGGCAGCAATAGCTTTCATCTGGCAATTGGCGCTCTGCGTCATGGCGAACTCCGCTGGCAGCAGCGAATGTCAGAAAAGGTGCAGCTCGCCGCTGGTTTTAATGGCGACAATGAACTCAGTGAGAACACTAAACTTCGCGCTTTTGAATGCTTACAGCGATTTCATAAGCGTATTGCAAAAATACCCATTGAAAATATTCGAATCGTAGGTACCAATGCGTTAAGAGTGATCCGCAATGGTGATCTATTTCTTCGAGACATAGAACGATTGTTTCAACAACGAGTTGAGGTCATTTCCGGTCGAGAAGAGGCACGGCTCATCTATCTCGGGGTGTCGCACACCAACCTTAGTAATAAAAACAAGAAATTTGTGATCGATATCGGCGGCGGCAGCACTGAATTTATTGTTGGTCAAGCCTTTCAACCCATATTAACCGAAAGTTTGCACATGGGGTGCGTGTCGTTTCGCGAACGCTTTTTTTCAAATGGCAAGCTCACTAAAGGAAATTTTAAGAAAGCTGTCACAGCAAGTCAGCAGCAGACTCAGCTAATTGCAAGCCGATATCAAGACCTTGGCTGGGATTGTGCCTTAGGCGCATCTGGCTCGATCAAAAGTATTTTACAAGTCCTGCAGGGCTTAAAGCAACAACCACTCGTGCACCAAATTACGCTCGAAGATCTTGAACAGGTTCGCGACCTGTTACTCAATTTTAGTGATGTTGAATCTATCAACTTGCCAAACCTTAAAGCCGAGCGATTCAGTATTTTTGCGCCAGGGCTCGCCATACTTTTAGGCGCCATGACCCAGCTTGGCATTAAATCTCTTGACTATTCTGAGGGCGCCCTTCGTGAAGGGCTTATCTATGACCTATTAGGTCGTTTAGAGCCTGAAAACATTCGCCAACGAACCGTTGATGCCCTATTTTCATCCTACAGTGTGGATCAACAACAAGCCGAGAGGGTGCATAAGACTGCACTGTATATTTACAAGCAATTTACACAGCTATGGCCGGAGATTCATTCGAAATACTTTCAAGGCCTATTGCAGATCGCAGCCCAACTGCATGAAATTGGTATTAGTATTTCCCACACCCAATTTCATAAACACGGCGCGTATTTACTAGCTCATGCTTATCTCGCAGGGTTTTCCCGGCAAGAGCAAATGTTTTTAAGCTGCCTTGTTCGCCTGCATCGGCGAAAATTTACTACCGACGTACTCCAGGTATTGCCATCTGACATGCGTCAACCTGCGCTCTATTTAAGCCTCATGCTGCGCCTCGCAGTATTGTTTAATCACAGCCGCAGCCTAGGCTACGCTCAGCTTTGCAAACATGTCACCTTAAATCTTGAACAATCAAACCATGAGCAGCTGCTGCTCAACATTGACAGCGACTGGTTAAACAAAAACCCACTGGTTCAAATGGATTTAGAAACTGAAGCAGAACTGCTTAAGAAAGCCAAAATAACCTTGCAGTGGTGAGTTAATAAATGCGCAGCTACCTCGCACCGTAACTTAATACATGATAACCTCTTCCTCATCATCATCACCACTAAAATCGTATTCCATGGTTTCAGAAGGTGGCTGCAAATAGTAGCCTTGTATATAGTGCACCCCTAAACCATAGAGCGAAGACAATACCTTCACTTCTTCGACGAAGGTAGCGATGGTCATTTTACCAACCGCGTGAGCCTGCTCAACTAATTCCATCAGTGCTTTTTCACCATTGCCAGCTAAATCTTTAGTGTAGCTTCCATCAATCTTAATATAGTCTGCATGAACATGTCTAAAGAGTCCAAAAGCATTGGCCATGCCGCCAAAACGGGAGATAGAGACTTTACAATGAAGCTCGGAGAGAGCATTACAGGTACTTTTTGCTTCTTTCAAATAGCGATAGGCTTCATTTTCTGAAATTTGAAAAACCAAAGCATCGTGGGGCAAGCGAGATGCTTTTAGAGCCATACCGAGCCAGGGTACAAAAGAGTCGTCTAACAGTGTCTGCGGTGTAATATTAATAATCAATCGAGTTGGCCTACCTTCTCCATACTCCCGGGCTAGAGCCTTAATTGATTGAACTACCACCCAGCGATCAATTTTTTCCGCCACTTTTTGTGACGCAGCTTCCTCTATAAAGCGCGTGGGTGACACTTCTTCACCTGTATCAGAGAGCATACGTAAAAACACTTCATAAAATGGCTGATTCTGTGCCCGCAAACTTATAATTGGCTGGAATAAGACCTTAAACATGCCACTTTCAATCGCATTTTGCAGTTGAGCGGATATTTGTTTGTCGACATCGCCAATATTCATTGGTTTTTTTTGCGGTACGTAAAAAGCGTAATTTTGTTTGTCATTTTTTTCGGCTTCATCAGCCATTGATTGGGCTTGCATAATAACGTTTTGTGGGTTATCGGTAGAATCATTCAGTAAGACCACACCAATTGTGAAATCAACCGGCACCGTTCTGCCTTGTACCTCAGCTAAATAATCAGCAAAAAATGCATTCATTTTTTCAATAAAAGCCTGAGTTCTAGCCTTATCTGTTGATTTTAAAATAACTGCAAAAACATCATCACTGAAATGCCCTAGAACTGAGCCAGTTGGTATAAGCTCTTGTAGCTGGGAGGCTGAATCATTGACCACCAAATCGCAATTTGAGATGCCTAGCTCAGTTTGCATAATCGAATAGCGCTGAATTTTTAAGTATAAAAAAGCAGAGTTTTGGCCTTCTACTTGAGACTCGCTTATAGAGTCTCGCAAGATGTCCATAATATACTGTCGGTTGTAAAGACCGGTTAAAATATCTTGATGGCTAATTCGTTGCAGCTGCTCTTGAAGCTGGGTGTCGTCATCGTCCAGTCGAATAAGCAGCTGGGTGCAGATTTCACCATCGTATGTAGCCTGAGAAAAATTCATAGTCACTTTAGTTTCGGTGTCATCTGGCATTTTAATTAAAGTTGAAACACTACTTTCTGAACCTAAACCAATTGAATATTGCTTAAGGAAAGTTTTCATTTCAGACTGCTGATTGACCGCCACCAAATCTAAAATTGGCACGCCCTCTAATTCCTCGAAACTATCATAGCCAAAAAACCCTAAGTACCGAGTATTGGCATAGACATGCATGC
>Ga0115546_1000341_pt1 | contig 32729 bp, 40 predicted proteins | sample COGITO_mtgs_1004_FD_87186 | JGI IMG/M metagenome (GOLD analysis project Ga0115546, IMG submission 87186) | Pelagic marine microbial communities from North Sea - COGITO_mtgs_100413 | ecosystem: Environmental > Aquatic > Marine > Epipelagic | place: Germany:Helgoland, sampling site Kabeltonne...
ATTTTGATCAACAAAGCAGAGCCAAATTGGGTCCGTCCAGAACCCGGTAACAAGTCAAAAGACATTCTGCTGGTTGTCATCACCTTTGTCACATTCACTATCGCTGTCGCCATTCACATCGCGCTGGGCGTCAATCCTTTCGGGTAAGGAAAAGTAATGAAATTATATCGTTTTTTGTCTGAAGAAGACACTGCAGCCTTTTGCCACAAGGTAACGGATGCAGTGAATAAGGGGTGGGAACTATACGGCTCTCCGACCCAAACATGGGACCACGCAGCAGGTATCATGCGTTGCGGTCAATCCGTGGTGAAAGAAGTTGAAGGCACATACACGCCCGAAACCAAACTGGGTCAACACTAATGGTTAAGACGAATACAGGGCGCTTTTTTGAGGATTACACTGTTGGTCAAGTGATCGATCATGCGGTCCCTCGGACGGTGAAAATGGGGGAGCGGGCACTTTACCACATGCTCTATCCCGCGCGTCATGCCCTGTATTCGTCTGACCAATTCGCCCAAGATTGCGGGCTACCGTTTAGTCCACTGGACGACATGATCGCGTTTCACATCGTCTTTGGGAAAACCGTCCCTGACGTTTCGCTCAACGCGGTTGCGAACCTTGGCTATGCGCAAGGGCGCTGGCTTTTGCCGGTATGGCCGGGTGATACCCTGCGCGCGCGATCTGAAGTGATTGGGATCAAGCAAAATTCAAACGGCAAGACAGGTGTTGTTTATGTGCGCACGACTGGGCTGAACCAACATGATGAAACGGTGTTGGAATACGTGCGTTGGGTCATGGTGCGCAAAAAGGATTTGGATGCAGCTGCACCCGTGACCGTTGTGCCAGATCTGCCGAAGGCGCTAACCGCTGACCAATTGGTGATCCCCAAAGGCCTTGATTTCACGAATTATGATTTCACTTTGGCTGGGGAACCGCATCGTTGGGGTGACTATGAAATCGGCGAAAAGATTGACCACGTTGATGGTGTCACCGTGGAAGAAGCTGAACACATGATGGCCACGCGGCTTTGGCAAAATACGGCCAAGGTCCATTTTGATACCTCTGCACGCCCAGATGGGTCGCGCCTGATTTATGGCGGCCATGTTATTTCTATGGCGCGTGCGCTGTCTTTTAACGGCCTTGCGAATGCGCAAATTGTGGCGGGGCTTAATAGCGGAGCACATGCAAATCCATGTTTGGCTGGCGATACAATTCGGGCATGGTCCGAGGTTCTGGATAAAGCGCAAACCGACGCACCTGGTGTTGGCGCTTTGCGATTGCGCCTCGTGGCAACGAAAGGCGGCAAGCCATTTGATTTGCGCGCTGATGATGGTAAATTCTTGCCGGAGGTGCTTCTAGACCTCGATTATTGGGTTTTGATCCCGCTTTAATTCAAGAAATTTCCGCTCTTAGTTGGCATGAAAAACAGGTGATTTTGATGAAAAAACTTTTTGTCTGTGTTGCCGTCGTAACGGTTGTGTTGATTGGGGTCGAAAAGTATTTTGCTGGCCCATCCGCGCCAGTGTTCGATTATTCTGGTGAACCCAACTCGGATCAATTTGTTCGCGATAACCTGCTTGCAACCCTCTATCACGAGATTGGCCATGCCATGATCGATCAGCTTGAGCTGCCGCTTTTGGGACAAGAAGAAGATGCGGCAGACGTCGCCTCCGTGTTTTTGATCGATGCACTGTATGAAGAAGAAGCTGCGATCGAGATCACATATGCTGCGGCCGACATGTTTTTAGCGTTGGCTGAAGAGACTGGCGAACCTTATTGGGCAAGTACCCATGGGCCAGATTTGCAACGCTATTACAACTTGGCGTGCTTGTTTGCGGGTGCCGATATGGACGCCCGTGCCCACATTGGGGAAGATCTGGGTGTGCCTGATGGTCGTATGATTTGGTGTGAAATTGAATTTGAAGCTGCAGAAAACAGCTGGGGTGCTGCGTTTGAGGGGCTTGCTGAAAAAGCACCTACGCAAAGCGTCGTTTATGAAGGGGGCACAGAAACGCTGTTTGAAAAGATGATCATGGAAGAAGTCGTTGCCTTGAACGAGGACTTTGTCTTTCCAAATACGCTGACTGTTGCGGTTGAAGAGTGTGGTGAACCAAATGCGTTTTACATTCCTGATGAGGTGCGTGTTGTCGTGTGTACAGAATATGCAGAATGGCTGCGCTACCTGCCGCTTCCGCAGTAGGATTGTTTTTTAGTGGCTGATAGGTTGGCAAACGACTTTATCTAAAATGTGATCACACTTTCATAACGTGTGATCACAAAGTATTCAAAAGATGAAAATAAGTGCAAAAGATGCGTTTTACGCTTCGGAAAATTAACCTCTGCCTAGGTGACACGGGCGCAAAAAGCGCTAGAACATGGTAGAGACTGAAAAAGGACATCAACAATGGCCGACGTGAACCGGGGCAATCGCCCACTCTCACCCCACCTGACTATCTACCGCCCACAGCTTACATCCATGACGTCTATCCTGACGCGGATTACTGGCAACGCGATGCTGATTTCTGCATTGCTGATTGTCTGGTGGTTCCTGGCAGCGGCAACATCGCCCGAAGCGTACGCTCTAGCGGACGGATTTCTAACCAGCTGGTTTGGTGACCTTGTCATGACCTTCTCGGTTCTGGGCCTTTGGTACCACACGCTTGCAGGTGTACGTCACTTGATTTGGGACAACGGCATCGGCCTTGATATCCCAACGGCTGAAAAAATGGGTTGGGCTGTGGTCATCGGATCAGTTGTCTTGACCGTCATCACAATCATTTTGGTCTGAGGAGAATACCATGTCTTATTTGACCGACCGTAAACGCGCCACTGGAATGGGTTCTGCCAAAACAGGCACAGAGCACTTCTGGCTTATGAAAGTCAGTTCTGTAGCGTTGCTTTTGCTGATCCCGTTGTTTGTTTTTACATTTGGCCCAATGCTGGGTGAAACACATGAAAACGTGCTGGCGTATTTTGCCCGCCCGTTCCCAGCGATTGTGGCGGCTCTGACCATTGGCGTTACCTTCATGCACTTCAAGAATGGCGCACAGACCATGATTGAAGACTACGTGCACGGGACCTCCCAAAAAGTGGCGATCATTTTCGTGATCTGCCTTTCTTATGCTGCTGCTGCGACGGGCCTATTCGCCATCGCACGCATTGCGCTTTAATCGATTAAGGGAGACCTGAAAATGGCTGCTTATGAATATGAAACCCACGAATATGACGTGGTTGTTGTTGGTGCCGGTGGCGCAGGTTTGCGCGCGACACTTGGTATGGCAGAACAAGGTTTGCGCACTGCTTGCGTAACCAAAGTTTTCCCAACACGTTCTCACACTGTTGCGGCCCAAGGTGGTATCGCGGCGTCCCTATCCAACATGGGCCCTGATAATTGGCAGTGGCACATGTATGACACCGTCAAAGGTTCTGACTGGTTGGGCGATACCGATGCGATGGAATACCTTGCCCGCGAAGCCCCAAAGGCGGTTTACGAGCTAGAGCACTACGGCGTTCCTTTTTCACGCACCGAAGAGGGCAAGATTTACCAGCGTCCATTCGGTGGTCACACCACTGAATTTGGCGAAGGCCCAGCAGTACAGCGCACATGCGCCGCGGCTGACCGTACAGGCCACGCCATTTTGCACACGCTTTATGGTCAGTCCCTAAAGAACAACGCGGAATTCTACATCGAGTACTTCGCGATTGACTTGATCATGTCCGAAGACGGCACCTGCCAGGGCGTTTTGTGCTGGAAGCTAGATGACGGCACGATGCACCTATTCTCAGCCAAGATGGTTGTGCTGGCAACCGGCGGTTATGGCCGCGCTTATTTCTCAGCCACTTCTGCCCACACCTGCACAGGTGACGGCGGCGGCATGGTGGCACGCGCTGGCTTGCCACTCCAAGACATGGAATTCGTTCAGTTCCACCCAACTGGTATCTACGGCGCTGGCTGCTTGATCACAGAGGGTGCGCGCGGCGAAGGTGGTTACCTTACCAACTCTGAAGGCGAGCGTTTCATGGAACGTTATGCGCCTCAGTATAAAGACCTTGCACCGCGCGATTACGTATCGCGCTGCATGACGATGGAAATTCGCGAAGGTCGCGGCGTTGGGGCCAATGGGGATCACATCCACCTGAACCTCAACCACCTGCCAAAAGAAACACTGGATTTGCGCCTGCCGGGCATTTCAGAATCCGCACGCGTCTTTGCAGGCGTGGACCTGACCAAAGAACCAATCCCAGTTCTGCCAACCGTGCATTATAACATGGGCGGCATTCCAACGAACTATTGGGGTGAAGTTCTGAACCCAACTGCTGAAACACCAGATGCGGTGTCCCCGGGCCTGATGGCTGTGGGCGAAGCAGGGTGCGCATCAGTTCACGGGGCCAACCGCCTTGGGTCTAACTCACTCATCGATCTAGTGGTCTTTGGCCGTGCGGCTGCGATCCGCGCAGGTAAGATCATCGATCCAGATAGCCCAGTGCCAACGCCGAGCCAAAAATCTGTTGATGCTGCCTTTGAACGTTTCGATAATACTCGTCACGCTAAAGGGGCTATCCCAACAGCTGAGCTGCGCCTTGAGATGCAACAGACCATGCAAAAAGACGCCGCCGTTTTCCGGGCAAGCGACACACTGGCTGAGGGCAAGGCTAAGATGGATGAAGTTGCGGCCAAATGGTCCGACATCGGCGTCACTGACCGCTCATTGGTTTGGAACAGCGATCTGATGGAAACTCTTGAATTGGCCAACCTTCTGCCAAATGCTGTGGCTACAATCACCGGCGCTGAAGCACGTAAAGAAAGCCGCGGGGCGCACGCCCACGAGGACTTCCCAGAGCGTGACGACAAAGATTGGCGCGTTCACACATTGGCGACATTCAACGACAAGAACGAGGCAACACTTAGCTATCGCGGTGTGCACCTTGATCCGTTGACAGCAGAGAATGATGGCGGCATCGAGCTTAAGCGTATCGCACCAAAAGTGCGTAACTTCTGATGGGTGTGCGTATCACATGTGCAGCCCTTGCGGGCTGTACTGAAGCCACCAAAGCGGTCGACGAAGTCGCCCGTCGCAGTGCCAAAGCAGCCGTAGCGGAAACGCTTACGACCCGCTTTCCGCTGGTGCCAAAAACGGTGGTAACACCCTTCACAGACGGCATCATCGACAATGCATCAGGCATCGAAATTGGCCAACTCGCCAAAGCTGCTGTTGTCGGTGGCGACGACACAACAGTGGCCTTGATCAGTGACATTCTGGGCCGCCCTGCAACGCAACAATGTGCAGGCAAAGCCAGCCTTGCGGCCTTGGCCGGATAAAGGAGATACCAAATGGTAGAACTAACGCTCCCGAAAAACTCGCGTATGACAACGGGCAAAACGTGGCCAAAACCTGAGGGCGCAACAAACCTGCGCAAATTCAGCATCTATCGCTGGAACCCGGATGACGGCAAAAACCCACAGCTTGATACATACTGGATCGACTTGGACGATTGCGGCCCAATGATTTTGGATGCTTTGATCAAAATCAAGAATGAAATCGACCCAACGTTGACCTTCCGCCGTTCTTGTCGCGAAGGGATTTGCGGATCCTGTGCGATGAACATCGACGGTATCAACACCTTGGCCTGTATCTATGGTATGGATGAAGTCAGAGGCGACGTACGCGTTTATCCATTGCCGCACATGCCAGTAGTCAAGGATTTGATCCCGGACCTCACACACTTCTACGCACAGCACGCATCAGTGATGCCGTGGTTGGAAACCAAAACCAACCGTCCTGCGAAAGAATGGCGTCAGTCAATCGACGATCGCAAGAAGTTGGATGGCCTGTATGAATGCGTTATGTGCGCATGCTGCTCCACCAGTTGCCCAAGCTACTGGTGGAACGGCGATCGGTACTTAGGCCCAGCAGCCTTGTTGCACGCCTATCGCTGGATCATTGACTCACGTGATGAAGCAACAGGTGAACGTTTGGACGAACTTGAAGATCCGTTCAAATTGTATCGCTGCCACACGATCATGAACTGCGCGAAAACATGCCCTAAAGGTTTGAACCCTGCAGAGGCAATTTCGAACATCAAAAAGATGATGGTCGAACGCCGCGTCTGATCTTAAGCTACAGCTTATCTGAAATGGCCTGCCCTTATCGGGTGGGCCATTTTTATATTTAAGCACCTTTAGGACCCCATTATGCAAATAGTTGTCTTGCTGATTGCCTTTGGCTTTGTAATGTTCTTTGCGCGGCGCAATGCGCCAACGCGCGGATGCCGATGGCGTGCAGACGCAACAGGGGATCGCGGCGCACTTCGCAAATATAAATGCGCGGCCTGCGGCGCAGAGGCCTTTACATCAACCAAAGGCCTACCCAATGATTGCAGATCAAAGCTAAAAACACCCAACTTGTGAGGCCCAAATGACCCAACCCAAAGACACCGCCGCCCGTCGTGCTGTTAAGCCAGTCATTTGTTATCCAGTTGAAACGCTACCTGCGCCGAATATGCCCGTCTATGAAGCGGCCCGTCAGAACCTGACCAAGGTTGACGAGGTTTTGGCCCCAGCCCGCGACGCAGCGGTGTTCAACGTACCAGCGGGACATTTCTTTCGCATATCATCTGTTGAAGGGGCCCAAGTCGGCGATCTGAACCTGTGGAATGCCAATGACCTTAGCGAAAAATTCTACACGGGTAAAACACGCGCTTTGCACGGCACACACATCACCACAGGCCAACAAATGTGGTCCAGCTTTCCACAATTGCGTCCAATGGCGACGATCACTCACGACACGCTGGGTTGGTATGGTATCGATGAATTTGGTGGCTCTGTGCATGACGTGATTGGCACGCGCTGCGATCCTTATACGCACAACTTGCTTGCTGGTGGTCAGTATCACCATTGCTGCCACTCCAACCTGTCTCGCGCGATGGGTGAGCACCTTGGCATCACTGCGCAAGAGGCGGAAAGCCATGTGCATGACGTGCTAAACGTCTTTATGTGCACCGGCTTTACCCGCGACACAGGCCAGTACTTTATGAAAGGCAGCCCTGTGCGCCCCGGTGACTATCTAGAGTTCTTCGCTGAGATCGATTTGCTGGGCTGCTTGTCGGCCTGTCCGGGGGGCGATTGCTCTGACGAACATTCCTCAGACAGTGCCCAATGTCATCCGCTGCTGATCGAAGTATTCAAACCTGCTATTGGGTCGCTTGATGATTGGAATTCACCTGCGGTGAATGGGTACAATCGCAGTCACGGTTTGTAACTGGATCGGTATTGCGCACCTACGCAATACCGACGTTATACAGACATGATACCGACGTTTGGTTTCACTGTTTTTTGTTTGGCTGAATATGTTCAGGCAAATGCAGCTTCTAGGGCAATCTCTACCATTTCGCCAAAGCTGCGTTCGCGGTCTTCGGCCGGTAACGCTTCACCCGTTTGAAGGTGATCACTAACGGTTAGAACAGCCAATGCGCGACGGCCATAACGGGCGGCAAGGGTGTACAGTTCGGCGGCTTCCATCTCGACACCCAAGATACCGTGGCGCGTCATTTGTTCATTCAAATCAGGGCGTTCGTCATAGAACACGTCAGAAGAATAAATCCCGCCTACGTGGGTTTTACAGCCCTTTGTTTCCGCAGATTTTACCGCAGCTGCGAGTAGCCCATAGTCGGCACATGGCGCGTAATTGAACTCTTTGAAAATGCCGGAAGACGGAGAGTTTAGGGTGCTTGCGGTCATGGCAATAATCACGTCACGAATGCCGACCTGTGGCTGCATACCCCCGCAGCTGCCAATGCGGATCAGGGTTTGTGCGTTGTATTCATTGATTAATTCGTTGGCGTAGATCGACAAGGATGGCATGCCCATGCCGGCCCCTTGGATAGTGACACTGTGGCCGTTCCATGTGCCGGTGAACCCCAACATGCCGCGCACTTCGTTGACCAGTTCTACGTCTTTCAGAAAGGTTTCTGCGGCCCATTTCGCGCGGTACGGATCACCCGGCATTAGAACAGTTTCAGCGATTTGGCCTGGCTTTGCGCCGATGTGTACGGTCATGGACTTCTCTTTCGCGAGTATGAATGTTGAACCAATTTTGACTTCATATCGATCAAGATGCAAATGCTGCGTTTGTTGCTAAGATGCGGGATCGGCGAGGGTGACAATGTCTGCCATGATTGTGTTCAGCTCAAAGTCTTTAGGCGTATAAACCCGTGCCACACCCATAGCCCGCAATCGTTCTGCATCGTCATCAGGAATGATGCCGCCGACAATAACTGGTGTATCGCCAAGCCCTGCTTCGCGCATTCGTTCAATCAGGTCCTCGACCAAAGGAATGTGACTGCCTGACAGGATTGATAGCCCCAAAACATGCGCTTGATCTTCAAGCGCGGCGGCGACCAACTGTTCGGGGGTTAGGCGGATACCTTCATAGGCGATATCCATCCCACAATCGCGCGCACGCACAGCGATTTGTTCCGCACCGTTCGAATGACCATCTAAGCCGGGTTTGCCAACCAAGAATTTTAATCGACGCCCCAACCGATCACTCACCGCATTTACAGATTCACGCAGGTCTTCAAGGCCTTCGGTCTTGTTAGATTGTCCAGCAGCAACACCAGTTGGCCCACGGTATTCGCCGTGGACATGGCGCATTTGCGCGGCCCATTCGCCTGTCGTTGCACCTGCTTTTGCCGCCGCGATTGACGGCGGCATCACATTGCGCCCTTCGGATGCCGCTGCACGAAGATCTGCAAGGGCGGCGTCGACGGCACCCTGATCGCGGTTGGCGCGCCAAGCATTCAGACTGTCAATTTGGGCCTGCTCCACGGCGGGATCGACCACCATGATGCCGCCATCTGCGGTCATCAACGGGGAGGGTTCTGTGCTGGTGTATTTGTTCACGCCAACAACGACAGTTTTCCCCGCTTCAATCCGGTTGAGGCGATCAGCGTTGGACTGCACAAGGGCGGATTTCATGTAATCGATGGCTTCAATTGCGCCGCCCATGGCATCTAAATTCGCCAGTTCTGCCCGGGCACCTTCTTTGAGTTCTTCAACTTTGCGATCTACCGCAGGGTTGCCGTCAAATAAGTCGTCAAATTCTAACAAGTCAGTTTCAAAAGCCATGATCTGTTGCATGCGCATGGACCATTGTTGATCCCACGGACGGGGCAGGCCCAGAGCTTCATTCCATGCGGGCAATTGCACCGCACGCGCACGGGCCTTTTTAGACAAGGTGACCGCAAGCATCTCGATCAAGATACGGTAAACATTGTTCTCTGGTTGCTGTTCGGTCAGGCCAAGGGAGTTCACCTGAACGCCGTAACGAAAGCGACGGTATTTTGCGTCTGTTACACCGTAACGCGTCTCACAAATTTCATCCCATAGATCGACGAAAGCGCGCATTTTGCACATCTCTGTCACGAACCGAATGCCTGCGTTCACAAAGAAAGAGATGCGGCCCACAAGGGCGAAAAAATCAGCAGGATCAACGCGGGGGCGCAATTCATCTAAAACGGCTGTGGCAGTGGCGAGGGCAAAGGACAGCTCTTGCTCTGGCGTCGCACCGGCCTCTTGCAAATGATAGGAACAAACGTTCATCGGGTTCCATTTGGGAACGTTTTTATAACAATATTCGGCAACATCCGCGATCATCTTTAACGATGGTTTGGGCGGGCAAATGTAGGTGCCGCGCGAAAGGTATTCTTTGATCAGATCGTTTTGAACAGTGCCTTGCAGTGCCACAATGTCAGCACCCTGTTCTTGGGCTACAGCGATGTACAGCGACAACAACCAAGGGGCCGTTGCGTTGATAGTCATCGACGTATTCATTTTCTCTAAGGGAATTTCATCAAACAATGCACGCATGTCACCAAGGTGGGAAACGGGCACGCCAACCTTACCAACCTCACCGCGTGACAAGATATGGTCGCTGTCATAACCTGTTTGGGTTGGTAGATCGAAAGCGACAGAAAGGCCCGTCTGCCCTTTTTCTAGATTTGAACGGTACAGCAGGTTCGAGGCCTTGGCTGTTGAATGACCTGCATAGGTCCGTATCAGCCAAGGGTGGTCTTTTTCGGATTGGGTCATCGGGCCTCACTGGTGGTCAGCGCATTTTGCGGGTAATAAAGTTACGTGTATTGCTTATTAATGGTAATTTTAGACAAGTGTCAATTCGTTTTACTGAAGGTGCTATTAACAAAACGTAAAGCAAAAATGCCGCTATCTGGCCCAACTAAGGCGTCCAAATTTGATTTTGGTTTACGCGGGGTCTGAGCGCTGTAAGACTATTTTCCAATGACGCAGATTGTTGAAATTCCCCTCTGGCTTTTTGTCCTGATTTTGCTGTTTGCTGCGGTTACAGCACTTAGCCACTTCTTGTTGCCCTCGGTACGTTGGTTTTTCCGCCGCCGTTTGGAACGGGCTGTGAAGAAGTTGAATACGCGTCTTACGCGCCCGATTGAGCCATTCAAGCTGGCGCGCCGTTATGACATGATCCAGCGATTAATTTACGATCCTGAAGTCACCCGCGCGATTGTGAACCACGCGGAACGCAACAATGTGCCAGAGAACGTCGCCTTTGAAAAAGCACGGCGATATGCACGTGAGATCGTGCCTAGTTTTAGTGCGCTGGCGTACTTTGGATTTGCAATCCGTATAGCACGCTGGTTGGGCAATACCTTTTATGACGTACGCACTGGTCTTGAAAATGATGAACGTTTGGCCAAACTGTCCCCAGACGCGACCGTCATTTTTATCATGAACCATCGCAGCAACATGGATTATGTGTTGGTGACATATTTGGCCGCGCGTGCATCTGCATTGTCCTACGCTGTTGGGGAATGGGCCCGTGTTTGGCCACTGACCCGATTGATCAAATCAATGGGTGCATATTTCATTCGCCGCAAAGCACGGGGTGCTTTGTATCGTCGAGTGCTTGCTCGCTATGTACAGATGGCAACTGAAGGCGGCGTAACTCAAGCGGTGTTTCCTGAGGGTGGGTTAAGTCTGAACGGCCGGCTTATGCCCCCGAAGATGGGCCTGCTGTCTTATATTCTCGAGGGGTTTGACCCCAACGAGGGGCGCGACGTTATGTTCGTGCCTGTCGCCATTAACTATGACCGTGTTCTTGAGGACCGTGTTTTGATTGCTGCGAATGAACGTGGGGACCGAAAGTTTGGTGGCAAGGTAAGCGTTGTTTTCAAGTTTGTGGTGCACCGCACGTGGCAACGGTTTCGTGGGAAGAAGTTTCAGTTTGGGACTGCTGCAGTAACGTTTGGGGAACCAGTTTCGTTACGCGATTACAAGACGACGCCTGACGCAGAAAGCTTGGCTACCGATCTGATGACTCGCATCGAAGATGTTATGCCTGTGGTGGTGGTGCCGCTGTTGGCGCGCGCTTTGTTGGCGGGTGATTTGGCTGGTGACGACACAAATCTACAAACTGTTTTGGACGCACAATTATCTGCCAGTACTGTGAAGACTTCGATCGTTCCTCCAAGTGAATTGATTGCTGTCGCAAACCATGCGCTGGCTCAATTAGCTGAGCGAGAGATCGTTGAGTTAAAAGATGGGGTCTGGAGCATATTGCCAAACAATCGACCTGTCCTAACATTCTACGCCAGTTCGATTGCCCATTATTATTTGGACGGAGAAGGTGCGCAAGACACCGTATAAAATTAACACGGTAATAAAATTACCGAAAATATTGCAATAAGGTTGCTTTATTGCTCGCTAAATTATATTTCCTGAGCATGGCCACGCGATTCTGCGCCGTGGTCCGCTATGCATCGAGGGGAAATATCATGGGTTTAGATACTGGAACTGCGCAATATGAAGCGCTTGAAAAAGACCTTTACGAGGTCGGTGAAATTCCTCCAATGGGCTATGTCCCTAAGCAGATGTACGCTTGGACCATCCGCAAGGAACGTCACGGCAATCCAGATACTGCGATGCTGCAAGAAGTCGTGGATGTACCGAACCTAGACAGTCACGATGTCCTTGTTTTGGTGATGGCAGCAGGCGTGAATTATAATGGTGTTTGGGCTGCATTGGGCACGCCGATCAGCCCCTTTGACGGGCACAAACAACCCTATCACATCGCAGGTTCTGACGCGTCGGGTATCGTTTGGGCCGTCGGCGATAAGGTAACGCGTTGGAAGGTTGGCGATGAAGTTGTCATTCACTGCAACCAAGATGATGGTGACGATGAAGACTGCAATGGCGGTGATCCGATGTTCTCCACCAGTCAGCGCATCTGGGGATACGAAACACCAGACGGTTCTTTTGGACAGTTCACGCGCGTGCAGTCGCAACAATTGATGCCGCGCCCAAAGCATCTGACGTGGGAAGAATCCGCCTGTTACACCCTAACTTTGGCTACAGCATATCGGATGTTGTTCGGACACCATCCGCATGACCTTAAGCCGGGCCAAAACGTCTTGGTCTGGGGTGCATCCGGTGGTCTTGGCTCCTACGCGATTCAGTTGATCAACACCGCAGGTGCCAATGCGATTGGTGTGATTTCTGATGAAGACAAACGTGATTTTGTTATGGGGTTAGGCGCAAAAGGCGTTCTGAACCGCAAAGATTTCAACTGTTGGGGGCAGATGCCCACAGTGAATACCCCTGAGTATGCCACCTGGTTCAAAGAGGCGCGAAAATTTGGCGCAGCGATTTGGGAAATTACGGGCAAAGGTAACAACGTTGATATGGTATTTGAACACCCCGGCGAAGCGACATTCCCTGTCTCGACGTTCGTTTGTAAAAAGGGTGGGATGGTTGTGATCTGTGCGGGTACGTCCGGCTTCAATCTAACCTTTGATGTGCGTTACATGTGGATGCATCAAAAGCGCCTGCAAGGAAGCCACTTTGCCCACCTCAAGCAAGCGTCAGCGGCAAACCAGTTGATGATCGAACGGCGGTTGGATCCCTGCATGTCCGAAGTGTTTGAATGGAATGCTCTGCCCGACGCTCACATGAAAATGCTACGCAACGAACACAAGCCCGGGAATATGTCGGTGTTGGTCCAAGCGCCCAAGACTGGCTTGCGTACATTGGAAGACGCGATGGACGCGCGGCCCTAAACGCAGCTTGTTAGTGAAAATGAAAGACGCCCACGAATCAAAGCGGATCGTGGGCGTTTGTATTTCTAGACACCGGTTTGAGCCGATTCAAAGGCTTATATTTGGGCACCTCCCCATTTTGGGGGAGGGGAAATGCGCGAATTTTGCGGGAAAGGTGGCCGTGATAGGTTTGATTTAATCATTCATTAACCAACTAGAGGTGTAGCTTAAATGAGAAGTGACTGGATTTTGGACGTACTCACAGACCTCAAAACATTTGCGCGTGCAAATGAACTTTTGATTCTTGCAGAACAACTTGATGACACCTCGATTGTCGCCATGGCCGAAATAGCAGCGCTAAGGGAAAAACAATATAGGCGCACACATGACCGCGACCACGGCCTTGGAACATATCTTGGAGGAGCTGGAGCAAGCTGAAGGGCTTGCGGGACTTCAGATCGCGATAGAGGCACTGCGCAATGAAATGAACGTCGATCACATGGTGTATCATTGGGTCGACAGTGTCGGCGATCAATACGGATGCGGGACCTACCCCCCAGAATGGGTTCAGCGATATCTGGACCAAAATTACTTGCGGGTAGATCCCGTGATTGCGGGTTGCTATCAACGCTTTCACCCTGTCGATTGGAAGCGATTAGATTGGTCTAGCAAGGCGTCTCGAGCCTTTCAAAAAGAAGCGATTGCATACGGCGTTGGGAACCAAGGATTTTCTGTTCCGATACGAGGGCCAAACGGCCAGTTTGCATTATTCACGGTTAGCCACTCTGGCAATGACGCGGACTGGGCGGCGTTTACCGAAGAGCATACGCGAAGCATGTTGCTGATTGCTCATGCTTTCAACCACAAAGCTTTGGATCTAGAGCCAGATAGAACCCCAGAACATGCGCAGGCGCTTTCCCCGCGCGAAATTGATGCTGGACGCTATTGGCGATGGGTTACAACCGAGCGCAAGTGGCCCAAACCCTCACAATTTCGGAGCATACGGTACGGGTTTACGTAGAAAGTGCGCGTTTCAAATTGGGGGCGATGAACACCACACATGCTGTTGCACGCGCAATTAGTCGTGGCTTGATTGTGGTATGATGTTGCGTAGGCACGTGAACTGCGTACGCCCAGATGAATGGAAATTAACGCTCCAAAAGTTAGTCCTTTGTTCAGTTTATTAAACGGACAAGGAGAAGTGATATGTTGCGTTACATCTATGGGGACCAACTGAAGGCACATGAAAGACTGGCGGCGGAAATGTTTCGGGACCGTGCTGATCAATTTAAGGTACGCCTCAATTGGGAGGTGAGCGTGGATGCCCAAGGTTTTGAACGTGACGAATACGACGACCTAAATCCACTTTATGTCATTTGGGAAAATGCGGATGGCACGCACGGGGGATCGATGCGCTTCTTGCCAACTGTGGGACGGGTTATGGTAAACGATCATTTCCCACACCTTTTGGGGGGCGATTCAATTTCCAGTCCAACGATCTGGGAATGCACGCGCTTTTGCTTATCTCGGGGCGCAAATCCAAAAGTTGCCGCAGCGCTGATGCTTGCAGGTGGAGAAAATATGGAAGGGTTCGGCTTTGAACACTTCGTTGGCGTATTTGACGCACGTATGGTGCGGATATATCGCCGAATTGGATCATCCCCAGAGGTATTAGGTCAAGAGGGCGAGGGACGCACACAAATCAGTGTTGGGCTTTGGCATTTTGCGCCAGAAGCCAAAGCACTCGTGGCGCAAAAGGCGGGTCTTTCTCCGGAAATTTCACGGCTTTGGTTTGATCGTGCTTTTGGGTCAAAACAGTGCGCAGAACTAGCAAAGGTGGGCTAGCACCCTCTGGGCGCGCTCTATAGTGTCGCGCTATGACATCCACCGAACTTACCCTCTCCGACGATCAAGCCAGCGCATTTGACAGCGTTACCGAAATGCTGCGTGGCGCTGGCGTGAACCTTGATGATAATTTGCTCATGCCACCGCAGGGCGATGCATCTTCAGTTATGGCAATCACAGGAAAAGCTGGTTCGGGTAAAACGCTTTTGTTGGCAGAGCTTTATAAGGCGCTTGAAGCTGCTGGAGTCCAAATTGTTTCTGGTGATTTTGAGTCCAAGAAAAGTAAAAGCAAGCGCACACTTGCGATATTGGCCCCCACTAACAAGGCGGCATCTGTTCTGCGCCTTCGTGGTGTGCCCGCGACGACCATTCACCGTATCCTTTACACGCCAGTGTATGATCCTGAATACGAACGGATCGCGGATTGGTTGGCTGGCAATGGCGAACGCCCTGATATCAGTGAGGGATTGGAAATCACTGATGTTGCATTGGATCGTGCGGCTGCATTCTATCTGAACAACAAATCTATTCCGGGTGCTTTGGCCGCGGCAGGGTTGCGTGGTTCTGATTTTATCACGGGTTGGAAGCGCCGCGAGGAACCGCTTGATATTGGCTTCATCGACGAAAGTTCGATGTTAGATGACCGCCAGTTCAATGACCTCAAAGAGATATTTCCAACTTTGATCTTGTTTGGTGACCCTGCACAGCTTGCTCCGGTCAATCAGTCTGGCGCGATGGTGTTTGAAAAACTGCCAGCCCCGCAGGTCATGAATCTAGCGCGTGTTCACCGTCAAACGGCCGATAACCCGATCCTTGATTTGGCACATGCTTTGGCCGATCCCGCCCTAGAGTTTCACCATTTTGAACAGATGATCGAAGAGGTTTCCAAAAAGGATGAGCGCGTCGTTTGGGGGCAGCGCGTTGAAGTTGACCTGATGGCACGCAGTCCTGTTTTGGTCTGGCGCAACGCCACCCGCATTCGCCTTCTGAACGCGTTTCGTAATGTTTACGGTGCCCCCGAGGATGCCTTGATCGCGGGTGAGCCGCTGATCTGTGACGGCATCGAGTTGCCGCTTAAGCACCGCAAGAAACGTTTGGACCTTGAGGCCCGTGGCCTGATCAAAGGTGCGCAAGTTGTGTACTTGGGTGAGGGGCGCAAACCGGGTTTTTCACGGCTCCATGTCATGGGTGCTGAAGATCCACAAATCAGTGCGGCATCAATTGTTAAGATCGAAAAGCCGGATGAAGAAGAACCATTCATTCCGTTTGCGGCACGTATGGGGGCAACGTTCCTGCACGGTTCTGCAGTAACCATTCACAAGGCACAGGGCAGCCAATGGGACACGGTTCAGGTCTTTGCACCTGACCTATTCGTAGCGGCACGTATGAACCGGATCGAGGCGGGACAACCGCTTTGGAAACGCCTTGCATACGTTGCGATCACGCGGGCCCAAGAACGTCTCATCTGGGTCGTGCGCAATCGGTTGTCAAAACCGACAGAGCCTTTGCGCATAGATGATTTAAAGGCGATCGCTGCACCGACTTTGACATTGGCGCCGCAAGTTGAAGAGGATGGGTTTCTATGAAGTCGATCATTATCACAGGGGCCAGTTCTGGCATTGGTCACGCAACAGCTGAGGTGTTCTTAAACGCTGGGTGGCGCGTAGGATTGATTGCGCGACGTGCTAAATTGCTGGATGAAATTGCGTCCAAATTTGAGCATGCCCATGCCTTGCCATGCGACGTGACAGATGTGGTAGCGATGAAGGCGAAATTTGGCGCATTTGTCGAGCGGTCTGGCAGACTAGATGCCCTATTCAACAACGCAGGAATGTTTGGTCCCTCCGGCCCCATCGACGAAGTGTCGCTGGAGTCATGGACCGAAGTGATGAACGTGAACCTGAATGGGATGTTTATCGCAGCCCAACTGGCCTTTGGGCATATGCGTCGACAATCACCGCAAGGCGGACGGATTATCAACAATGGATCGTTGTCCGCATATGCCCCGCGGTCCAACTCAATTTGTTATACGACAACGAAACACGCGATTACGGGTATGACAAAAACACTGTCGTTGGATGGCCGCCATTTTGACATAGCATGTGGGCAGATCGACATCGGGAATGCTGAAAGCGCGATTGTTGCAGACCTCAAAGCCAATCAACCCGATATGGAAACCATGGATGTTGGCCACGCCGCGGATGCGGTGTTCCATATGGCTGGCTTGCCGTTGAGCGCGAATGTTCAGAACATGACAGTGATGGCAACCAAGATGCCATTTATAGGCCGCGGTTAAAGGCGGAAAACCCGAAAGATTGCGGAGGCACCCCACCCTGCAGCAATCGCAATCGCCAATGACATCAAGCCATACAGCAATGAATTTTCGCGAGACATCGTGAACAGCCAGCGTTCCAAACCAATTTTTTTAACATCAATTGATGTCTCATAATCCGAAATGACCTTGCCGCTACGGGTGAGGAAAATACGCGTTTTGTAATCACCCTCTGTCAATGCGGCAGGCAGCTGAATCGAGGTTTGGAAAAGGGTCTGAGCATCCACGGACACCCCATTTTCCAACAATTGATATGCGTCTGATTTGGTGCGAATGCGAATGATCGCTTGGGTGAAGGCACCTGCGTCTTGAACGGCCATGGGTGCACCCACAGAGCGGATCGCACGCGGGACAGAGATTTTGTAACGCAGGTCTTCAACATCGTTCAGCACATCACGCAGAGGCGCACTCGTGGCCACGGCGTAAAAGCTGGGCGCTTCGTCAATTTCAACAGCGTCGACATTGACCCAAATCCCAAACCGCTTTTCCTTACGGCGCACTGTCACAGCCTCTGAAGGGCCAGATACAGTGATGATAACCTCAAGTGGATCGCCCTCAGGGATCGGAGCCTCGCGTTTCACCGCGCCAAAAATCAATACATCGGAGCCGTCAAAGGACGTGGTGATTGCCACCTCATCTTTGCTTAGCCCCAATACGACTTCTTCAGCCATTGCAGGCAATGTAAGCATGATGAAGGCGATGATATAGCGTAACATATCAGTGGCCTCCTGCGGCAATTGAGAAGACATCGGATGGCATGACCAATAGATCGAACGCTAGCTTGCCACAGACGGCTAAAACCATGATCGCCAGAAGAATACGTAACTGTTCAGCCTTCATCTTGACGCCGATACGGGTGCCGATTTGCGCGCCAAACACACCACCAACAAGCAGAAGGACTGCCAGTACAATGTCGACGGTAAAGTTTGTTGTCGCGTGCAACATAGTTGTGAAGGCGGTCACAAAAATGATTTGGAACAAGGATGTCCCCACAACCACCTTAGTGGGCATCCCCAGCAAATAAATCATCGCAGGGACCATGATGAAACCGCCACCAACACCCATGATGGCAGCAAGAATACCAACAAGAACACCAACGATCAGCGGTGGGATCACAGAGATATAAAGTCCAGATACCCGAAACCGCATTTTGAACGGTAGGCCATGTATCCAGTTGTGCTTCTTACGCTTGGGCGTAGCACCCTTTGAGGTTTTGCGGATAGCGTTAAGGGACTCGATAAACATCAAGCCGCCGATAACACCGAGGAAAATAACGTAACAAAGTTTGACAAGCAGATCGACTTGGCCCTGCGCCTTTAGATAGTTGAACACCACGACGCCAAGTGCCGCCCCAACCAGTCCCCCAATGAGAAGAACGGTGCCCATCCTGAGATCGACGGTTTTTCGCTTGAAATGGGCCAGCACGCCGGAAAACGAAGAGGCAACAATTTGGTTGGCTTCTGTTGCAACAGCTACCGCAGGGGGGATGCCGATAAAGAACAACAATGGGGTCATTAAAAAGCCACCACCGACACCAAACATGCCCGACAAGATGCCTACGATCCCGCCCAAACCTAACAATAGGAAGGCATTCACTGAAATCTCTGCGATGGGTAGGTATATTTGCATGGACCCTCCTAGACCGCGCACAGCACCTAAATCAAGATGCCATGCGTATACGCTTCAAACAGGGCTGATATCTTGGGTCAAACTGGACCTATCGCTGGATCAACGCTCTTTGACATATGGTTCGCCACCAGCACGTGGTGGAATGGCTTTTCCGACGAAGCCAGCCAAAATGACAACGGTCATAATGTATGGCAAAGCGCCTAAGAACTGGCCTTGAACTTTCATACCTATGACTGCTTCAATAACGTCTGGACGCAGCTCAAGCGCCTGGAAAAGGCCAAACAGGAACGTGGCATAAAGCGCCTGCCATGGACGCCACTTGGCGAAAATAAGGGCTGCGAGGGCGATGAAACCACGACCAGCGGACATGTCTTTGACGAACCCTGCTTGTAGTGCCGTTGATAGGTACGCACCGGCAATGCCACATAGGATACCGCAAATAGCAACAGCGGCATAACGCAATCCAACAACCGAAACACCAGCGGTATCAACAGCAGCTGGGTTTTCACCAACGGCACGCAAGCGCAGACCAAAGCGCGTGCGGTATAGCAACCACCACGTCATTGGGACTGTTAGCAGCGCGACATAAACAAGCAGTGAATGCCCAGATAACAATTCCGAATAAACCTGCATCAACGGGCTTGCCGCTTTGACTTCGTTCGTAGTTGTCAGCGCACCGGGGAAGTTGATTGGGTTAAACCGCTCCGCACCTGAAAGGGATGGCGTGCGCCCGCCTTGGCTGAACCAAGACTGCGCAATCAAAACCGTCATGCCAGCGGCAAGGAAGTTGATGGCCACGCCAGAGATCAATTGATTGCCACGAAAAGTGATAGAGGCAAGGCCATGAACACCGCTTAAAAACAGCGATGCTGCGATGCCCGCGAGCAGGCCAATCCAAACGGAGCCCGTCATTGACGCAATCGCGGCAGAGAAGAAGGCAGCGGCCAACATCTTGCCTTCAAGGCCGATGTCAAAAATACCAGCGCGTTCCGAGAAGAGACCGGCCAGACAGGCCAGCAATAACGGAATTGCCAAGCGTACAGTGGCGTCTAGAATTTGGATGAGCGTAAAGAAATCCATCAGTTGCCCTCCTTACGCAGAGCCAGGAATATGCGTTCCAATGGCATCCGCACCATGTTGTCCAGCGCGCCTGTGAACAAGATAACCAGCGCTTGGATCACGACGATCAATTCGCGCGGAATACTGGTCCATAATGCCAACTCGGCACCGCCTTGGTATAGAAAACCAAACAAAATCGCGGCGATAAAAACGCCCAAAGGATGACTACGACCCATCAAGGCGACAGCGATCCCGATAAATCCGGCACCCTCAGTCGCGTTCAATACTAAACGTTCTGCTTCGCCCATAACGTTGTTGATCGCCATCATGCCTGCCAGTGCACCAGAGATGATCATAGCGACCATCGTAATCTTAACAGGGGAAATTCCCGCATATTTTGCAGCACTTTCAGAGTGACCATAGGCGCGAATTTCATAGCCAAGTTTCGTGCGCCAGATCAGCAACCAAACCAAGACACAGGCGATTATTGCCACCAACAGGGAAACGTTTGCTGGGGCCGCTTTTGAAAAGCTAATGCCGATGGGGGCCAAGATGTCGTGCAGGGATGGCAAGTGAACGGCTTCGGGGAAGCGTGCGGTTGCAGGATCCATTGCACCTTTGGGACGCAGCACGTTGACCAGCATATAGTTCAGGACCGCAGCGGCGATAAAGTTGAACATAATGGTCGTGATAACGATGTGACTGCCGCGTTTTGCTTGCAAATACGCAGGAACTGCAGCCCAAACTGCACCAAACGCACCTGCCAACACAATCGCGCCCAGCAGGCCAAGTGACCAATGGGGCCATGGGATGATCAGGCAGGCAAGTGCCACGCCCAAACCACCCAACATGGCCTGACCTTCACCACCAATGTTGAACAACCGGGCGTGAAAGGCGACGGAGACAGCAAGGCCAGTAAACATAAAGTTGGTTGCGTAATATAGCGTGTAACCCCAGCCATAGGTACTGCCCAATGCGCCGTCGATCATCAATTTCAATGCCGCAATCGGATCTTCACCAATGGCAAGTATTACCAACCCAGATAGGATTGCCGCCAACAGCAGTGAGATCAGTGGCACAAGGACGACCTCGGCCCATTTTGGCATTACGTCCATCTTACGTCTCCACACCGGCCATCATCAGGCCCAGTTCTTTTTCGTCGGTTTCGCCAACGGCACGTTCGCCCATGATGTGTCCGTCAAACATAACGGCGACACGGTCTGAGAGAGACAAGATTTCCTCCAGCTCCACACTGACCAATAGAATGGCTTTGCCTTGATCGCGCAGGGCAACAATTTGTTGGTGGATGAATTCGATTGCACCGATGTCTACGCCGCGTGTGGGCTGGCCGATCAACAGCAGATCGGGATTGCGTTCGATTTCACGTGCCAGAACAATTTTTTGCTGATTGCCGCCGCTAAAATTTTTGGCAGACAGGTGTGGGTTCGGAGGGCGCACATCGAAACGCGCCATCTTTTCCTCAGTGTCTTGGCGAATGGCTGTATTATTGATGAAGATGCCAGATTGATAGGCGGGATCGTCGTGGTACCCAAACGCTGTATTCTCCCACGCTGAATAGTCCATAATCAGACCTTCACGTTGGCGATCTTCGGGGACGTGGGCGATGCCACAGGCGCGACGTGTCTTGCCGTCTGAGTATTTGCCAGTGAGGTCGATCGCTTCGCCGTTTAGTGTCACCGACCCGGTGCCGTCGGCGTAACCGCCCAACACTTCAAGCAGTTCAGATTGACCGTTGCCCGCGACGCCCGCGATACCAAGAATTTCACCAGCGCGTACATTTAGGCTAATGCTTTTGAGGCGTTCAACGCCTTGTTCATCGACCACACGCAAGTTTTGCACATCTAAAACAACATCACCAAGTGTTGGTGGAGTTTTGTCCACTTGCAACAGAACCTTGCGGCCAACCATCAATTCAGCCAACTCTTCAGGGCTGGTGTCGGCGGTCTTAACCGTCGCGGTCATCTCACCGCGGCGCATCACGCTGACGGTGTCTGTGGCTTCCATAATTTCGCGCAGTTTGTGCGTGATAAGGATGATGGTTTTGCCTTCTTCACGTAAACGTCCAAGAATACGGAACAACTGATCCGCCTCTGACGGGGTCAGAACGCCTGTGGGCTCATCAAGGATAAGAATATCGGCCTGACGATACAGGGCCTTCAGGATCTCAACACGTTGTTGCATCCCCACACCGATCTCTTCGATCAAGGCGTCAGGATCAACGTTCAATTCGTATTCAGCAGCCAACTCAAGCAAGGATTTACGCGCCTTGGCAAGGCTGGGTTTTAACAAGCGACCGTCTTCGGCACCAAGAATAATGTTTTCAAGGACGGTGAAGTTCTCAACCAGTTTAAAGTGTTGGAATACCATGCCTATACCCGCAGCGATTGCTGCTTGGCTGTCTGGAATTTCGGTCTTGTGGCCTCCAATGAAAATCTCACCCTTATCGGCTTTGTAAAAGCCATAAAGGATAGACATCAATGTTGATTTACCTGCGCCATTTTCGCCGATGATCCCGTGGATCGTACCGGGCATGACGCGGATGGAAATGTCTTTGTTCGCTTGGACGGGGCCAAAGGCTTTTGAAATGCCTTTTAACTCAATCGCAGGCGCTGTCGTGTCGTTGGTCAAGAAGGCTCTCCCATGCCTGCATATCCTACGATGCGCGCAATTTTTCCATCTTTGATATCGATGAAATATTGGCCGCGCTGTGCTGGCATGTTGGGCATTCCAAATTCGACAGTTGCGCGTGCGCTGCCGTCGCGTTCGGAAATGTTTACGACCTTGGCTTCGGCGCCAGGGGCCATTTCAGCAAACATTTTGATGTAGTTAATATAGTCATCGCGGTCCGTGATCGGCGCAGGTGTCCGTGGATCGCTATAGCAAAAATCTGGGCCGATGGATGCGTCAGTTGCTGATGCGCGCTCGTCGGCGGTGGGTGCGCCCCAAGCCGAGAAAAGTGTATGAATACATTCGGTCATGGCTTGGGGCTTTCTTTTGGTACGTTAAGGTTTGATTAGAACGTCAGTGCTGGGCAGCTGTCGTCTGACATGTAGTCATGTACGGCAATCTCGCCTGAAGCGATCTGTGCAGAGGCGGCTTCTACAGTAGCTTTCATGTCAGCTGATACGAGGGACGCGTTGTGCTCGTCCATTGCATAGCCCACGCCACCGTTTGTTAGACCCATGACTGAGAAGCCAGTTTCCATGTCAACACCGTCTGTGAATGCAGAGAATACGGCATTGTCGACGCGCTTAAGCATTGATGTCAAAACTTGGCCTGAGTGTAGGTAGTTTTGGTTTGAATCAACGCCGATTGAGAGGATTTTCTCATCTGCAGCAGTTTGCAACACACCAACGCCTGTGCCACCAGCAGCAGCAAATACAACGTCAGACCCTTGGCTGATTTGTGCTTTTGTGATCTCAGAACCTTTTACCGGGTCATTCCATGCTGCGCCGGTTGTGCCGGTCATGTTGGAAATCACTGTCGCGTCTGGGTTCACTGCTTTTACGCCTTGGGCATAGCCACAAGCAAAGCGACGGATCAATGGGATGTCCATGCCGCCAACGAAGGATACTGTGCCAGATTTGGACGCTTGTGCAGCCATCATGCCAACAAGGTATGAACCTTCGTGCTCGTTGAAGACAACAGAGCGTACGTTTGGTGCATCAACAACCATATCGATGATTGTGAATTTTGTGTCTGGATAATCAACAGCTACTTGGCCTAATGCGTCACCGAATGCGAAACCAGCCATTACGATCGGGTTTGCGCCAGCTTCAGCAAAGCGACGCAGTGCTTGCTCACGTTGCGCGTCTGATTGCAGTTCGATCTCAGCGAACTTGCCGCCAGTCTCTTCTGCCCAACGTTGCGCGCCGGAAAAGGCAGCTTCGTTGAACGATTTGTCAAATTTACCACCAAGGTCAAAAATCAATGCTGGGTCGGCAGCAGCGGCACCAGCCGTTAATGCGATACCGGCAGCAGCGCCTAGGAATTTATGCATAAGTTTCATCAGGTTGTTCTCCCACGTTTTGTTTTGGGACCGCCAGAACTGGGGAGTGAACCATTTTGATTAACCCGCTCGGCCCATCGTAAGCATGCAGAATGCTTAGGTCAGATCCAAATTAGGCCGTAGTGGGCAGTCAGGGTCAACCGCTTTTTCTACCATGACGTAAGGTATTGGGAGATTCTTATGTTCTAGCGCTATTTCAGGGCTCTACGCATGATGATTGCGTCGACGGAACCGCCTAAATCTCGGGCATAATAGGCGGAACGGTGTGCGACGCCTGCGAATCCATGTGCCTCGTAAAGATGTCTGGCGGCATGGTTGTCTGCGGCGACTTCTAGGAATGCCTCGTCTGCGTTTACGGATGACATCCACTTTGACATTAACGTGCCACCTGCGCCTTTGCCTTGGGCGTCAGGGTGAACTGATATGGTCAAAAGTTCTGCTTCGCCTGCAATGACTTGGACCAAGGCGAAACCCTGTGTGCAGGTAAAGAGGTGGGTGTGTTTGTTGCGCAGAAGCTCTTCAAATTCTTGGGCCGACCATGGGCGGGACATAGTGAATGCGGCACTGTGAATTTGGCTTAACTCACTGGGTGTCATGACAAAATCGTAGGTGCTGCAATTTTGGATGGGGCCGCGTCGGGGGCCTTGAGATAATAAGGGGCAGGCGCGAGGGTTGGGTTTGGGAAACGTGCACGTGCAGCCAATGCAACGCTGGCGGCAAGTGCGTCTGGGGTTGGGTCAGTCGGGGTAGGATATCCTTTGGATTCAAACGCTTCACCAGAAATGATTGCCGCGCCAGAGGCGTCGCGGACATAACGTTGTTCACGGGGTGCCGCGATGCTGTGGACTGTCGCAGATGGGTTCAGAATAGCGCGTTGTTCAAAACCGTTCACGCCGTAGGCTGGGATGCCAAGGCCAAGGGCAAGGCCGCGTGCGGCTGACACGCCGATGCGGATACCGGTGAAGTTACCGGGACCGGTTCCAACGGCAAGTGCATCAAGGTCTGCGTAGGCAAGCCCATGTAATTGCAGCAGTTCTTCGAGGAGAAACATCAGCCGCTCTGCTTGGCCCTTTTTCATTTCTTCGACGGTTTGCGTGATGACAGCGTCGCCGGACAACAAAGCGGCGGCGCAGTATGGGCCGGAGGTGTCAAAGGCAAGGATGAGAGGTTTTTCCACTTAACAACCACCTTTCTGGGGCAGGGCTGTAAAACAAGAAAACCGCCCAGATTTGGACGGTGATCTTGAATTATTATCGTTTAAAAACATGATTTAAACGGCGACTGGGCGCACTTCGGTCACTTCTGGAATGTAGTGGCGCAGAAGGTTTTCGATGCCCATTTTCAACGTTAATGTGGACGATGGGCAACCGGCACATGCGCCTTGCATATGAAGGTAAACAACGCCGCGATCAAAGCCGTGGAATGTGATGTCACCGCCGTCTTGGGCCACGGCAGGACGCACGCGGCTGTCGAGCAGCTCTTTGATCTGACCCACGATTGCGCCGTCTTCACCTGTGTGTTCGGCGTGACCAGATGCAGGTTGGTGATCGCCAGCCATAACAGGGCTACCTGATTGAAAATGCTCCATAATCGCACCAAGCAATGCTGGTTTGATATGATCCCAATCTACGGCATCCGCCTTTGTCACTGTTACAAAATCGGTGCCAAAGAACACGCCGCTCACGCCTTCAACAGCGAAAATGCGTTGGGCAAGAGGGGAGGCGTCGCTGGTGTCTGCTGTTGGGAAATCTGCAGTGCCCATTTCCAAAACGGTCTGGCCCGGCAAGAATTTTAGCGTTGCTGGGTTCGGTGTGGATTCTGTTTGAATGAACATATTAATGCCTCCTCGGGGTTGCTATTGATATGCGGTCTGATGCCCCCCAAGTCAAGGTTTGGAATCATTCTAAGTTGGGTGGGTCGGTGGGTTAACGCACAGTGCGTTGGCATTTATGCGCGAAACTGTGCAGTTGGCCCTGTGATCTGTACAGTTTGAGCCGTGTAGAATCCGCGTTTTAGGGCGGTTTTGGGCGAACTGCACAGTTTGGAGTCTGAATTGTACAGTTTCAGAACAAGAGGAGCGTTAACGATTTGTTAAGTTTTGGGTTTTGTTAACGTTTGTGGGGGACGATTAACTGTTGGTTAGGGAACCCCGCCCTACAGCCACTAACTGGATTCCTTAGGTCAGTTTTGTTGAATTTTGACATGCGACCTTCGTTTGTTTTGCAATTTTGGCTGCTTGCTTCCAATTGATACCCGTGAGTTAATCAACAGCTAATTGATGGCTGTTTTCCCACAAGCTTACTTTTGGTCTTTGGCCTTTTGGGCCCCAATGTACTTCGCATTCAAGATGGGTAAGTGGTTCGCCAGTCCGAGCGTTGTTATAGAATGGTAAGTCCACTAGTAGCCATCCGGAGCTCTTTTCATTCGACTGATTTGCTTCAAAGGTCTCAATGTATCTTTCTAAGTTTTCTTTCGACTGGGTTATCCACACACCCCACATAAAAGGTTCGGATGCTCCTTTAATTGGGATTTCTAGAATGCACCTGATGTAATAAATTGGGTCTTCAGTCGTGTCGTTCTCACGTGGGGTTATCATGCAAAGATCGTCGTTATATTGAACGCGATCATTTCTCTCAGTTTCGGGAACATCAAAGAAAGAAGTAGGGTGCTTCATGCTAAAGGATGGCGACCCCACGTGATATTCCTGACACTCATCGCACTTATACTTAAAACGCTTCTTCCTGAATAACCGTTCAAACATATCTATTCTCTTCGATCCGCCATGAGGGAGGCAGCCATTTACATCTGCCCCGATAGCCAGCGAACAGAGCTTTTTGCTTTAATAAGTGCCGTGTCAGCATCACCGAAAACCTGATCGCCAAAATGACCTGTGCTGAACCAGCCATTTGGATCCTCGGGATCGCGCCTGAATTCGTCAAAACCATATGTCCCATCAGGACGCAGGAAGATATCAACACAGATATATTCACCCGCTAGGTTAATCGAACGTATGACTTTGTTTTTATGTGCCAAGGAAAATCCTATGTAATCGCCTCAAGCTTTTCCTTGGTGATGTCGCCGGGGACGATTGTGATTGGGATCGGCAATGTGCCCGCGCTTTTTGTCAGTTGAGTCACCAGAGGGCCGGGACCTTTGTTACCGACGCCGGCACCCAGAACCAGCACACCCACCTCAGGGTCGTCAGCGATTTGCGCGATGATTTCAGTGACGGCTTCGCCCTCACGGATCACCAGTTCAGGGTCGACTTGTTGTTTGTCGCGCATCCATTTTGCAAAGACTTCGAAATGCGCATTGATGCGATCACGCGCTTCTTCGCGCATCACGGCCCCAACGCCAATCCAGTGATTGAATTCGTCTGGCGGAATCACCGCTAGAACCTCGACGCCGCCGCCCGTGTGGGCAGCACGCAGTGCGGCGAAACGCATTGCGTTCAAACATTCTTGGCTGTCATCCAGCACGACCAGAAACTTACGCATGATATTCTCCATTCAACATGGTGATTGTGGCGCAGTGCGCGGGGTGTGGCAACGCAATTGAGCGAAGATGTTAGATTTTCTTTTGGGTCAGGTGTTTAGGGGCGGTTAGCCGCCGCTGACGGCCCAATCCCAATACATTTCGCGCACCTGATTTGTGGTTTTCCCGATTTCATATTGGGTATCGTCAAAGGCCGTGACGGGCGTGATTTTCATCATATTACCCGTTAGGAACACCTCGTCTGCGTCGTGGAAATCCTCGAATGTGAGCGTTTTTTCATGTACCGTCATGCCGTTTTCACGCATGTGTTTCATGTGGCGCGCACGGGTGATGCCCGCAAGGAAGGTGCCGTTGGCAATTGGGGTGAACACCTCGCCGTCCTTCACCATAAAGACATTGGCGCTGGCGGTTTCGGCCACGTTGCCTGACGCATCCGCAACAAGTGCGTTTTTGAACCCTTTGCTGCGCGCTTCGGCGATCATGCGGGCGTTGTTGGGGTAAAGGCAGCCCGCTTTTGCGTTCACCACGTTGTCGGCCAGAACGGGACGGCGGAACCGTGTCTGGGTCAATGTGGTGGATGCATTTTGCGGGGCCATTGGGATCTGTTCAAGGCAGATGGCAAAACCGGTTTCATCTTGGCTGGGCAGAATCCCAGTGTCGTCGCCAATGGTGGCCCAGTACATGGGGCGGATGTAGACGGCCGCAGTAGGGTCGTATGATTTCAGCCCGTCCTGAATTGCGTTGACCATATCGTTTGGGTCCATCGTGGGCGCGATCATCAATGCCTTGGCGGATCGGTTGATCCGTTCGCAGTGGGTCAGCAGGTCTGGTGTCACGCCGTCAAAATAGCGTGCGCCGTCAAACACAGTGGTGCCCAACCATGACCCGTGGTCGGCGGCCCGCATAATGGGTTTGTCCTCATTGTACCATGCGCCCTCAAAGTAGGTTTTGATGTTTGTACCAGTGGCCACGTGTTTTCTCCCGTTATTCGTGCCGCAACTTTATCAATGCGTCGTCTTTTTGATAGTGAAATTTTACGCACCTTGTGCTGCGGGTTGCATGACAGAACATACCGACGTGATCGGGGGTGTCAGGGGTTTCTTTGAGTGCTAAGCTGGTTCTGAGTTCACTATATTGAGGTTTGTATGTTTCTGAGAATGGCGATTGGGTTTGGTTTGCTTGGGCTGGTTGCGGCCTGTGACGTGGTGCCGACTTCGGACTCAAGCACAGGCGCCGCCCCTTTGGTAGCGACGACCTCTGGGTTTAGTTCAGCGGCACAGGCCCAGCGGGCCTTTGCACGCGTGGCAACCACAATGGAGCCTGTGATTGAACGGGAGTGCCGCACCAAAACGACTGGTTTGGATTGTGATTTTCGGATCGTCATTGATGGCAACCCAAACAGCCCGGCCAACGCCTATCAAACACTAGATGCGAACAAGCGCCCTATTATCGCCTTTACGCAAAAGTTGATTTTGGATGCGAGCAATGCGGATGAATTGGCGTTTGTCATGGGGCATGAAGGTGCGCACCACATTTTGAACCACATTGGACGCCAGAAACAAAACTCTGTTGCGGGGGCTGTGATTTTGGGTGGTCTTGCAACATTGACGGGGGCAGCTCCGGCCGGCGTTGAAGAAGCTGTGAAGTTGGGTGCGCAGTTTGGGGCGCGTGGATATTCCAAGGACCATGAGCTTGAGGCGGATTACCTTGGTGCAAAATTGACGGCCTTGGGCGGGTATTCACCTGTGATCGGGTCGGAATTTATCAAACGCATCCCAGATCCGGGTGATCGTTTTCTTGGCACCCACCCGTCCAATGAGGAACGCCTACAAGTCGTGCAAAAAGCGCTGTCTGAGATTTAAGCAATGAAGATGTTGGGCCACATCTTGACGGACAAGGGGTCCAAATATGCGGTCTCTGGCTGTCCGGTGACGGAACCCGCGTGCGTGGACGCGGCCCTGAAGCTTTTGAAACGTGACAAGGCCTATGCCAAAGCGACCCACAATACATGGGCTGTGCAGCTGTCTGCGACTGGCGCGCTAAAAGGCGATGACGGCGAAAGCGGTGCGGGCATGATCATTGTCCGGATGCTAGAGCGCGAGGGGTTGAGCGATCATTTGATCGTTGTGACACGTTGGTATGGAGGAAAGCACTTGGGTGGTGATCGTTTCCGCCATGTGCAGACCTGTGTGCGCGCCTATTTGGATGCGCTGTAATTAGCGGATCGCGATGGCAATGGCGGCAAAGAATGCAGCCGATGCAGCCGTTACAAAGATGTGCCAAACTGGATAGCAATAGGGCATAGTTTTGCGTGAATAAAAGATCGCTCCAATCCCGTAGGTCGCGCCACCTCCCAATAATAACCAGATCGAGGTGTGATCCAAGCGTTGCCACATCGGCCAAATCAAGAGGAACATCGCGCAGCTAAGTGCAAAGTATAGCGCGAGGGAGGACCCACCTTCGCCCTTCCAGAACACGAGTTTGGAAAAGAAACCGATTAGCGCAGCGATCCATACCCCAGCCAAGACGACATAGGAGAACGGCGTGTTTATGACCAAAACCAGCGGTGTATAGCTGGAGGCAATGCGCAAGAATATCAGACCGTGGTCTGCACGGCGCAGGCGCACACGCAAATCCGAAATTGGGGTCATGTGATAGACGCCGGAAACGGTGAACGCGCTGACCATGATCACAATGTAGATGCCAACAGCCCATGACATTTCAGTGGTGCGCCACATCGGCAAATAGCACCACAGCCAAACGGCGCCATAGAGACCCAAGGAAATGGATAGGGCGTGTACGATCCCATCAGCAATAGTTTCATTTCTAGAAGTGGGGTACATGTGCACGGCCTTTTTTGGGTTACTTTAGGTACGCCGCTGTCGATACAGATGCCAACGATAAATCGCTGGCGCTAACGCGAGGTCATACACCTTACAGGCGATCCAGTGGATGACTGGCAAGTCTACGACTCGCCCTAAAATACGATAGCGCGGCATTTCGCGCCACAACACGATGAATGCTGGAATGCCGGAATACAGCTGACTTTTGTGTTCTACATAAAGGCGGCGCGCCGCCTGATCAGAGGTGATATTCCACGCGGATAAGGCATCACTGTTCAGATCGTCAAACCGGATAGCGAGGTCTGATTTCTGCGCATAGCTGCGGTAATGATCAATTTCAAACCGGCAAACGGGGCACTGCGCGTTATATAGCACTTTGGTTTCTTCACTCATGCCCAACAGATAGGGCTGCGGGCGCTATAATCCAACGCTATCAGCGTGGTTTATTGCCATCGATCCAACGCGACATCAGTGTTTTGTCACGAAAGCATTCGTGTGGCACCTCACGCCGTTTGAGCCGCGCAATGCGTTCTGCAAATTGCACCTGTTTGGACGAGGGGTAATTGGCGAACTGACCTGTTGGTGGCTTTGGCTTATGTTTGTCGATCCACGCAGACAGGCTGGTGCGGTTGGTAAACAGGGATGTGGGCAGAGTGACACCCATTTTACCCGCGATAGATTTTGCAAATGCGATTTGTTTTTCTGTGGCAGGAACGGCAGATTCAATCGCAAGCACGCCCTGAACGGGTGCAAACATACCTGGTAGCGTTGCTTGGTGTTGCATGACTGATTCCTTTGTTCTTATTGGTGAGAACATAAATAGAACATAAGTGGAACAAATGCAAGTATGGCGTGTTTGAGGGATACGTCTCAGTTTGAATTTCAGCTTTGCGGGCAAAGCTGAAATTGTTGAAGTCAATTTCTACGGCTGCGTTGGGATGTCTATTCAGGCCCACCAGTGGATATATTCATCGGATCAAATTTAGGTCGTTCTCCAATCTAACACGACTTTCCCTGACTTCATCGCAGCGAATCCTTCGGCGTAATCCTTGACCGCAAAGCGGTGTGTAATAATGCCAGACACGTCCAGCCCGTTTTGCAACATCGCGATCATCTTGTACCACGTCTCAAAAATCTCGCGCCCATAGATGCCTTTCAGGGTGATCGCCTTGAAAACTATCCGGCTCCAATCGACGGGGCTTTTACCCGGCGGAATTCCAAGCAGCGCGATACGTCCGCCCATCACCATGGCTTCAACCATCTGATCAAGGGCTACTTGGTTGCCAGACATTTCTAGGCCGACATCGAAACCCTGCATGATTTTTAGCCGTGCTTGTACATCAGCCAGATCGGTTTTTGTAACGTTCACTGGCGTCACATCCGCCACCTTCGCGGCCAAATCGAGGCGATCTTGGTTGATATCCGTGATCACCACGTTGCGCGCGCCTGCGTGCCGCGCAACGGCCGCTGCCATAATGCCGATTGGGCCAGCACCGGTGATTAACACGTCTTCCCCCACAAGATCGAACGAAAGAGCGGTGTGAACAGCGTTGCCCAAGGGATCAAGGATGGCACCGATGTCGTCGCTGATCTCGTCTGGTAAAGGCACTACGTTGAAGGAAGGTAGACGCAAATATTCAGCGAATGCGCCTTGTTCGTTCACACCAATGCCCCGTGTTTCTGGGTCAAGATGGAATTTTCCGGCACGACTTTGGCGCGATTGTTTGCCAATCAAATGACCCTCACCACTACACCTTTGCCCCAGATTTAATCCTTCAACATTACGCCCAAGCTCAACTATTTCTCCCGCGAATTCATGCCCTGTAATCAATGGAACTGGGACGGTCTTCTTGGCCCAATCATCCCAGTTCCAGATATGGATGTCTGTGCCACAAATGCCCGTCTTGTTAATGCGGATCAGCACATCGTCAGGGCCGATATCTGGTACTGGAGCGGTTTGTAACCATAGGCCTTCACGACCGTGAGCCTTGATTAATGCTTTCATTTCATTGCTCATTTCAAAACGCCAACAGCTTTTCCAACTGTCTCGAACGCAGTCAGCGCGTGATCCAGATCATCTTTTGTTAAGGATGCGTTCATCTGGGTGCGAATGCGGGCTTGGCCGCGCGGAACAACGGGGAAGAAGAATCCGCTGACATAGACACCTTCATCAAACAGACGGGCGGCCATGTCTTGCGCCAAATGCGCCTCCCCCAACATGACGGGGATGATTGGATGTTCGCCAGGCAGCAGGTTAAAGCCCAAACGAGTCAAACCTGCGCGCCAGTAGGCTGCATTTGCAAACAGTTGCGCACGTAAGGCATCGCCCTCCTCGACCAGCCGAATTGCTTCGATCCCAGCGGCGACGATGGAGGGAGGTAGGGAATTTGAGAACAGATAGGGACGCGCCCGCTGGCGCAGCAGGTCAACG
>Ga0115546_1000342_pt1 | contig 32666 bp, 27 predicted proteins | sample COGITO_mtgs_1004_FD_87186 | JGI IMG/M metagenome (GOLD analysis project Ga0115546, IMG submission 87186) | Pelagic marine microbial communities from North Sea - COGITO_mtgs_100413 | ecosystem: Environmental > Aquatic > Marine > Epipelagic | place: Germany:Helgoland, sampling site Kabeltonne...
GACTATGTAGGATTGAGCGATCGCACTTCAGACAAAGTAAAAACCCTTTCTGGCGGCATGAAGCGACGGCTGCAAATTGCCCGCGCCCTGCTGCACAACCCCAGCATTTTGTTTTTAGATGAACCCACCGTGGGCCTAGATCCGCAAACGCGCAGGCGGCTGTGGGAAATTATTCTTGATCTAAACAAGAGCCAGGGTATGACGATGCTGCTAACGACGCACTACATGGAAGAGGTTGAATATTTGTGCGATCGCATCGGCATCATGGATCAAGGACAGCTGATTGAAAGCGGCACGTTAGCGGAGCTGCACCAGAAGCACGGCAGCGGCATTGTGATGAAGCAGAAGGGCGATCGATGGGACTATCTGTTTTTTCCGACCTTGAATGAAGCCAATCAATACCTTGATGCGCAGCCAGACAAAACGGGTATGATGACCCGACCTGCCAACTTAGAAGATATTTTTGTTGAGCTAACGGGTCGCAATCTAGATTAGCTAGGAATATTAAATCTAGAAATAGGAAACCGTATGTCCCGGCTATCTAACACCATTGAAGCAATTTTGTACCTGAAGGCGCAGCCGCTGAAGATTGCGCAAATTGCTGAGCTGGCAAAGTGCGATCGCGATACGGCTGAAGAAGGCTTAATTGAGCTAATGGGCGAGTACGCTCACCGAGACGGCGCAATTGAGATCGCTGAAACTGGAGATGGCTATGCCCTGCAGCTACGCGAAATATATAGGCCGCTAGTAGATGATATTGTGCCGCTCGATATTGGGCTAGGCGCCTTGCGGACGTTGGCTGCGATCGCCCTGCGCGGTCCCATTGCCCAAAGCGAACTGGTCGATCTGCGTGGCTCTGGCGTTTATCAACATGTTCCCGACTTAGTAGATCAGGGGTTTGTCAAGAAGCGCCGTCAGGCCGACGGGCGTTCCTCCTGGCTGCAAATCACCGAAAAATTCTATCAGCACTTCGAGATTGATAAGCTGCCGCAAATTAGCAACCTTAGACTGCCAAAGCCTATTGATAAGGCGGTGACAGATACAGCCTTAGAAAGCGAAGATATAGAGAGTGAGAATGCACAGAAGGCAACAGCAAACCGCACGCCCCCAGAAATCTCAACAGCAATTGATGATCTACATAGAAATGGCAACCCTGTTGAAAACGCAGCTTTTATAGAAGATATAGGCGCAGGTAAGCGAATCAGTGAGAATAAACCTGAAAAACTGCTGGAAACAACGGAAAACTCGGGTAGGTTAGCTGATGAGGCGTTGGATGCGATCGCGCAAGATATTGCTGATGAGGATTTTATAGAAGAGACAGCTTCTAACTAAGCGTTTGCTGAAGCAGAAGGCGAATCGCCAAAACCTTAAGAAAACACATAAGCTGCTGATAATTGGTTAAGCTGGTTTTTAGCTGCTCTTTAAGAACGTAGGTTCTTCAGGTCGTTTCCAGCTTCGGGAATTGTCTTTGAGTGGGTAAGCTAAAGGCAGTTAAGCAGAATTTCTATGGTTTTCAACCCTGAAAATGCAGACTTCATCAGCCTAGATTCGGAGGACAATAAGTCTAACGAGCTGATGGACTATCTACAGCACCAGTCCCCAGAAGTGCTCTCACGGGTTGCTCAGTCGGTCAGCGACGAAATTAAGCAGATTATCTCTCACAATGTTCAAGGTTTAGTTGGGGTGCTTCCGGCAGACGGTTTCAACGTTCAAATCAATACGGACAGAGAGAACCTAGCAGGTCTTTTGGCCTCTGCTATGATGACGGGCTACTTTCTTCGCCAGATGGAACAGCGTATGGAACTAGAAACAAATCTATCAGGTTCTTTAGACTTGGGTCGCGACGAAGAGGACTAGAAGTGCTAGTTCAGAGGACTGCTATTTTAGCTTGGAAGACTACTAGCCTAAAAGACTGTAAGACTACGGCAGAACCTTGGGTAGCGTAGTCGGCTTCACGCTGATCTTTTCCGGCTTGCCAGCGCGGATGATTTCCACTTGCAGCGGATTCTTTAGCCCACCGGTTTCCACTTGCGACTGCACATCGTTTACATCGTTTATATCCGTGCCGTTGATGCGCTCGATCAGATCACCATTTTTCAACCCTGCCGTTTCAGCAGGCGTACCAGGCATCACACGAACAATAATTACGCCCTCTTCTGCCTCAATTTTGACGCCGATTCTATTGTCGCTGTTGATGCTTTCTTTTAGCTCTTTGTTCAAGTTCATCATCTGAATGCCCAAATAGGGATGCTGCACCTCACCGGTCGCAAACAGCTCATCCGAGATGCGTTTGGCCGTCTCAATCGGAATCGCAAATCCCAACCCCTGCGCGTTGGCTCGAATTGCCGTATTCATGCCAATTACTTCGCCTTTTGCATTGAGCAGCGGCCCACCTGAATTTCCTGGATTGATGGCTGCGTCTGTTTGAATGAACTGCACCCGCTTGTCGGAGATGCCTACCTGCGTACTAGAGCGATCGAGCGCGCTGATGATTCCGGCTGTCACGGTGTTATCGAGACCTAGCGGATTGCCAATGGCGATCGCCCACTGACCAGGCGACAACTCCTGCGTATTTCCCAGTGGTGCAACTGGCAGATCCTTCGCCTCAATTTTGACGACCGCAACGTCTGTAACCGGATCGGCTCCCATGACCTCGCCGACAAATGTCCGCCCGTCTTTAAGCGTTACGCTTACGGTGTCGGCTCCTTCAATCACATGGGCATTTGTTAATAGTTTGCCGTCTGCGCTCACAATGAAGCCGGATCCAGTGCCCTGCTCTAGTCGTTCTGGTAGCTGAGGCGCTTCGGGAAACTGTGGGGGTGCGCCTTCTTCTCCAAAGAACCGTTTGAACAGACGTCGCTCTAGGGGATTGTCTGAGCCGCTGATGGCTCTTGAGGCGTCGATGCGTACGACGCTAGGGCCCACTCGATTGGCGGCGGTGGCGATGAAGTTAGTATCTACCGGGAGTGGGGTGGCAAGAATAGGCTGCGCGATCGCTTCTTGAGCTGCTGGCAACGCCGCCGAAAACTGCCGCTCTTTTGACTCAGACGGCGTGCCAGGCTCTTGAATATAGCTCTTAGCTGCCCAGCCAGCACTTACCGATAGCGCCACTAGAAGACCGCTTAAGCCTAGCTGTTTTGGAGAAAACCCCATCTTTTATCTCTTCCTCTTTGAAAACAGTCTGTAACAACAGACCAAAAGCAGCAAGTTCGCAGCCTAACCTCGACGTAACTAGAACCACTTATTGGCTATTTCTTGACTATATTTAAACTCTATACATAGTCTACGCAACCGGCACTGCATTGACTGTAATTCCAGTCAGTTTACCTAGATTGTCTTTACACTGCCGCTAGATATTCCCTTTTGCAGTTAATTTTCGTGGTCACCTTTTGCAATTACGAAGGTTCAATGTAACCAATAGCCAGCTGCTCGATCACGATCAAACGCTGACAAAACGTACGGTTGCCGAGCCGCCTATCCGGCAGAACGCCCAAAAACCTCTCAAAAAAGCAGCTCGCCTCAAAAGATTAGAAGCTCAATGGTAGAAGGTGGAGATCGAAAAACTGAGCTAGAAAGAATAGCGGCTTTCACAGCCCAACGACTACTATCAAAATACGTCACCAAAGTGCGACTATCTTCAACTTACCGACTCACTTAAAACTTACTCACTAGTCTTTTAGGACTCGCCAAACTCTTGCCCCTTCGATTAAATTTCTGCCCGTTTAGTCAGACTCTCCAAGCCCCTATGATCCGCCGCCCTATTCGTTCCTTTTGGCGCAGTAGTAATTGGAGCGCCCCAATGATTGCAGCGCTGGGTACGGCGGTTGGTGGATTACTTGGAATGGCCGTAATTGGACGAACGCCTGCCGCGATCGCTCAAACCACCTCGCAAACTTGTCCTGCCGCGCTAGATCAAATGCAGGGTTATCAGAGCGTATCGGGCGATACTTTTGCCAGCATTGCCGCTGATTACCAGCTATTGCCTAATACACTGAGTCGGTTTAATCCGGGTGTTAGTAGTAGCCCGCCCGCCGGGACAAAGCTGCTAATTCCCCCTTTTAATGGTGCTGTAGCTACCGTGAGTGCGGGTGAAACCTGGCAATCTTTGGCTACGCGGTACGGCAGCCGCGCCGACATTCTTTTTGAAATCAACGGCTGCACCGCTCAAGTGCCTAGCAGCATCTTTATTCCAGGTGGGCTGACGGTCTCGGGCGGGGGGCGATCGCAGGCGAGCTTACCGGGTTATCCCCTATCGAGAGAGTCGGCAATTGCCCTTAACTACGGCTGGCAGCCTGATGCTAACCGCGACGACCTCGTTTTCAATAGCGGCATTGCCTTCGCGGTAAATGCACCTACCGAGGTGCTAGCGGTAGATAGCGGTACGGTCGCTTTTGCTGGTGTACGTCCTGGCTATGGGAATCTCATTGTGATTAACCACGGCCAGGGGTTACAAACTCGCTATGCCAACCTCAGCGAAGTTGCGGTTGCAGCAGGCCAGACGGTTGCCTCTGGTGCATCGGTGGGTAATGTAGGCGGAGCCGAGTCTGCTTATCTGTATTTTGAAGTGCGTCAAAATTCGGCTTCCGGCTGGGTGGCTGAAGATCCTGGTCGGTATCTGCCTGCTTTGAAGCTGCAATAGCGTAGCCGTAAATTAAGTCTGCGATCGCAAACATTTGCAGGATTGTTTTGGCCAAGCCCCCAGACTTGGTAGATGAAAGCCGTAATCTATCTGCTAAGACCCGGAGGTTTTGGCACAGGTTCAAAGAAAAACTAGCCGAAAGCTAGCCAATCGGATGATATGCCTCTACAATTCCCGTATCTTTCGCACTAGTGGCTCTTTAGAAAAGGTCTGGAAAGAAGGTCTAGACATACGACTAGATAGCCCGAACGATTGATCCAAGCGTCATCAGAGAGATTGAACCCATGAAGCTTTCCACCGCAAATCTGAGCCAGGCGCTTCAGAACATCAAACCGATGAAGCGGCTCTCTAGCAAGCTGAAGCAGGCAGTGGGACAAAGGAGTAAACCTAAAAACAGCGTTGGTAAGGGTGCGATCGCTAGCCAACCCGCCATCGCTGAGGATCTATCACGAAACAACGGAAAAATAAATCTTGAGGCTAAAGCCAGCTCTGAGGCTAAAGCTGAGAGCTCTCCTCATATAAGCAGTAGCGCAAAAGCTAATTCTACAAAAGCTAATTCTGCAAAAACTAGCGGAATTGTGGGCTTTGTTCAAAACTCTAAGCTTGTCCAAAGCTCAAAGAGCGCTCGCGTTGCTTTCCATCTACTGCTGGTGAAGCCCTGGGTACTGGTTGTTGGTCTGTGGCTAGTTTCGGCGCTGAGCGCTGTGGTTGCGATAGAAGGACTTATCAACCCCAGTAAGCTGACAGAGGACTTGCCAGAACCTGCCGCTGAGGTTGCGCCGGTTGCCAAAGCAAACAGCTTTATTGACGTGGAGCAAGGAGCGGAGGGCATTACCGATGATGGCAAGGAACTTGAAAAATCTGAACCGGACGCTAGTGAAGCAATCGCTGCCAATGCTCAATTTCCTGTATGGCCTTTGGTTACTTTAGTTGGTAGCTGTGCGGCTGGCTGCGTGGTGATCTCTCGGCGGCGGGCAATGCTACGAATAGCAGCGGCGCGAACTAGAAACCGAGGTCGCAAACTGCAGAGCGCCAAACCTCAAATCGCCAAACTTCAAAGTGCCAAACTACAGAGCGCCAAACTACAGAGTGCCAAACCTCAAATCGCGCCTACTCGGCTCAAGGCTTCTAACCATAATCCGACTCGTAGATCGCCCTCTGCGCCCAGAGTGCTTACGCCAGTTACGGCGCTCAAATCAAAAGCTCGCTTAGCGGTTGGGAAGGCCGGAGATAAGAATAAAGAGAAGGCTAGAGACAAGGCCATCGAAAAAACTGTGAGCACGACGCTAGGAAAGAAGCGTAGACAGCGCAAGCGTTCGAGTTCGCATCAGGCGGCTGCTAAACCCGCAGGTAAAAGCCGCGTTCTAATCTCTAGATCTACGGCTCAGCAGGCGGCACCTCAAAGCAAAGTCTCTCAGCCTGGAAGTTCTCCTCGGGCTCGTCAGAAGGTTACTCGTCTAGTCAGACGTCAGCCGGTTGTAAGCGTGGTTCCGGCGGAGCACGCCAACCGTTTAGACTGGGCAGAAGGCAGCTTGGCTCACGATCTAGATAAGAGAGTTTCGATGTGAGAGGTTTTTCCACCGCGTCGCGTTTTTTCGATGTAGTTGAATTTATATAGTCATCGTGTAGTCATCTGTAGCCGACTACGAGCCTTGCCACTGCTGAATAAAGGCGATCGCACTCTCTTTGTCTTTTACTCGGCCTTCTGCTTGCGCCTGCTCTACTGCTTTAAGAATCTGACCGATCTGTGGGCCTGGTTTTAGCTGCAGCTGCTTCATGAGTACCCCTCCGGTTATGAGCGTTTGGGCATGGGCGATCGCATCATCTGGGTTCAAAAAACGCTCAATCATCGGCTGAAGCAAGTCGAGCGGCACGCCTTGGGATAGGGCTAGTAGTGAGACTGCTGGAAAACAATCGCCCGCCGCTTTGAATAGAAAAAACTGCTGAGCTAGCGAAAACTGACCTTGAATCATCGCGTCTATATCCGGCTGAGCTTCTAGTAACGTTACGACCGTCTGAATTTCGCTGCGGCTGTATTTGAGTTCTATTAGCTCCGCTTCGGCCTGTTTGGGGTCTGCGCAAACCATTCGGCTTAGCTTTACTGCTTTTATCCAGCTGCGATAGTGGCCAGCAGGCACTGCTTTTATCCAGCCTTTTAGACGTTTGGCGTAATTGGGCATTTGCGATTGGAACTGTGCGATCGCTCGATCTACCGCTTTTATCTGCCTGGCGCGATCGCTATCAAAATGCGGCAGACAAAACTGCAGCAGCTGATTTTCGATCATTGAATCTAAGTAGTCGCTTCCGGCTGGCACGCTTAGCAGGGCATCGAGTTCGCTATGTACCCGCTCGCTCGATACCTCCGCTAGCAGCGGTGCAAGCTGATGGATCGCTCGCTCAGTTTCTGCTGAGAGCGTAAATTTAAGCTGAGCGGCCTGCCGGTATCCTCGCATCAACCGCAGCGGGTCGGCAGCGAGATTTTCGTAGCTCACCATCCGCAGCGTTTGGCGGGAAATATCGGCCTCGCCGCCCAGCGGATCGATGAGTTGATGCGTGGATAGATGGTAGGCGATCGCATTAATTGTAAAGTCGCGGCGCTGTAAATCTACCGCTATTATCTCGCCCTGCTGCTGAGCAAAATCTACCGTCATCTCAGCAAACACTACTCGCGCAATTTGCCTGGCTTCATCGAGTACGACAAATCCAGCGTCGTAAGTATTGGCAATAATCGCCGCCGTTTTAACCGCGTTGCTAGAAAGCACAAAGTCTAGATCGAGGTAGGCCGCTGAACGCTGAAGCAGGCGATCGCGGACACTTCCTCCGACTAAATAGGTGTCATCGGGCAATAAATCTAGTGAGAATGGCCATGTCTCAGGCGAGAAAAGAGCCATGAAAAGAAGGGTATAGAAAGGACTATAGAAATTAGAGGCTTGCGCTACAGTAAAACAGATGCCGTCTCAATGAGCGAGGTTTGACCCATGTGTATTTGCGTCAACTGCCACTACGTAGATAACTGCATTACTTACCATGCAGTAGAAACCAACCATCAGCAGCCTCATCTAACGGAAGCGCCCGTTTTTGAGCCGGATAATCCAACGATTAACGCCAATATCACTTTACCGAAAGTAGAGGTGCAGGGCGACACGATTAGCCAACAAGCCGAGTTTGGCTTTGAGTACGATGTCGTCGGCTGCAATAGCTTTAAGTCAGAAATGGGTAAGTGGGCCAAGCTTCGCCCAGGTGAAGCGGTTCCTACTTAAGCGTATGGCATACTGCCTGAATCCTGTTTGCCCGCAGCCGCAAAACCGCGCAGATGCCAAATTCTGCTTGAGCTGCGGCTCGCCTTTGCTCTTGGCGAAAAAGTATCAGCCAGAGTCTTTGCTAGGCAAGGGCGGTTTTGGTCGAACGCTCCTAGCTAGAACCGTGGTAGGCGAAGGGCAGGGCGCAGAACCTGCTGGCACTCGCTGCGTTATCAAACAGATTTATCGTACTCCGGCGGAAACGAATGCCGCTTTTAACGCTGAGGCTGAGCGGCTAGAGCAGTTGGGCAAGCATCCTCAGATTCCTCGCTTACTGGCTTCTGTCGAGAATAGTCTAGGCCAGTTTTTGGTTCAAGAATTTGCGCCTGGAGAGAACCTAGAGGCGTTAGTTGCTAGAGACGGGGCTTGGGATGAAGATGAGGTGCGATCGCTTTTAAATTCGCTGGTCGCTGTCCTGCAATATGTCCACAGCTTTAAGGTCATTCACCGCGATATTAAGCCTGCCAATATTGTTCAAGGTAAAGATGCTGGTCAAGCGTCGCTGATGCTCGTAGACTTTGGAGCCGCTAAGTGGATTGGCCAAACCGTTGGAAAAACCGTCATTGGCAGTGCAGGCTACGCAGCGCCTGAGCAGTCGATGGGCCAGGCGACCTTTGCGAGTGACATTTACAGTTTGGGTCTGACCTGCCTGCATTTGCTAACTGGTCTGCATCCTTTTGAGCTGTACTCGGCGGCTGAAGATCGCTGGGTGTGGCAGGATTATTTGCCGACGCCTGTCTCGCCGCAGCTAGTGCAGGTGCTGGATAAGATGGTGGTGCGATCGCTGCAAACTCGCTACGCAACGATGGCCGAAGTGGCGACTGATTTGAAGGCTGCGAAGCGATTTCAGCTCAGCGGCGCAAGGCAGCTACTAGAACGGGCTAAAGATTCTGTCTTGCCATTACAAAGCGTACTAGAAGGCGGTTCTCTGACCGCCGCGCTGCAAAAACTTGCCCCCGGACAATCGGCTAAGCCACCAGCGCTAGCGCCTGTGATCATTGACCGGCAGCACTGGAGCGTGCATCGTCGAATAGCCGTAAAAATGGGCCTGACTCAATCTATTACCGTGAGTCCGAGCGCTCCTATGTTTGCCACAGCTAGCAGCGATGGTGCGATTCGACTCTGGGATTTGGCCGATGGGTCTCTAATCTATACGTTTGCGCGTAGGCGGCTAAGGGGAGAAGGCCACAGTGCGGCTGTCACTAACGTGCAGTTTCATCCAGATGGCAGAGCGCTCTACAGTGCTAGCGATGACGGCAGCGTTAAAGAGTGGGACGCGCTAGAGCATCAGCTAATGAATACATTGCCTAGCAAGGGATGGACGCCAACTGCGCTAGCGGTGAGTCCTGACGGGACGACGCTGATCAGCGCTAATAGCGATGGTCGAATTGCGCTCTGGGATATTGCGAGCTTAAGCGTAGTAGGGCAGCTTACGCAGCACCAGACAAGGGTGAATGCATTAGCGATTTCGAAAGCGGGTCATTTGCTGGCAAGTGCTGGCGAGGACGACACCGTAAGGCTTTGGCGATATTCGTCTGGTCAAATGCCCCAGATGGCTAAAGTTATTCGTCTAGAATCTACGACTTCGGCGCTGAAAGGGTTTGGTAGCTTTTCGAATGACCGTCATGGGGTAAGGGCGATCGCCCTTCAAGACTCCACTCATTCGGATCCGCCTTATCTGGTAACAGCCACTTGCAATACGGTTTGGCGCTATGAGCTAACGTCGCAGTTTGAGGTGAGGAATGCGACTGCGCTGTACTCGTCGGAGAATGCGATTCGGGCGATCGCGCTCAGTCAAAAGGACCTGCTTGCCGTCGGTACGGAAGATAGAGTGCTAACGCTATGGCAGCTATCGACGGGGAACTGCGTGGGCGAGCTGAAACATGATTGGGGGATAAGTGCGATCGCTTTTTCCCTAAACGGCAAAATGCTAATCACAGCGAGTGCAGATGAAACTCTTTTCATTTGGCGAATAGAGAACTCGGAACTCGGCTCAAGCTAATGACAAGCTACTGATTATCTATCGGTTGGTGTTTGGCTATTTTCTTCGCCTAGCGTCCAAACTTCTGCCGAATGCTCTGGGTCAAAATCTTTGTTTCTGGAACCTTTAGCACCACTGTTGTCATGAGTGCAAAGGTCGCTAATCCAACGATACCTGCGAGACACAGCACGACTAGGTTCGCTACAAATGTCTCGGTGCCTACTAGTTCAACTAGGCTATTTTGCGCTAGCCAACAGGCTACACCGCTAATGAAGCTAGCTACAAATACCGTGAATATAGCGCCTGTCCATTCCAAAATGGGAAGTCCGCATAGCTGGCGATCTAGCAAGATAACCATCGTCAAAATAGCAGCGACATTGACAATGATGGTGGCTATGATCAAGCCCGAGATGCCCATCGAATCAAACAAGATGTAGTCCAGAATGATGTTGAGGCCAATGTTGACAGCGCTGATGCGAAAAGGGGTGGTGCCATCGCCCATTGCATAGAACACGCGCACCAAGATATCTCTGGCCAAGTAGACAAAGAGGCCAGAGCAATAAGCCATGAGGAACCCGGCTACGATTTGCACGGAGGTTTCATCAAAAGCGCCCCGTCGGTAGACCACGGTCACTACTGGCTTGGCGAGTACAATGGTCAGCGCGCTGGTCGGTAGCATGGTCAGCGATATCAGCATGAGGCACTGTCGAATGCGCCGCTTTAACTCTGGCCACTGGGCCGGTTCGGTCAGCCGGGAAAAGATTGGGAAATAGGGCACTAGCACCAGGCTAGAGACGATGCCTAAAGGCAGCGCAATCAGCAGGCTCGCCGATTCTAAGGCTGCTAGTGAATCGGGCACGAATGAAGCAAAGCGTAGATCGACAATCGAGTTTATTTTTAATGTGCTAGAAGATAGTGCTGCTGGCAGTAAGACGGCTAGAACCTCGCGCACCCCCGGATCTTGAATGTTAAACCGCAATCGCAGGCGGCCTAGCCCAGACTTGGCCAGCGCAGGCACTTGAATGAGCCACTGCAAAATTGAGCCGAGTAGCGTGCAGCTCGCGATTGTAATGCCGCCGATCATGAAGTATGCCGGGTCGCTAATGCGATCGCCCAACACAAACCTCAGCACTCCTAGCCCCGTTACCACTACCACGCTAGAAATCATCGGACTCACCGACGGCAACCAGTACTGATCGTCCGCATTTAAGCTGCCAAAGCCAATGCCAATGAGAGCGGCAAAAATCGTAATCGGAGCCATGATTCGCAGCAGCATAATTGCGAGCGGCCGAATCACCGATAGCCCTACTGCGTCTTCTTGTAAACCTGGTACAAACGTATCTATGATAGGTGCTGCGAACACGATTAGGCCTATCGTGACGACGAGAAAGAACAGACCCGTTATCGTCGTGACGGTTTCAATAATCGGTGCAACTTCTTTTTTGGGTCGTTTGGCGATCGCACTCACAATCGCGCTATGAAAAGGGCCGTTGACCCCACCTAGCAAAACCAGCAAAAAATCAGGCACCACGTAGGCCGCTACAAACGCATTGCTAACTGGCCCCGTGCCAAACGCCGCCAGAATAGTCGCCTGCCGCAAATAGCCAAATATTTTGCTCAGCAGCGTTGCGGCTGCCACAATACCGGCAATGCCCGCAATGGATCTTTTTGCCAAAATTATTCACTTCTGCCGCTGCGCAGAATTGCTCACTGTCTATATCTATAAATCCCTTCGCGGCGTATTTAGCTAGCGGCCAAACTTCTGTCGAACCCTTTGAGCTAGCAGCCCCGCTTCTGGAACCTTTAAGACCACCGTTAGTAACGCAAAGGTTAGCAGGCCAACGCCTCCAGCCAGACACAAGGCAATTAGATTCGAGAGAAACCCATCGGTGCCAACTAAACTAGCAATGCCAGCTTGAGTCACCCAGGAGAATATTCCAGCGATCGCACTTGCCCCTATCAGGGTAAAGATAGTCTTCGCCCAATCGCCTATTGGCAGTCCGCCCAGCTTTCGAGCCAGCAGCACCGTCATCGCGACTAGAGAAACTACATTAACGCCAATCGTCGCCACTACTAAGCCCGCTGGCCCCATCCAGGTAAAAAATACATAGTCTAGAACAGCATTTGTTCCAATATTTACAAGACTGATGTTAAAGGGCGTTTGTCCATCACCTAGCGCATAAAATACGCGCACCATCACGTCTCTTGCTAGGTAAACAAACATGCCAACGCCGTACGCCAATAGGATTGTTGTCACAATTTGAACATCTTTCTCTTCGAATGCGCCGCGCTCGTAGACTACCTTCACAATCGGCTGGGCTAACGTCACAATCAAAGCGCCTATTGGCAGCATAGTAAGGGCCACCAGTACTATGCTTTGCCGGATTCGATCTTTAAGCTCTGGCCACTGTTCGGGCGCAGCGAGTCTAGAAAAGATGGGCAAATAAGGCACCAAAATGATGTTTGAGATAATGCCTAGCGGAGCCTGTACCAACAAATTTGCATAGTTCAGCGCGGCTACCGTACCGGGGACTAACCCGGCAAAAGCCAGGTCGGTGTACACGTTAATCTGCATGGTGCCGGAGGAGAATGTCGCAGGCCCTAGTACCTTGAGCACATCGCGTACGCCCGGATCTTTCCAGTCAAACCGCAAACGAAGGCGGCCTAGTCCTGCTTTTCGTAGCGCTACGACTTGGATTAACCACTGCAAAATTGCGCCCACTAGCGTACATCCGGCTAGCACAGCGCCCCCCAAAATGTAGTTTTCGGGGCTGCTAATGTCTCCTCCTAACACCCAATACAGCACGCCAACGCCGACAATTACTGCCGAACTGGACAGCAGCGGACTAATAGAAGGCAACCAGTATTGGTCTGCCGCGTTGAGCGTGCCAAAGCCAATGCCAATAAAAGCTGCAAAAACGGTGATAGGCGCCATAATTTGCAGTTGAATAACCGCCACTGCTCGGCTTTCCAATCCCACGGCTGTTTTGCTCAGCCCAGGGCCTATTAGGCCCATAATCGGATCGGCAAAAATAATAATTAAAACCGCCGCCACCGTCATGACGATGCCCACAAGCGTCGTAATGGTTTCGACTAGCGGCGCGATGTCTTCCTTTTTCCGCTTTGCTACCGCGCTGACGATCGCGCTATGAAACGGCCCGTTAATGCCGCCTAATAGCACTAGCAAAAAGCCCGGAATAACGTACGCCAGATTATAGGCATCGGCGACTGGCCCAGTGCCAAAAGCGGCTCCAATCGACTGCTCTCGCACCAGGCCAAAAACTTTACTTAGCAGCGTCGCCACCGCCACGATACCTGCAATTCCCGCTAGCGATCGCTTACCCAAAATCTCACCTTCTGGGCCTAACCTCTGCTAATAACGTTAATTAACGCCTTACCAACAGACTCAGCCCACAAAAAATAACCAGTCCTTATTTAATCATCTTGCATTTCGAATATTTTAAAATAACCGCAAATTCAACCGCAAATTCGTTTTGGGACTTAGCGAAACGCAGCCCGCAGCCCGCTACTGATAAAGTCCACCATAACCGTCAGCATAATAAATACCGTCAGCGTTGCGGCTAGTCCGCTGTAGTCAAAGCCAGAAAGCTGCTCTGTCATTATTCGGCCTAATCCACCGACGCCAACGAGTCCTACAATCACCGTTTCGCGCAGGCACACCTCCCACCGATAGAGGCTATAGGCCAAAAATCGAGCCAAATTCGCAGGCAAAATACCGTAGAACACCACGCCGCCTGCCGAAGCGCCGAGCGATCGCAATCCTCTTACTGGCTGTTCTGGCAAATTCTCATTGACCTCCGCCATTAACCGGCCTAAAATCCCGAAATTATGCAGCGCCAGCGCGAGTACCCCTGGCCACATCCCTGGCAGCATTCCCAGCAAAATTACAAACGCCAAAATCGGTGCTGGAATGGCTCTTGCTGTTAACAGAATCAGTCGCGAAATCCATAGCCCTAAATAACTAGCGTTGCCTTTGCCGCGTTCTCCTTCTGCCCGTAAAATGCCCCCTGGTAAAAAGAAATTCTGAGCAGCGGGAAACGAAAACAAGATACCTCCGAGGCTAGCTAGCGTAATGGCCAATACCGACATGGCAACCGTCTGCAAGGCAATAGGCAGCAGATCGAACGAGAAATTAGGAAGTACCTTGTCTGGCGTTACCTGTACGGCAATGTCTGTAAAGAGCGATCGCACCCTCAATAACCGACTCCAATCAATATTTAGATAGGCCAAACACGCTGGAAACGCAAAGGCGATCGCCCCCCAAGACGGCCACAGCGGTATCCTTTGCTGGCGCTGCGAGAAAACGCTACGACTGTCAGCCGACTGGTCGCGCTCTTGTTCTAACCTCAAATCAGAGCCCTGGCGGCGCGGCGCAGTCGAAGCTTTAGCTAGCGCCATGCGTCCGACGAATCCCATCCGTTTTCTTAGCCATCCACTCCAGCTATCTACCAACCCATTGAGAAAAATCAGCGCATAGAACCCCGTCCACAGCTCTTCGTACCGCAAAGACTGCGCGCTCAAAAAAATCTGATAACCTAATCCGCCTGCTCCAATGACACCTAGCACTGCCGCCGCCCGCAGCGAGCATTCAAACCGATAGAATCCGTAAGAAATCAGATTTGGCAGTGCCTGTGGCAAATGTCCATATAAAAAAGCCCTTCCTGGCCTCACGCCGCTATTAACCAACGCCTCTAGGGGCGCAGTGGGCGTTTCGTCTAAAATCTCTGAGAAAACCTTTGCCGTGATTGCTCCAAACGGCAGCGCGATCGCCAGAATTCCTACTAGCGGATCGATTCCTAGAACGCTTAGCAGCAGCAGGCCCCAAATCCACTCGTGAATCGCTCGAGGAACCGACAGCACCGTTCGTACACCCGTCCACAAAAGCCATCCCGCTCGACCTGGCAAAAATACTCGCCACCAAACCTGCGAACTCGCAATTCCAAACACTAAGCCAAGTGCCAAACTACAGGCCGTTCCGCAAACTGCAAACGCCAGCGTCACGCCCGCCGCGCTCAGCATGACCTGTAAAAACTCTACGGTCAGCGTGGGGTGAAACATCGCTAGCCAAAACCGACCGACTTCTGGTAGACCGCCCCAATTGACGATGGGCGATCGCCCCCATCCCGATAGCCACAGCGCCCAGGCAACTAGCCCTAGCCAAATCAGCGCTGCCCATTGCCTATTGAGCCAGCTGTCGCTACCTACCGACTGCTTGCCAAAAGGCTGGTTCAGACTGTCTTTTAACGCTGGGTCTTTTAGCGCTGGACTGTCAGGCTGGGCAGTAGATTTATCTAGGCCGGAAAGATCTGACAAAGGGCTAGTGGAAGCAAAATGCTTAGGGTGCTTTAGATAAGTTAGGTGCTTTAGATAAATTAGAGTGCTGTAGATAAATCGTACAGGGCCGATAGCCAATCGTCGCTGACCTCAGCGCTAGGTAAGTCGAATAGGATGCGTCCTTGTCGAAGGCCAATAATGCGATCGCAATAAGCCTGAGCCAGCGCCACATCGTGCAAGCTCACCACCAGCGTTCGACGCTCGCCTAGTGCCATTAGCTGCGCCATAATATCGTGCGATCGCGCCGGATCTACGCTCGCCACCGGCTCATCTGCTAGCACAATGGCCGGATCTTGCACGAGTACTCGCGCTAGCGCCACCCGCTGCTGCTGCCCGCCCGAAAGCCGTTCCGTTCGAGCGTACAGCTTATCTGCAAGTCCAAGCTGATCCAACGCCTGCCGCGCCGCCGATACATTCTGAGGCCGCACCAAAGACCACACGGCTTTCCACAGCGGCCAGCGCCCTAAGCAGCCTGCGTTCACGTTGTGAATAACTGCCAAATTCCCGACCAGATTGTGCTGCTGATATACCGTTCCAATCTGCCGCTGTATTTTGCGACGATGACCCGCCGATAGCTCGAAAAGCGATCGCCCTAGTATTCTTACCGTTCCTTCACTTGGGCGCAAAGATCCATTTAGTAAGCTCAGCAGCGTACTTTTGCCTGCTCCACTCGGCCCGACCAAAGCTACGCGATCGCCCGCTGCTATCGTCAAGCTCACCGACTGTAACGCCACTGCCCGGCCAAACCGACAGCTCACAGCCTCTAAAGATAAAGCAGCCGGTAAAGCAGCGTTATGGTTCATTTCAGCTACCTGTTCGAAGCTACTGAATTTTGCCAATCTCGCGACCTACCGCCTCGATTTGAGCGTAGTTATCGTTATCTGTTTCAATGAATTTGTCTGCGCCAAACAGCTCCAAGATTTCTGCCTGCTCTGGATCACTCACGTCTAGCTTTAGGAGCGCTGCTTGCACTTCACTCGTAAAGCCGTCGCCATAAACTTCATCTAGCTTCTGGCTATTCACCACCCAGTGATAGTCGTAGTAGGCAGGTGTTTGCCAAATTGCTTTGACTCGACTCTCATCGACTTCACCCGAAGCAACCCGGTCTAGCCATACCTGCTCATTCAACGCGCCAGCATCGTAAGTGCCCGCTTCTACCAGCTTCAAGGTGGCATCGTGAGAAGCCGAAAACCCAGGCTCGCCTTTGAAGTCGGAAACCTGTACGCCTGATTGTTCTAAAAAGTACTGAGGCATTAAGCGCCCAGAGGTTGAGGTTTCTGAGCCAAAAGTAAATGTTTTTCCCTTAAGTTCAGCTAGGCCGCTGGCCGCTTTTATTTCAGCTAGGCCGCTGTTGGCGCTCGCAATAAAGATGCTGTGAAAATTTTCGTCAATGTCTCGCTGGGCGATCGCCTGCGCATCAGGCACTTGCAAACGGGCCTGTACTCCCGTTAATCCACCGAACCAAACCAGGTCTAGATCGCCTAGCTTAAAAGCCGTCACAGCCGCTGCATAATCCGTCACTGGTTGATAGACCACGGGTACGCCTAACTCAATGCTCAAGTAGTTCGTTAGCTTTTCGTAGAGCCGCTGTAGCTTTTCAGGATCTTGGTCGGGGATAGCCCCTACCGAAAGCGGCTCTACATCAGCGGTTTGTGCGCCTTCTAAAGCCGCGTTGCTGTCACTATCTGTTCTGCCTGAGCAGCCTATTGCCGTCATTAGCAAAAGTCCACAGATGCCAGAAACCACGGAACGCCGACGAAACAAAGAACGCATAGTAACGAGTAAATTCGCATAAATTGTGCAGCTCTAGAGATTATCACTGTTTCGCTTGCTGCACCAACTAGCCGCGGCGGCTGTAGAGTGATCAAAAATTTCTTATTGATGACCTTTATCATTGACAAAAGTATGCTTAGCTATTCTTTGCAGAGGGCGAAGTTTTCCCCAGGGCGATCGCTCGTGAAGATTGCCTTAAGCTAATGTCAAAATTTTGTCGGCTCCAAGTCAAAAAATCTGTCCTGCTAAGGTTCAGACCCGTCCTGAGACCCGTCCGCACCCGCTTCTGCTTTTTCACGCTGTTGGCAGTCGGTAGCGGCAAACCCTTGCGAACAAAAGATTTCAGAAATAGCCTTTACAAGCAGATGGGCATCAAAGCAATCTCTTGAAGGTATTAGGCGTCATTGTTGCGATCAGGCTCAGTTTTTATTTTTCGCTGCTTGCCTAGCTCAAGTTATCCACCGTTTTTCTAGAAGTTTTCCACAGGTTGAGGATAGTTTTCCACAGGTTTTAACGCAAAATCAGTAGCTTCGCGGATCTTACGGTTTTAAAGGTTTTCAACATTGAAAAAATGAGAAAACACAAAACTAATACGTTTTTTTGTAACAAAAAAGAGGCTTGAAGCCAATAAAATCGTTTATAGCGGTTTTGTGAAAAACAAAGTTCGCAGTTTTTTTATCATTGACAAACCCAGTGCGCATCCGCAAAATGGCTTCACTAGCCTGCATAGAACCGCAGGCCCAACTATGAGATCGTCTAAATGCAACTATCTGTAAGTATCTTGGCAGAAATCCCTGAAGACCTTCATGAATCTCTTAAGGGATTTCTAGAAACTCATTCTGCTTGGGATCAAGATCGCGTGTATGCAGCCGCGCTCTCGCTGTTTTTACTGCAAAATGGCCACAAAGAAGGCGATCGCACCCCCTCGCGGATATACCTCGATACGCTCTTCAACTGCGCTAGCTAAACGCTTGTTCTTGGCGGATCGGTAGAGATTGAAGCTGAGCCTACTGGCGGTCCTGCCTCGGCTCAAAAGGAGGAATTTGCCGATGCTGTGTCAAGAGCTGACCACAATATTGCTCCGCAAGGTGTGATTTGCACCCATAAAATCAGTAAATCTCCCCCCATATGCTAGGAGTTTGGGTATAGTAGTTAAGTCGTAAGATAATTGCTATATAGCCATGTCTGCCAATCCTGCTGACGGGGAATCGCCCGGTCGGACAGCGACGCAGGATTCTTTGCTACTTAGAAAAGTATTCCAGAGTATTAACGCGCAAAGCTGCCCGACAACCTACAACTTTCACATGCATACCAATTGCTCTGACGGGAAATTAGAACCCTCGGAGCTGATGGCTCAAGCTGTCGAAATTGGTTTGCACGGGATGGCTATTACTGACCATCACAGCGTTGGGGGCTACCGGAAGGCTTGCCAGTGGATGGAAGATTGGCGGTGGCACAATCCCTCTAGCTGGGGTCATCGGCAAAGGCGCAAGGTTAAAGGTGCTAGCCGCCATAAAAAGGGTAAATCGGGCAGTCGCGAGCAGAAAGTGAGCGACTCTGCGCCGCAGCCTGCTCGCTATATTCAAAAGAAGCTGCCGAAGCTTTGGACGGGAATAGAAATTACTTCCCGGCTAGCTGAGACGGATGTTCATATTTTGGGCTATGCCTTTGAGCCTGCAGCTGATGCGATGAGGCCCTACGTGCAGGGCAGTGCGCCCAAAGGGGAAGATCGACGGGCAGACCGGGTAATCAGGGCGATTCAGGCGGCGGGCGGCATTGCGGTGCTGGCACATCCTGTTCGCTACAGAACCGATGAAATTACTTTGATTAAGGCGGCGGCTGGGCTGGGTATAGACGGTGTTGAAACCTACTATGCCTACAACAATCCCAATGTCTGGAAGCCTAGTCCAGGCAAGACTGAGCGTGTTGCTGCGCTGGCAACTGCTAATAACCTGCTCAGTAGCTGCGGCACAGACACTCATGGCAAGCTGATTACTCGGCGCTTGTAGTTCTGAATTCGGAGACCGCTTTCAGGCGATACCTACAAGCGCTAAACGCTTTAAACGAAAACCCCACCGAGCTAATCGCCTAGTGGGGTTTTCGTTTAAACGCGTTCATTCAGGTCTATACAGGTGCGTTCGACATTAGAAAGATCAGTCCGACACAGCCAGTAACTAACAGCAATCCGAATCCTAGCGATTGACCTAAACCAGATTTACGAGCAACTTTCATATGTGTACGGGCTATTGAGCCTTGATAAGCTTATGTGTAAATACTACTAGAATTTTTACTGAGTAAGTCTTTTTATGAATAAATGGAAAGTAAAAGTTACGATACTTAAAGAATATGAGAAAGCAGTCATGCATTAATCGCGTCTCGATCTATCGCTTTAGCGATTTTGAGACAATAAAGCCTGCGCAGGCAGAACATCTAGAAGATGCGCTATCTACGCAGGCTTTGGGAAGATCCTTTAAGGGCTTGCTTCCACTTATCTCATAATTAAATCGACTTGAGGTAAGGTTTCTCAGAAAGTTTGCTAGCTGTTGTTGATGAATCGCTTCTTTGTGCGATCGCACTCATTTAGTTAACCAGCCGCTCTTTTAACCCTTCCACATCCACACAGTTATCAGCATCGTAGTTGACCTTGACCTTAAACCTGTATTCAGTCGTCTCGCTAACGTTGCTAAAGTCGTGGTTCTCAACGGCTTGTTGCGCTCTTAAATTTATAGTTTCGTAGCCTGTGCTTTTTAGCACGTCAAAATCTTCTATCTCGCCATTTTGATCGACTATCACACCGAGTAGCCCATCGGTTGGTGGATTCTCTCTACAGGCTTTGAATGCTGCGGGAATCTCTACCTCCTCAACGGCCTGCGGCAGATCTCCTCTTTGCGCAACAAGATCAGACCAAGACTCTACCTTCCTACTCACTGCCTCCTCAGAGGTCAGCCGGGCGTCGTAAGTTAGCTCATCTCGCAGCGCTGCTGCATCTCCATCGGCAGGTTTCAAAGCAAGCGTTGTTACTCCAGGCCCACTGTTCTCAATGGCAATGTCAACGCTTTCTGTCCCGCTGCCAGCGTTCGTTTCTGCCGGCGTGTCGTTGGCTTCACCCCCATTTTGGCCTTCGCTAGCAGCTGGTGTTTCACTTGGCTCGGTAGAAGGCTGATTCTGCAATCCGGCCAGAATGTTTTCAGTAGACTGTGGCTCTAGGCGAGGGAGGCCAGAGATGTCTAGCTGACCTAGATCCGCTGCGCTGCCAGAGGGGATAATAGTGTCTCCATTGCCACTGCCCGCTGGGGGTGGGGGTGGGACAATCACAGAAGGTTCAGTTGGGATGTAGGCGGACGTTGGCGTACGACGTGGAATGTTGATACTCACGGGCGACTGTGGTCGAGTGGGCGCTGCCGCTACGTTTGCCTTAAGTCGTCTTAGCACGTCGTCGATGGGTGGGGTCGCGGCAAACTGCCGAGGACTAGTTGCCGATGGCATCCGAGCCGCCGGGATAGAAGTCCTCCGCTGTCCTAGCGTTGCGCTGGGAGCCAGCAGTCCTGGTGGCAGGTCTAGGTTGCTCAGGCTCGAAGCACTCAGTGGGTCGAGTCGAGGCTGCGCAAAAGCAGGGAGGCGACTGCGCTCGGCAGGCGTTAGCTGCACGATCGGAACGATTTTCTCGTCTGCTGCCTCGTCAAAAGCGTCGAATAGGCCACCGCCGCCGCCGCCGGTGCTGCTACTGCTACCCTGGGCGCTGCTAGCTGCGATTAGCAGAACATGCGCCCCTACTGATAGCAGTACGCCAATCCCGGTAGGGCTAATAGATTTGCCTACTGCGCCGAGCGGTCGAAGGGCAGATTTAGACGGGCAGGAAGAGCCATAACAGTTCGAATAAGATTAACCCCGGCAGAAGGGTGAATGAATATGCTTTAAGAATAGGCTATTAGAGCGATCACGTGGGCAGGGTTTATGCCACTTGCCTCTAGGTCGCAGACACCTTTATAGAATATTTGTCTAGCGGCTAATTCTTCGCGTAACCGTCTTCATTTTCAGCTTGCGCACTAGGCTCTCCGGACGGCATTGTGGACGGCATTGTAATTCGCTGCTGGTTGCACTGCACAATGAGCAGCGAAAAGTAAGGAAGCGCTAAATCTGGGTGGTCTTTCAGGCCGATGTACCGCTTTTGATTGGCTCTAGTTGCATTCTCTACTACGTAACTTTGATCTAGCAGCTGGTGCTGGGCTAATATCTGCCAAACCTGCGAATAAACGCGGCTGACCTTCATTAACACTACGACCTCGGCCCAGCCTAGCGTTTCTTCTAGATCTTTGAGGCTGTACAGCGCGGGCAAAACGGCTAGCCGCTCGGCCTGACAGGTAAGCGGAATGCCTAACGCCGCAGCGGCGGCCATGGGTGAAGAAACCCCTGCGATCGCCTTTATGCTCACCTCAGGATGCTGCTGCCGCAAATACTGCGCTAGGTAAGTAAAGGTTCCATAAAAGCTAACGTCGCCTTCGCAAGCAAACACCACGTCTGTTGTTTGGAGGTAGGGCCAAATGGTGGCAGCTGCCTGTTGCCAGGCGGTTTCTAGTGTCTGCGCATCTAGCACATAGGGAAAAGACAAAGGGATCCGCGTTTGCCGATCGCAAAGCCAGGGTTCAATAATTTGCTCAGCCACGCCGGGGCGACCTTGAAGACCCGCTGGAAAAGCTATGACAGCAGCCGATTGCAATCGCTTTAGCGCTTTAAGCGTGATTAATTCTGGGTCGCCAGGGCCTACCCCAATGCCATAGAGCGTTCCTAAAGAGTGATTTGAATGGGGTCTGTGCGGAATGTGCAAATCGGTGCATGAGTAAAGGATAAGGTAATACTATTGCGTATATACCGCTGTCCCTAGCAACTCCAGGTATTGACTATGCCTCTGCCGACGGTAATCTTACCCGGATACCTTGCAAGCGATTTACCCTATCAAGAAATGGAGCGGGCATTACGCGGCCGAGGGTTTCCAGCTATAACAGTGCCTTTACGTCGTCGCGATTGGCTCTCGACTGTGGGCGGGCGCTCGGTTATCAATATTATTAAAGTGCTCGATGCGACGGCTCAGCAGGCGATGAGCGACCATAACTGCAACCGCATTAACCTGGTAGGCCATTCAGCCGGTGGGTGGATTGCTCGGATCTATATCGGCGAAGAAAATTACGATATTCATAAGAGCGATCGCCAAAGAACCACCCCTAGACCGGCAAGGTCTCACGTCAGCAATCTATTGACGCTGGGTACGCCCCACGTGAGCCAAGAACGTTGGACGCGTAAAAATCTAGACTTCGTTAATCAAACCTATCCCGGCGCTTTTTACGACGACATTGACTACACCTGTCTGGTGGGTAAGGCTATTGAGGGTTCGCAAAGCGGATGGTTTACCTTTAATAGCTACAAGATTACGGGTGGTGATGGTTCGGTGTGGGGCGATGGAATTGTTCCGATCTCAGCGGCTCATTTAAAGGGTGCCCGCAACCTGACGCTGCCAGATGTTTTCCATTCGCCTAGCCCAGGGCGGCTCTGGTATGGCTCTAAATTGGTGGTGGAAGACTGGAGTCAATGGCTGGTATAAACGCTCGCAGCAAGGACGCTATCGGCGCAAACGCTATTGGCGTAGATAATATCGGTGCGGATATACAGAGAAATAAGTGCAGTACGCCACTTGATCGAGATTTAAAGAACGCTTAGGCAGAAGACGCTCCGTTATTTTTCGATCCATTATTTTCAATAGTCTCCGCTGCCTTTTTCATAGCTTTTATCTCTGTAGCTGTCGGGTTCGCTTTATCTTCTATGGCCTGACCCTCTACTTCCTTCTTTTTACCTGGCTTCTTTTTCTTAGTCGCTTTTTTCGTAGTGGGCTCAATTTCTTCGGTCGGCTTCACAATTTGGCGAGAGGGCTTGCGTCCGCCTCCCGATAGCCGCTTGATCAGCTGGGGCGTTGGATCGTGCAGAAGGTAAGTTAGCTTGCTACCGGCTGCCCAGGCCCGCTCGCTCATGGCTACTTCTATTTTGTCGCCTAGCTCTATTACTAGCGGCACCATATCGCCTGTATCAATCAGCTTGTTTACCTGCTCTCGCTGCGCCTCTATCGTCTCCTCTGTGAACTCATAGATGCCAACATCTACCGCGTCGTCTGCAATGTAGGTGTTCCACTGCTTTACCTGCAGTCTAGGTGTGCGTAAGTCGCCCCGATTCGTCACAGACTTAGCGACCGGGTCATCTTCTTCTAGGCGAGGGAGTACGGCAAACACTCGTGGCGGTGCGAACTCCTCTTGCGCCCGCTCTGCAATTACAGAGTTCACCTCGCCGTTATTGGTCACTGCTAAAAATGTCCCCATCGAACTCAGTCCGGCCTCTTCTAAGATCTCTCCGTTTAGAGCCGATCCGACAAAGACCTCAAACCCTTCCGCTTCGGCCTTCTCAATTGCCTTCGTGTCGGTGTCAATAATCACGACCGACTCGCCGCGATCTTTGAACAGTCGCCCGATAATCAGACCTAACCCGTTGCAGCCCACAATCGTAACGCCCGTTGCGCTACTGGAGGTTACGCCTAAAAACTGCGCGATACTTCGAGCCGTTAGGCCCTGCGCGAACACCGTCATGATAATGGTGAGAAATACCAGCGCCTTAATTGAATCGCCGCCGTTGATCCCACGCTCGGTCAGTAAAATCGCGAATAGGGAGGCGACCGATGCCGATACGATGCCCCGAGGCGAAATCCAGCTCATAAAAGCTTTCTGACGCCAGTTGAGATCGCTATTCCAGGTGCAGACCACTATGTTTAGCGGGCGAACTAAGAACATTAGCGCTAGCACGGTAAGCACCGATCCTGGCCCTAGCTCAAACACACTGGCAATCGATAGATCGGCGGCTAGTAAGATGAACAGCACGGACACTGAGAAAATTGTGAGCTGGCCTTTAAACCGCCGCAGTAGCCGCTCGTCTGGCACCGAAATGGCGCGGACTACAATGCCGGCTGCGACCGTAGCCATCAGGCCGGACTCGTCGCGGACGCTTTGGGCTAATCCAAATAGACCCCAGATGCCAGCGAGTACGACTAGATTTCGCAGTTCCTCTGATAGAAAGTCGGCCTTTCTCAAAAACAGCGCCATTAGCGCTCCACCGCCGCCGCCAATGGCTGCGCCAATACTTAGCCGCGCCAGCAATCCGCCTACCACAAAGCCCGGATTGGTATCGCCGTTCAAAATAATATCGAGCACCACCACGGCCAGGATTGCGCCAATGGGATCGATCAGAACCCCTTCGCCTTCTAGCAAGGTGGCTACTTTTCGCTCTGCGCCGACTTGCTTTAGCAGTGGCGTGACGACTGTGGGGCCAGTGACGACCACTAGCGAAGCGTACAAAAAGGCAATAGACCAGGGAAACTCGCCCAGCCAGTGCGCTGCTAAGCCGCCACCTACTAGCGTAATTAGAGTGCCGATGGTGATCAGGTTCCGCAGGCTAGTCGAGACTTTGCCGACTTCTTTTAGCTCTAGGTTCAGTCCGCCTTCGAATAAGATCAGCGCTACGCAGAGCGATACAATGACCTCTAATCCCACGCCAATAGTTTGCGGTCTGAGCCAATTTAGCCCGTCTGTGCCTAGCGCAATGCCAAATACCAGCAGCAAGATGATGCTAGGTAGTTTCAAATAAGCTGCGACGACTTGAGCCGTGATCCCCGCTAGTACGGTAAGGACGATTTGCAGCGTAATTTCGAAAGGCGCTTCCATAGGTTGTAGAACCGGTTTAAACTATTGCGCTTCAAGATCAAGAGAGATCATCCAGCATAGCGCTTCAGAGTGGAATCTCTTTGATGCTTTCTAGTGAGATGCCGCTGGCCTCGCGCAGCATCTGAGCTGAATCGAATAAGGGCGACCTGCCTGAAGCGCGATCGCACCTTACGTTAAATGTGCAAGTCTCGCACTGTTCGCTACCCATCGGAATTTTAGGGAAATCAAGCCGCTCGCTCATTCGCGTTAGCCGCGATGTAAGGGCCTGCAAATCCTGCTCGGTCTGCTGATGCTGCGCCGCACTATAGTCAAACCGGTAGGCGCTAGGCTGCGCCTGTTCTCCCTGGCTTAAACGCACGAACCAATAAGTCATAGAGAGTTGCTCGGGTGCTAGCTCGGTCGTTTCGCACAGTACGTATAGGTACAGCCGCGTTTGCCAGTCTTTTTGTAGCCGGTCTTTTTTAGGCGGTTTTTGGTGTGTCTTCCAATCGAAGATTTGTCCTTGCTTGGGCGTTAGCACTAGCTGGTCGTAAATAACCGTTAGCAAGTAGTTATTGAATGCTAGTGTCCGCCGATGTTCGCTCTGCCTGAACGGTTCGAGATCGCTAGAATTTTTAGCCTCAGTCCATGGCGTAGCAGAGGCTTCGAACACTTCTGGTGCGACTACTGCTAGTGCTGCCATGCTAGCTGCCATGTCTTGGTTGGCTCCTGCGATCGCCGCAACTGGCAAATTTAGCGCCTGCTGCTGCATTAGCAGGTGGAACTGGCTTCCCCACTGGGTGGTCAGCTGCTGATCGTAGGTAGCAGGCGCGGATAGTGCGTCGAAAAAAACGTATTGGTATTTGCGATCGCACGTATCTAATAGCGTTAAATGGGCTTGCGAAAGCGGCGTTATAGGCACAAAGGCATCCTCTTAAGACTATTTAGTCAGCACATCTAATCAGCACACTTAGTCAGCACGAACAAGCTACCTTGATTCCCACGCCCAATCCGCAGGTCTTCGTCTAGGTAGGTAATCTCCAACCATCCCTGCTGCCTTTCGGCATTGATGGCAAAGTCTATGCCTTTTAGCCAGCTCATTTTTTCAGTTGTCTCTAGCTGCTGAATGTACTGCGCGGGCGATTGGTATCCGAGCGATCGCTGCAAGCCCAATACTGCCCGGTTAAATTTCACATTGACCCGTCGCTTTAGCTGCATAGCGGAAACTTCGTCGTTGGCATCCGCAGCGGGTGCGAAGCTAGCGACCACCGACACCAAGCTTTCTAAATAAGGCAGACCTTTGACTTCGGCAATATTGTAAATACGCGACTGAGCGGTCCGAACGCACTGGTAGATATCGCCTAGCTGCGCTAATGGCACTTTGTCGATGCCTAGCAGCTCCTGGCTGGTAGTGTATAGCAGCCGCCAGTCGCCTTCTAGTAAATCAGTGGCCGAGAGCGGGTCGGGTGTCGGATTGCGATCTTCTATTTGAGCAATGATGCTGGCGATTGCCTGTTTATCCGCAGCGTTGGCCGCAATCCCTCGATTGGTGGGTGCGATCGCTGTTCTTAGGTCGTCTTTGCTCAGCATGAATCGAAAGCCTGTAGTCAACTGTATGGATGTGTTTAGAACGTCAGAGAACGCTGAAGATTCAGCCTAGCTGGAACAAAAATCTACTCTGAACCCACCTGTATTGTAAGAAATATAATTTAGAGATTGACACAATTTGATATTCGATGTAAATAATGCGGTGGTAATGTAAATTAAGCACTGCAAGGAAATGAGATGCATCGGCGCAATGTCTGTGATATCCTCATTTTTCTCAGCGAGCAAAGCAGTGGGTAAATGTCTCCTAGCGCCTTTTCATAAAGGTGGCTGACGTTATCACTTCGGCTAGGTATATTTTTTGACATAAAATCAATATAGATATACGGAAAAACTGGTTGAGCATACGTAGTAATAGACAGACAGCCATAGACATACCGCTCCTGCCTGTTAATCAGTGTCGCGCGCGTCGATCTTCCATCTCGTGCACCTCTCGCTAATTCAATTTTCACTTTTACGGTTATTCGCTTAATGAGCAAGTACAATCCGTCCGTTCGCCAGATCCCTCGCGATCAGCCCGCTGGCGTTATTCCGCTTCAACGCAATGCTTCTATCTTAGGCTGGCTCGAGGGTACCGGCAGACTGATCCCTCGCGAGCCTATCGATAGCGTGGGCGATGAACCCGAGCCTGAAGAACTGGCTGATTTGATGGGCGACGAAAAAGACGATCCTGAAGACGAAGATATGTCGCTTGACGGCGACGACTAGGGCTTTGAGCTATTGCCCGTGAGCTGACAGCCGTGAGCTCACGGTATAAATGCCAATAGCGCAAATGCTGATAGCGTGAATGCTGTCAGTGTGACTACTAGTATGCTTCGGCAAGTAGTAGTAGACTTCGGCAAAGCGCCTTTGAGCCGTTTTTTTAGGCGCTCGAAGGTGAGATAAATAAACCCGTTTGGCAAAGATTTCCAGTTTGCCGAACGGCCGTCACCAAACATTCGTAGCGTTATTCTCCGTAACCAGTGAGGAACCGCTAACGCAGCGTAAAGTTTCGGTGAAATCTGGGAAAGGTGTGTGGTAAGTGAAGGAAATATAATTGTGGATGCCAGGTTTTCGAGCAAGTCGGGTGGCCTTACAGGGGCTATGCTCTCTTCTATTTTAGCGATCGCGCTACTTGCCTCAGCTATTGGTTTAGATGCTGCTGCTGGAAGCGCACTTGGGATAGAGGCGAGCATGACGCTTCCCTTGCTGCTAGGGGCTGCGACCTCAGCGATTGCAGGTTACATAGCCCTGCCTATTTTACGTCGGTTAAAAGCGGCTCAGTTCATTAGAGAAGATGGTCCTCGTGCCCATCTTAAGAAAGCCGGTACGCCAACGATGGGCGGCATCTTCTTTGTTCCGGCGGCGCTTTTAGTTGCCTTGGTACTCACTGGTTTTTCTACGCCTGTATTAGCTGTTAGTGCGCTGACGCTCTCTTATGCTTTTATTGGCTGGGTAGATGACTGGCAGGTGATGCGCCAGCGCTCTAATAAAGGAATTTCGCCAAAGATGAAGCTGATGCTGCAAATTGGCTTTGCGGCTGTGTTTTGTCTGTGGGCGATCTCTTCTCAATCTGCCGATCTGACGATCATTTCTCTGCCCCTGGGCCTCACGTTGCCGCTGGGCCTCCTTTTTTGGCCGCTAGCAGGCTTCGTCCTCGTGGCCGAAAGCAACGCGACTAACCTGACCGATGGCGTGGATGGTTTGATGGGTGGAGCGGGTGCGATCGCGCTATTCGGCCTGGGCGCTATCATCGCCCCTAGTCACCCAGAACTTATGGTTTTCTGCGTAGCGCTCAGCGGGGGGTGCCTTGGCTTTTTGGTTCATAACCGCAACCCCGCCAAAATCTTTATGGGCGATACGGGCTCACTTGCTTTGGGCGGTGCGCTTGCAGCGGTTGGTATCCTCAGCGGTCACCTCTTTGGTCTGCTTATCGTTACCCTGCTGTTTTTTGCAGAAACCCTATCCGTTATTCTTCAAGTCGGCTATTACAAGGCTACTAAAGGCCCTGATGGCAAAGGCAAGCGCCTTTTCAAAATGGCTCCTTTGCACCACCACTTCGAGCTATCCGGCTGGAGTGAGCTTCAGGTGGTTAGCGTGTTCTACGTGATCAGCGCTTTACTCGCGACGGCCGCTGTGAGTACCCTGATTGCTAGCTAGGCAATTTTTATTCCTTTTGCTATTTCCTTTGCATAGATGACACACCTTGGAGGGAGCGGCTTACGAGTCGTTCCTTTTTGCCTTTAAACGGCTAGCGGGCATCTATTCAAACAAAGTATCCAAACAAAAAAGGCCCGGCAAAGCCAGACCTTTTATAGTTGTATTTAGCTAATTGTATTTAGCTAGTTGCATTTAGCTAGTTACATCTAGCTGATGGAGCTGACGGGAGTCGAACCCGTGTCCGCCCTAAGTAATCACGTATCGTTCGTTCACAGGTATAGCCTCTCTAATCCTCAAGGCGGGAGTTATCCATTGTCCCGGAAACAGGATGCTTCGATGAAAGTCTTAGCTAACGCACCCACCGAAGAAAGTTTGTTAGCGCATCCGTTGGGGGTTTAGTCCGGGCTGATTAACGGAGTCACAGCTCAGACGCTCGAACCTATAAGAGGTTGTTAGGCAACAGCTACAAGAGCTTGCTTACGAGCAAAAGGTACAATGTTATTTGCATCTAATTTAAGTTTGAGTCTTTGATTTACGAGAGAAAACTCACTCTCGACCTGAATCACAACACGACTTTCGTTAAAACGTCGAAACCGTTACAGCCCCGTGTGGTTTTTCTATTATAGAGCGATCGTTTGAAAAATGGCCAGATTCAATCAGTAGTGCATTCACACCATCTATTTTCCGGCTATCCGTATAGGCCGCTACAAATCCGAATGGCTTTGCGCTGCAACGCTTTTGGCCGAACTAAAGCCTCTGGTTATTGCGGCCATTACCTTTCGTAAACTGAATGGGTAAGGTTTTCATCTATAATATTTTCTTAAGGTATTTGAGAGTTTAAGCCTTCGATTACGGCCAGATAGCGGCTTATGTAATTAGTTTGGCAGTCAGCTCGGTAAGGGTTCCGCTAATAGCAAACAGGTTAATGTAAATGAGCAGCACCGAAGAAAACGATAACAGTAAGAGCGCCAGCGCGCGTAAAAAAGCGTCTAGTTCGACCGCTGATAATAAGACAGCGGCCAAAAAAGAAACCGCAAAGAAAGGCGGACTCGTGAAAGCGCCTAAGAATGAAATTATGGAGCTGCCTGATCATACGCGCGTTGTAGAATCGGACACGTTGCCCAACAACCGCCCCATTTCGCTGAGCGAGATTGAGGTGGTAGATTCAATGTCTAGTTCGGGTCGTCGTCCGATTATGTCTAACGCTTTTGAGATATCGACGACAGATACGCTGCCCGGCCATCGCCCGATTGCGGTAGACACTCACGACTTCTCCAATGTTGATATGCTGCCCGGCCATCGTCCGATTGCAGATAACGATACCGGCGAAGACGCTTCTTCTCTGATGGGCTATTTGGATTAGTTAGCCGCTGTTTGAAGCTGGCTTCGAGGCGGTTTTAAGATAGTTTTGAAATAGTTTTGAGATAGCTACTAGGGGCCATTTGGCCCCTTTTTTTGTCTCAGCGTGTTTTTGACTATTGTTGAGTGGGCGCGTTTTTGACTCAGCGTGTTTTTGACTATTGCTGAGTAGATGCGATCGCACCTACCGACTGATAGAGGCCGTATTCTATTCCAGATGCAACCGCCTGATAAGACGCCTCTAAAATATTGGCCGATACGCCAGTGGTTGACCAGCGCTGCTTGCCATCGCTCGACTCTACTAATACGCGAATTCTGGCCGTTGTTCCGGCCTCGCCGTTAAGAATCCGCACTTTGTAATCCGTTAGATAAAAAGACTCAATAACCGGATAAAACTGAACCAGCGCCTTTCGCAAAGCCTTGTCTAGCGCAGAGACCGGCCCCATGCATTCCGCTACCTCTAGCACGTCTTGATTGTTTACGCTGACTTTAATAGTGGCCCGCGCACCAATGTTGCACTGCACGTCCGATTGCAAAACGTTGTAGTTTACCTCAAACCCTTTGAGTTCAAATTTTGGAACGTGTTTTCCTAGGGCCTTTAGCATCAGCATTTCAAAGCTAGCCTCAGCCGCTTCAAACTGGTATCCCTTGCTCTCGAGTTCTTTTACGCGCTCTGTAATCTGTTGAACAGCCGGATCGCCTTTTTTGAGGTTTATGCCGTAGCGCTTCGCTTTAGATAAAATGGTGCTGCCACCTGAGGAGCTAGAGATGACGATTTGGCGATCGTTGCCTATGGCCTCTGGGCAAATGTGCTCGTAGGTTTTGGGGTTGCGCTCTACGGCGCTAATGTGGATGCCGCCCTTGTGCGCAAAGGCCGATTTGCCGATGAAAGGCGCGTGGTCGTCTGGCGCTAGGTTGACGATTTCGCTGATGTGGTGACTGGTTTGAGTCAGTGAGCGAAGATGAGAGGGTTCTAAGCAGTCGCGGCCCATCTTTAGCTGTAGATTTGGAATGACTGAGCATAGGTCTGCATTGCCACAGCGCTCGCCGTAGCCGTTAATCGTGCCATGTACCATTTGCGCGCCGCCATTCACTGCGGCCAAGGCCCCGGCCACTGCCGTTCCGCTGTCGTTATGCGTATGGATTCCCAATCGGGGCAAAGCCTCATTCGAGTCTGCGCTGGAATGCTTGCGCTGTAACCAGACTTGTACTTTACGAGTAATGGCTTCTATTTCTTCGGGCAGCGTGCCGCCGTTCGTATCGCATAGCACCAACCATTCGGCTCCGCCTGCTAGCGCCGCATCTAGGGTTTCTAACGCGTATTCAGCGTTAGCCTTGTAGCCATCGAACCAGTGCTCTGCATCGTAGATGATGTGTCTGCCGTTGGCGCGTAGAAACTCAACTGAATCTTGAATCATCGCTAGGTTTTCGCCTAGGCTCACTTTGAGCGCATCGGTTACGTGCAGATCCCAGGATTTACCAAAGATAGTTAGCCACAGCGTTTTGGCATTGAGCAATGCCTTTAGCGTCTTGTCCTTAGCTGCTTTTTGGTGTGGGCGGCGAGTAGAGCCGAAGGCAACTATCTGCGCATTATCTAATGGCTCTTTTTGCAAGTAGTCGAATAGCTGCGTATCGACGGTGTTTGCGCCCGGCCAGCCAGCTTCGATAAAAGGAATGCCAATTTGATTTAGCTTTTTGGCAATTTTGATTTTGTCTTCTAGCGAGCAAGCAATGCCATGTCGCTGTACGCCATCTCTGAGCGTAGTGTCGTAGATTAGGACTTTGCTCAGAGCTTTATTAGAAGGTTCCATCTGCAAGGTTTATCGCGCTAAGGGGTTTTGGCTAGAAGCTGTAGCGTAGATGCCGACGCCGCAAACCGTACTGGTTTTGCACAATATTCTCCGCAGCAGAATAGCTTAAGTGCCTACCTGCAATACAGAGTTACTCATGTTTTTTTGCTAATACAGTCGGCGACTTCTGGGCTTATTCTAGATGGATCTGCCACCCGATATCTTTGCTTTCACTCCACAAGCACAGTTGAAGGCAATCTGGACAAACCTTTTGCCGTAGTTTTGACTGAAAACAGAAGCTATTGCTAGCGCTATTCGAATATCTCTGATCTCGCAATAGATCTTAAAATATTTCCGTAAGTATCGACATTCGCGCTGTATTGCGTAGAACAAGTCTCGCTTTAGGTTGCAGACTAGGTTGCAGCCATTGCGTTCTATCGAGACATCTAGGGACAGACCTATGACCAATAATCTTGTCATTTCGACTCATCAGCTCACTAAGCAGTTTGATGACTATGCAGCAGTTAGCGAGGTGAACCTGCAAGTTGGCGAGGGTGAGGTGTATGGACTAATTGGCCCGAACGGTGCGGGAAAAACGACGCTGATACGGCTGCTGGCAATGGCCGATAATCTGACGACGGGCGAGATTTATATTGATGGCAAGCCGGTGATTCGCGCTCAGCCTAACCCGGAGATTAAGCGCCGCATTGGCTACTTGCCGGACGACTTTCCGCTGTACGACGATCTGACGGTGCAGCAATATTTGGAGTATTTCGGTCAGCTTTATTACCTTGAGCCTGTGGCGCTGCATCTGCGAATTGGGGATGTGTTGGGGCTAGTGCAGCTAGAGAACAAGCGAAATAGTTTGATTAGCGGCTTGTCGCGTGGGATGAAGCAGCGGCTGAGCCTGGCTAGGACTGTGATTCATCGGCCTAAGCTGTTGCTGTTGGATGAGCCGGTTTCGGGCTTAGACCCGATTGCTCGCGTGGAGTA
>Ga0115546_1000347_pt1 | contig 32446 bp, 24 predicted proteins | sample COGITO_mtgs_1004_FD_87186 | JGI IMG/M metagenome (GOLD analysis project Ga0115546, IMG submission 87186) | Pelagic marine microbial communities from North Sea - COGITO_mtgs_100413 | ecosystem: Environmental > Aquatic > Marine > Epipelagic | place: Germany:Helgoland, sampling site Kabeltonne...
GACGGTCGCGATCGCAATGACTAAGCTATTGAAAAAATACCGGCCAAACGGCGCACTCTCCCAAGCCGCCACAAAGTTCTCAAACGTCGGCGAGCTAGGAATGAACTGAGGCGGAAACTGAAAGATATCCTCGGTTGGCGATTTGAATGCGGTGCTAACCATCCAGAGCAACGGCAGCAGCATGGCGATCGCAATTCCCCCCAGCAGCAAATACATCAAAGCCGATCGAATCCAGCCGCTACGCTCACCTACCATCAGCCAAAGTCCCTCGACTGCATCAGCCAAAACCCAGCAAAAGATTCCGACTCTGGACTGTCTTGCACCGCAATGAAATGCACGTTGTTCGCAGCCTTCTTCGCATCTTCAAACCGCTGGCCCTCTGCCTGAGTTTCCTTGCCGACCAAATCGGCTAGCAGCCAGGTCTCAATCGTCCCCGTATCCATCAGCATTCGAGCCGTCTCTGTATTACCAGAAACGTAATTCGTCGATTCCTCTTGCGCGGCCCTAACCGCACCGATCTCTAGACCAGACATCCAACCCGCTAAAGGCGTAGCCCGCGACGAATAAATAATGAACCCAGGAATTTGCGTATCCGGCGCTATGCCCGCCATATCCAACGGAAAAGCTTCACCAAACCCGATATCCCATTCATCCATTTCTTTGAATGCCTCAGCCGGCAGCGTCACCAGCGACCACTGCTGGCCCACTAGCGCATCCGGCAAAGGATTAACCACCTCTAGCGGTTTTGCCACCGAAGCAGAAGCACTAGCCTGATAGCCAGGTTCGTTGGGATATACGTTTTCTCTACGATCTTCCAACCAGCGCTGTAAAGAAAGCGTCCGGCGACTAGGGTAAGGAATCAGCCCAACTTCTTCGCAAGCTCGCTTAATCATGTTCTGCATCTGATAGCGAAAGTAGCGAACCCTGGTCGGCTGGTCGCCAGATTGGGCGATCGCCTCTTCCAAAGCCTGCTTTAGCTGATCCGAGTTCACCTCGCTATTCGACACATATTTGCTATAGCGAAACAGATCTTCAGGGTTATCATCCACAGCCTGTACGCCTTCGCAAATCAAAATCTCCCAGCGCTTTTTCTTTCGCTCATCCAAGATTGGTCTGGAGTAAAAATCCAGCTCCCAAACAGTACCCATCGGTTTCCTGTATAAAAAGTCTCATTCAGCTTCTATCTAGCTCTTTCAAAGAAGTCCCCGAAAGATAGGGACTTACTCAATCTAAACTTACGTAATCTAATTAGCGCTCAATCTAATTAGCGTCGCTAGCAGCAAGTGTCTTCTCTACGTGCTTAGCTCGCTCTTCAGCCTCAGCCATTACCGTAGCTTTGTCCTTCATCATCTCTCCAGGATACTTTTCCAGTACCTGAGTAGAAAGCGCAATCCGACCCCGCTCCTCATCGATATTAAGCACTACAGCCTTAATTGGCTCGCCCACAGTCAGCACATCGCCCAGCGCAGAAACATAGCTCTTGCTAATTTGCTTAATATGTAGCAACCCTGAAGCGCCACCAAAGTCAATAAATGCGCCAAAAGGCTTCAGCGAAGCAACCGTTCCTTCAACTAGCTCGCCTTTATTCAGGTGGCTCATAGCCGTCGCTCTAGCAGCAACGCGTTCAGACAGCAGCAGCTTATTGTTGTCCTCATCTACTTCTAAGAAGGCAACATTAATAGTTTCGCCCATCAGTGAGTCGAGATCTTCCACGCGCTTTCCCAAGTGCGATCGCGGAATAAACGCCCGCAGCCCGCTCACATCCGCCGTCACTCCGCCCTTGTTGCTGCCAGAAATCGTCACCTCCAGCACGTCCCCATTCTCCTGACGCTCTCTGAGCTTCTCCCACAGCGCCTTGATCTCCATCTGGCGAATAGAAATCACCATCTGGCCATCAGCATCTTGATCGCGCACGATGATGAACTTGCGCTCTGTGCCAATAGGCACGGCTTCTTCGAGCGTAACATCGGACTCTAGCGAGGCTTCTTTGGTCGGAAGAAAAGCCGCAGACTTACCGCCGATATCGACGTAGGCCCCATTCGCCTCGTGAGTTTCTACCGTGCCAGACACCACACTACCGGGTGCAAACTGGTAGTCCTGCGCTTCTAGGGCTTTTGCAAAATCTTCGGCTGAAAAGGTCAACGGAGAAATCTCCTTCAAAATGGAACGTACAGTCTTTCAAATATAGAGCGTTATTGGTGGTTTGCAACTGACGCTCGCCAGATAGCCTATTATCATCAAGAATTATTGAGCAAACCATCAAAACATTAGATCCACCGCCACGAACAGCAGATTCCCGATTAATCTCTAGTTATAGACAACATGTATTAGAATTCCGTTGGGCTAGCAATCACCGCTAGGCTGGCCTATATCTGCAGCACGGGAGCTTTAGCAGTGGTTCAATTCCATATTCAAACAGACAGCGAAATACCAGCGTCTACGCAGCTGTACGACCAAATTTGGTTTGCGATCGCATCGCGCCAATATCCCCCTAGCTATCGCTTACCCAGTACGCGACAGCTCGCTATGCAAACCGGCCTGCACCGCAACACCATCAGCAAGGTATACCGGCAGTTAGAAGACGCAGGCGTGGTAGAAGCCATGCCAGGTTCGGGCATCTATGTTCGAGCAGAAGGCACCACAGAAATTGTTAAGCCGGGTTCGCCACTGCTCGATAAGTTTCCAAAAGCACAAGAACTCGTAGAAAATAGCTTGGACGAGCTGCTGCGTCAGGGCTGCTCTTTGCACCAAGCCCGCGAGCTATTTATGACCGAAGTAGACTGGCGCTTGCGCTGTAGCGCTCGGGTACTCGTAACCATTAAGAAGGAAGACGGCGCGGGCGAGCTAATGGTGCGCGAGCTAGAACAGGCGCTTCAGATTCCAGTACAGCTAGTGCCGTTAGAAGAACTCGACCAGGTGCTGGCGCAGACGAGATCGGGTACTGTCGTGACCAGTCGGTACTTTATTAGTGAGGCGGAGGCGATCGCCGCCCCCAAATCCGTTCGTGTCATCCCTATTGACATCAACGACTACGTCGCAGAGCGTAAGCTTATCAAAGAGCTGCCCAAAGACACCTGCTTAGGCATTGTCAGCCTCAGCACGGGCATCATCCGCATTGCCGAAGTGCTTTCTTACAGTCTGCGCGGCGATGATATTTTAGTGATGACCGCGCAAGCAGAAGATGCTCAGAAGCTATCGGCAGTTGTCCGCAGCGCTCAAACCATTTTGGCCGACAACGCCAGCTACCCAATTATTAAGGAAGCCATGTTGAGCGCTCGGAACGATATTATCCGTCCGCCCGAAATTATCCGCTGTGGGAACTACATTGGTGAAAAATCTATTGAGCTACTAAAGCGCGAATTGGGATTGGATTAAAAGGATCTCACCAGCTATCAGTCAGCTTTGTTAGTCCATCCGACAGCCATCTCACTATGGTTCAAGCGCTTGTCAAACCAGTTCTTCTAGCAGAATTTCTGGCGATGCCGGAAACTAAGCCCGCTAGCGAGTTTATCAACGGTCAGATTATAAAGAAGCTGATGCCCCAGGGCCAACACAGTACGCTCCAAGGTGCATTGACGACCCAGATAAACACTGCTACGCAGCTGCAGAAAGTAGCGTGGGCATTCCCGGAGTTGCGCTGCACGTTTGGTGGACGTTCTATCGTTCCAGACATCGCAGTTTTCAGTTGGGCACATATTCCGACTAATGAAGATGGAACAGTTGCTAACCAGTTCAACCAACCGCCTGACTGGACGATCGAAATTCTGAGTCCGGGACAATCTTCAACCAGAGTCACGAGCAATATTTTGCACTGCCTGAATAACGGGACTACGCTGGGCTGGCTAATTGATCCGGCAGAGCAGATAGTCCTGGTGTTTCAGCCTGGGCAGATTCCTTTGTCTTTAGAAGAGTTGGGCGATCGCCTAATTGTGCCAGCCTTTGCAAATCAGCTACAGCTCACAGGTCAAAACCTTTTTGGGTGGCTCAAAGTAGCGCAGAAATAAAAGGCAATGATAAAAAGGCAGGGTGTAGGCAAAACTAAAGGCTAAATGCTAGCCGGTAACTCAGCGCCGACTAAAAACGATTTCATTATCTTTAAATAATTATCTGCATCTTCCAGCATTGGGAAATGGGCCGTGTTTGGCATGAGGACATATTCGATGCGATCGCTCATATCAGCCGCTTCTTTCCCTAACTTAGCAGGCGTAATCTTGTCATACTCGCCAGAGATCATCAGCGTAGGCACCTTCAGCGACGAGAACGCAGCAGGCATCGCTTCGGTGGCATGCTTACTCACGGCGGCTTTGAGCGTGCCCATCGAAGTAGGGCCATCAGCCATTAAGAAGTCGTTGAGAAAAGCCTTCTTCTCACTGTAGGGAATTGAGCCTTTAAGAAAGCGCGACATAAACATCTGAGGGACGAGTGGAATTTTACCGAGCCACTTAGGTCGAAAGGCAACGACGCCACCGCCGAAAAAGTAAAACAGCTCGAAGGCAACTTTCTGATAGGGGAAGCTGCCGTTGCAGGTGAGGATAGCTTTTTCTACCCGTTCTGGATAGCGCTCTAGAAAATACAGACCAGCCGAGCCACCTAATGAGTGGGCGTTCATATACACCGGTTTATCTAAGCCGAGGGCATCTAGCAACCCCAGAAGGTCATCTGCAAAGCTTTCTAGGGTGTCTAAAGATGGATCAGCGGCTAGAGATGCTGGAGTAGCAGGGCGTGATCGCCCAAATCCCCGCATGTCATAGAGCAAACAGTCATACTCGCCTTGAATAGCTCGTGCCGTCGTTTCCCAGTAGCGAGCAGACCCCGCCCAGCCGTGCAAAAACACCATCACTGGCCGGGAATAGTTACCCGGATTATCCTGGCTCGAAATCCATTCATAGTAATGATCGACGCCATTAACGCTTACGTAGGGCATGTATACTCACTTCATCTCTCTAGCAGAATATTCTCCGACTGAACGTAATTATAAAAAGCGCTGTCCGCCCGATGGTCTGCTGCACACAAAGCTTAAAAAGTAGGCAATAAAAAAGGCTAGCCCAACTAGGCCAACCTTTGCTTTTATTTCGTATTGATGCCCGTATTGATGCCCGATTGATACTGGGAATTAAGCCGATTCAGGCTCAGGAATCGAAGTTGGATGCATGATTAGCTCTGCGGTCGAGCGATTTTCCACCATCTCCTTAGTCAAGACACACTGAGTCACATCGTCACGCGAAGGCAGTTCGTACATCACATCGAGCATAATTTCTTCGATAATGCTGCGGAGGGCACGAGCACCAGTCTTGCGGTTGAAGGCTTCCTTGGCAATAGCAGCGATCGCATCCGGCTGAAATTCTAGCTCCACATTATCCATCCGCATCAGCTTCTTAAACTGCTTCACCAAAGCATTCTTCGGCTCCGTCAAAATAGAAACCAGCGTACCCTCATCCAACGGTTCCACAATTGAAATCGCCGGGATACGACCAATGAACTCAGGAATCATGCCAAACTTCACGATATCGTCGGCCTCTAAGCACTTCAGCGTTTCAACTGAGTTAACGCCCGTCTTAGCAGAGTCGCCCGACTGCACAAAGCCCATCGACTTCTTACCAATACGCTGCTCCACAATCTTATCTAGACCAACAAACGCACCGCCGCACACAAACAAAATATTTTTTGTATCTATCTGAATACAGTCCTGATACGGATGCTTGCGTCCACCCTGCGGCGGCACATTAGCAACCGTTCCTTCTAGCATCTTCAGCAACGCCTGCTGAACGCCCTCACCCGAAACATCGCGGGTAATCGAAGGATTCTCACTCTTACGAGCAATCTTATCAATCTCGTCGATATAAATAATGCCGCGCTGAGCCTCATCTACATCTAGATCCGCCACCTGAAGCAGGCGCAGCAAGATATTTTCTACGTCCTCACCGACATAGCCTGCTTCAGTCAACGTAGTAGCATCTGCGACTGCAAAAGGAACATCTAAAATCGTCGCCAGCGTTTGAGCTAGCAACGTTTTACCGCAACCCGTTGGGCCAATCATCAAAATGTTCGATTTTTGCAGCTCAATGTCGTCTTCAGGGTCATCCCCCTCTCCACCGTTCACAAAGCTCAGACGCTTGTAGTGGTTGTACACCGCTACGGAAAGCACTTTCTTAGCTTCATCTTGACCGATAACATGCTCGTCTAGGTAAGACTTAATCTCGCGGGGCTTAGGAATTTGGTTGAGGGCAAGCGGAGAAGACGACTTTCGCCTTTTCTCTGGATTTTGCTCGCGCCGGGGCGAAGGAGAGGCCACAGAAGAGCCAGAATCAAATAGCTCCTCGTCTAGAATCTCGTTACATAAATCAACGCATTCATCGCAAACGTAGACCCCAGGCCCTGCGATTAGCTTCCGCACCTGCTCTTGCGACTTACCGCAAAAAGAGCACTTCAAATGGGAGTCGTACTTAGACATAGACAGTTAACCTACTGCGGTCAGCTTAGTATCAGAGAGCATTTTTTGAGTTACCACCTTGTCGATCAGGCCGTACTCCATCGCTTCCTCAGCAGACATAAAAAAGTCTCGCTCAGTATCCGCTTCAATTTTCTCCAAGTCCTGACCAGTATGCTCAGCCAGCATCTCGTTCAATCGCTTTTTAAGATAAAGAATCTCACGCGCCTGAATCTCAATATCAGCAGATTGTCCTTGGGCGCCCCCAGACGGCTGGTGAATCATAATGCGAGAACTCGGCAAAGACATGCGTTTGCCCTTAGCGCCGCCCGAGAGCAAAAACGCGCCCATACTTGCAGCTAGTCCAAAGCAAATCGTCACCACGTCGGGGCGAATTTGCTGCATCGTATCGTAAATGGCCATTCCAGCGGTAACCGAGCCGCCTGGAGAATTAATATAAATCTGAACATCCTTCTCAGGATCTTCAGCATCTAAAAACAATAGCTGAGCCACAATAGAATCAGCCACATCATCCATCACAGGTGTGCCTAAGAAAATAATTCGCTCTCTTAGCAACCTGGAATAGATATCAAAAGCACGCTCTCCCCGCCCAGACTGTTCAACAACCATCGGGATTGCGCCAGAGGGCTGACCGGTAAAAGAGCTACCAATGGGGGAGAACCCACCTGGAGTAACTATCGACTTCTGACTAAATCTATCCATAAACCTAAAGCAGCCGCCTTGTATACGTGCCTAATGTACCGCATCTCAGCTCAATCTTAAATTAAACCTTTAGATCAGCCTTAGCTAACCTTTGAGCCGAAACGCGCTACCAATCTAACGAAGTCACCTCATTTTGACATTGATTGATCTATCGGAAATCCGTACTAGCTGTCAAAGCTATTTCTTCCCTTTAGATTTTTTATCCCCACCCTTACCCTTCTTCTTAGACTTCTTATCCTCACCGCCAGCTTTCTCTGCTTTAGGCTTCTTAGATTTAGCCGGTTCAGTTTCAGCGACCTTGGTTTCGGCGGCTACTTCTGTAGATTCAGAGACTGTAGATTCAGAGACTGTAGATTCAGAAACTGTCTCTTCGCTCTCAGGCCCAGCTATCTCTTCAGCTTCAGGGCTCTCTACCGTTTCGTCAGCAACTTCTACAGACTCAACGTCAACGGTTCCATCAGATGCGATCGCAACATCGCTCTCATCAGCCTCCGCCTCATCAGGCACTAGCGATCCCTCAGGCACCAGTTCAACATTCGAGTTTTCCTTCAGCCACCCAAGAATTTTCTCTTTTAGCAAATCTTCGTTCACAACCTGATTCAGCCGCTCCGGATCGACTTGGCTAGGATCATCCACCTCAGCCATCATCTCTTCGGTACGAGCTTTGACCGCTTCATCTGTAATTGCGAGCGATTCCTGCTTAGCAATCTCGCCCAGCGCTAACGTTCGATTCAAGCGCTCAACGGCCTCAGGCTTAGCATTCTCACGCATGTTATCAACCAAATCCTTGGTTAAAAACTTACTCAAGTCAATGCCCTGACGGCTCAACTGCATCGCTGTTTGCGTCACAATAAAATCAACTTCGCGCTGAATCAAGGTCTTCGGAATCTCAGCTTCAATATGCTTCACTAGCTCGTTGAGCAAAGCTTGGTCAACGTTCGCATCCGTCGCATCCGCCGCTTCTTTCTGATAGCGCTCTTCTAAAGACGTACGCAGCTCTTCAAGCGTCTCAAATTCGCTGACTTCTTCAGCAAAATCATCGTCAACTTCTGGCAGCTCTTTTTCCTTCAGCTCTTTCAGCGTAATAGTGAATGTAGCTGGTTTGCCCGCTAGTTCCGCTTGAGGATAGTCTTCAGGGAAAGTGACTTCTACGTCCTTCTCTTCTTCCAAGCTCATACCTACCATGCCTTCTACAAAGCCAGGAATAAACTTGCCTTCGCTGATCTCGACCTGAAAATCCTGAGCGCTTCCACCCTCAAAAGCTTCCACTTCACCTTCAGCGTTCTCAGCTTTGCCAATAAAGTCCACAACGGCAACGTCGCCTTCTTCGGCAGCTCTGTCTTCTACAGGCACCAAAGTAGCCAGATTCTCGCGGTAGCCTTCTAACGTCTCATCGACGCGGCCTTCCTTAGGCTTAATCTCTTCGGCCTGCACAGAAAGCCCCTTGTACTCACTGAGCTTAACTCTAGGCGGTACATCTACAGAAGCAGACAGGGTGAAAGGCTCACCGGGCTTGTAAGTCCCCATCAGCTCCTCAAAATTTGACTGCAGTTGGTAGTTACCCAACGCATCAATTTCTTCTTGCTTGATAGCTTTTTCGATTACGGACTGAACAATTTCTTCTAGCGCCGCCGCCTTGAGCTGCATTGTGCCAATGCGCTGGATCAGAATTTGGCGGGGTACCTTGCCCTTACGGAACCCAGGAATGTTGGCTGACTTCATGTAGTCACGCAACACTTTTTCGTAGCCCTGCTTAGACAAGTCTGCAGGGACTTCAATCTCCAGGCCGACTTGGCTATCGGGCAAATTTTCCTGAGTAACTTTCATTTACAGATACGGTGGTAGTAATTAACGATAAAACACTTTAAGACTCAAGGACTATGCGCGTCTGAGAACTGTACGCTTACTTAAAACCGCATAGAGTCTAGGGATGCCTAGTGCAGTTGAGTATCATACACCTGAATTATATTGATTCTAAAGAAAGTTGAATCGCGCTCACGAATCAAGATCATTTCAAAATCATTGAATAGCTAGATATACAGAAAGCCAGATATACGGATAATATGAGCACAGCCTGATACTTTTTTGGGCTGACATCCACAAGCTGTGGAGTCGCAGTCCAAGTCTGGAGGACACCCGTGCCTGACGCTTTCAACGTTGCCATTATGGGCGCTACTGGTGCTGTTGGCACCGAGCTGCTCGCTCTGCTAGAAGAACGTAATTTTCCTATTAAATCGCTAAAGCTACTGGCTTCGCCACGATCGGCGGGCAAGCAAATTAGCTTTAAAGGAAAATCGCTGACGGTTGAAGAGACTAGCGCTGAGTCATTTAAAAACGTAGATATTGTGCTGGCATCAGCAGGTGGCTCTACCTCGAAGCAGTGGGCTAAAGCAATTGTTGAGGCAGGCGCACTGATGATTGATAACTCTAGCGCTTTTAGAATGGAAGCGAATGTTCCATTGGTTGTCCCGGAAGTGAATCCAGACGATGCGAAAGATCACTCAGGAATTATTGCCAATCCGAACTGCACCACCATATTGATGAGCGTCGCTCTGTGGCCACTGCATCAAATTCAACCTATTCGCCGAGTTATCGTTGCGACCTACCAGTCGGCTAGTGGCGCAGGCGCTCGGGCTATGGAGGAAGTAAAGCAGCAGGCTCAGGCCATACTAGATGGCCAAACGCCACCAACAGAAAGCTTTCCATATCCGCTGGCCTTCAATCTGTTTCCCCACAACACGCCGATAAACGAGCAGGGCTACTGCGAGGAAGAAATGAAAATGGTGAACGAGACGCGAAAAATATTTGGCGTTTCTGATCTAAGAGTGTCGGCAACTTGCATCCGAGTGCCTGTGCTCAGGGCCCATTCTGAAGCGGTGAACTTAGAGTTTGAAAAGCCGTTTTCGGTAGTTGAAGCTAGAGAGGCGATCGCACAAGCAGACGGTGTCACCCTCAAAGAAGACTGGGAAGCCAACTACTTCCCGATGCCGATTGATGCTAGCGGCGAAGATGACGTATTAGTCGGTCGCATTCGGCAGGATTTATCGCATCCAAATGGGCTAGAGCTATGGCTATGCGGCGATCAAATTCGTAAAGGAGCCGCGTTAAATGCGGTGCAAATCGCCGAATTGGTAGTTGCGAAGCAGTGGCTTAAGCAACCCACAGCAGTTTCTGCGTAGATTTATAATTCAGCGATCATTATCTAGCGATCATTCTGAGGTTTTATGACACACGACGAGTACTTATCATGACGAGTTCTGATAGCGCTGCGCCTCACTTTGGCCGAGTGCTGACGGCGATGGTTACGCCTTTCTTACCCTCGGGAGAAGTTAATTATCCGGTAGTTGAAAAGTTTTCTAACTACCTGGTTGATCATGGCACCGATACGGTGGTGGTATGCGGGACAACCGGCGAGTCGCCCGCGTTGACGTGGGGCGAGGAGTATGAGCTGTTTAAGGTCGTGAAGGGGGCAGTAGGCGATCGCGCAAAGATCATGGCAGGCACCGGCTCCAACAGCACTAAAGAAGCTATAGAAGCAACCAAAAAGGCTGATAAACTAGGCTTAGATGGCTCCCTTCAGGTTGTTCCTTACTACAACAAGCCGCCACAGGCTGGTTTAAAGGGACACTTCGAAGCGATCGCCCATGCGGTGCCCGACCTGCCGATCATGCTTTACAATGTACCTGGACGCACCAGCTGCAACCTTCTACCTGAAACCGTCGCCGAACTATCAAGAATTCCTAATATCGTCGCCATTAAAGAGGCTAGTGGGAATCTTGATCAAGTCAGCGAAATTAGTCGGCGCACTCGTCAACAGGGAACGGCTGATTTTGAAATCTATTCTGGAGATGACTCCTTAACGTTACCCATGCTCTCCGTAGGAGCGGTCGGCGTCGTCAGCGTAGCGAGTCATCTAGTAGGCGACAAGCTACAGCAAATGGTCAGAGCGTTTGAGTCAGGCCAAGTCGGTAAGGCAACTACCTTACATCTAGAACTTCTGCCGCTATTTAAGGCGCTGTTTGCTATCACTAGCCCCATTCCGCTAAAAGTGGCGCTAACATTGCAGGGGTGGGAAGTTGGCAAATGTCGGCTGCCATTATGCGAAGGGTCACCCGACTTACAGCAGCAAGTTGAAAAAGCGTTGATTCAGATGAATCTGCTAAAAGCAAGTTAAGGGCTGCGTAGTAGGAGCAGATAACGAAGAGCAGATAGTAAAAACGACCCAACCCCAAAAACCACTGCCGAACAGTCACCGGCAGGAACCACGACAAAAGTTCAGTCAGTACAGATATACTGACAGCAGTAAAGTAGCAAGTAAGCGAAAGTAAAGTCGCAGGCACTGGATAGCTAACTTTACAAAGTAGCCGAGCCGGATATCCCCAACTCAGCTCTACAAACAACAGCAAATTCAGGCAACCATCCTCATCTAGCCTGGAGCAGCTAACAGAATTTCCAAGGCCACAGCCGCAAGTTCACTGCTAAAGCCCGCGCCGACAGCACCCTAGTTCTCAGACATATCGCTCTCTAACCGCTCGTCCTACAGGCGATTCATCAATAATCGCACAGAGCACATACAGGCATCGACTCAACCTAACTAGAAATAGGAAGACACTTTGACGACTAGACAATTTAACATATTCGCTCGCTCTCGAGACCAGTTGCCTCTCCCACGTTGTCAGCAGATTCAGGCGCAAGCGACCAGCTAACAGGGTCAATCCGAACGCAGGCAAGAACCCCCTCAGGACTAGTAGTCCATTTCTTACCAAAGGCTTCGAGAAAGTGACCCGACCGTTTTTCCCATCTTCAATTTTTTAACTAAAGGAAGCTACATGAGTAGAACTATCAGTAGAAGTAGACCCAGCAAAACCAATCAGGTAGATAAAAAGCCAAACCCTAAGCAGTCAGACAGCAAAACCCTCAAGATTATCCCTCTAGGCGGACTGCACGAAATTGGCAAGAACACCTGCGTTTTCGAATACGATGACGAGATTGTCCTGCTAGATGCAGGTCTCTCATTCCCTACAGAGGGAATGCACGGCGTCAATATCGTGCTGCCCGACATCACCTACCTCAAAGAGAATCAGCATAAAATCAAAGGCATGATTGTCACCCACGGTCACGAAGACCACATCGGCGGCATTGCCTTTCACCTTAAGCAGTTCAATATTCCAGTCATTCATGGCCCTCGACTAGCGATGGCCTTACTAGAAGGCAAGCTAGAAGAAGCCGGTGTGCGCGATAAAACTGTCATCCACACGGTTGGCCCTCGCGATATTGTCCAGTTTGGCAAGCATTTCAAGGCGCAGTACATCCGCAACACGCATTCGATGGCGGATAGCTTCACCATGGCGATTGAGACGCCTGTAGGCACCATTATTCACAGCGGCGACTTTAAGGTAGACCATACCCCAGTAGACGGTGAATTCTTCGATTTTCAAAAGATTGCAGAGTACGGCGAGAAAGGCGTTCTGTGTCTAATTAGCGACTCTACTAACGCTGAAATTCCTGGAAACACGCCTTCCGAACGAGCAGTATTTCCTAACTTGGATAGAGAGTTCAACGACGCCGAAGGAAGGCTATTTGTCACAACCTTTGCCTCCTCTGTGCACCGCGTTAGCATGTTGCTAGAACTTGCTCAAAAGCACAAGCGCGATGTGTTTGTCGTAGGCCGCTCTATGCTTAACGTCATCGCTCACGCTCGTAATCTGGGCTATATCAATGCGCCCGACAGCTTGTTTAAGCCGCTAAACATGCTCAAGCAGTGCCCAGACGCGAAGGCGATGATTCTTACGACCGGATCGCAAGGCGAGCCCATGGCAGCGCTCACCCGCATCGCTAACCGCTCTCACCGCCAAATCAGGATTCAGAAAGGCGATACCGTCATCTTCTCTTCTAATCCCATCCCCGGCAACACCATTGGCGTTGTTAACACCATCGATAAACTGATGCAGCAGGGTGCTCGCGTCATCTACGGCAAGGGCAAAGGGCTTCACGTCTCCGGGCACGGCTATCAGGAAGATCACAAGCTCATGCTGGCCCTCACTCGGCCTAAGTTCTTTATTCCAGTCCATGGCGAGCACCGGATGCTGGTTAAGCACGCAGAAATGGCTCAGCAATCAGGCGTCGCACCGGACAACATCGCTATTTTGAACAACGGCGATGTTGTTAAAATTACCAGCGACAGCATGAAGATTGACGGGAAGGTAACGGCTGGAATTGAACTTGTCGATGCTTCGCGTACAGGCATCGTTGAGCATACCGTCCTTAAAGAACGCCAGCAGTTAGCAGAAGACGGCATCATCACCGTCTCGGCAACGGTCAATGCCAAAGGTGAGATGATGGGCGAGCCTGCCGTTAATCTACGGGGCGTTGTCACCACTAAGACTCAGGAACAGTGGGAGCGCAGCGCAATTCCAGTGGTGAAAAAGTCGGTACGCGATCGCTTTAAAGAAGTCGTCGAAAATCCAGACAGCAAACGACCTACCGTGAACTGGACGGGTTTACAGTCGCGGCTTGAAGAAGACTTGCGCCGCTTTATTCGCCGCGAACTGCCTAAGCAGTATCCGGTGGCCGTACTCATGCTTCAGCATATCGACGATGCAGAGACACCTAGCCCTGACAAATCTGAGCCAGTCAAGCGTAACGGTTCGGACGGTCGACGGCGGCGATCGCTCTCCACAGCGTCTGCGTCTTAACAAAGCACCATATCTAAAGCCCAGAGACTGATCTAACGCACTCTGGGTTCGAACCATCTAAAAAACAGACTCAGCAAAAACGGTCAAAGGCTTGGTGTGTAGCCTCTGACCGTTTTTTAGTTGAGACAGCTTTTGTAGTTTGACCCTCGACTTTGAACGGTAAATTCAGACAGTACCGGGTATCGAAAGAGGCCGCTCATTAAGCTTTTGTATCGCAAAATTCCATAAAATCACCACTGGCGCTATAATACAGCCACGGAAGCCGCAGCCAGATCGAAACTAGCCCTGATGAGCTGAGCGCTAGTTAGTATCTTGGGATATGGCCGACGCTGAATTTAGAGTTGTTTTTCCGTCAGGGTTGTAGATACTAATATTCTGCTACGCAAAATACTAGTACGCACTACTGAAAGAAAGCTGAGAGAACTAGAGAAAAGTTCAATATGAGGGATAGGCGATCGCCTTAGCAGCCATCTGCAACCGTTTTTAATCAAGAGACGCCCTCAGACTAGAAGACCAAGCATCTATTTGTAGAAAGAGACTTCTCATTTAGTTTGCTCTTCCAAGCACTTAATCTTATAGATCTCTAGTTTTTAAACTCGTACAGCGTTAGCCCGCAGCTAAGGGATCTTGTTGCATCAGCAGCTCTTAGCCAGTTGGTTTAGTTGCTTAGCCCCAGAATATCGGAAAGTACATCCTGGTATTCAATCGAAGTTAAGCCATCGACTAAACTACCAGCGGTTTACGGATTCAGCGTCTAATTTCAGCATTTTAAGACCAGCTTCAAGCCCAATTCAAAGACCCGTTCTTTTACCCTAATTTTTAACTCAAGAATCCATCCATAGTGACGCCTAAAGGATAGGCACTAGCCGATAGGATTCAGAGGAATATTGAATGCCAAAGCAAATAGTTATTGCAGAGCAGCACCGCATAGCCGCTGTTTTTTCAGAAGATCAAATTCAAGAGATTATTGTGGCTACCGGCAGCCATCAGGTAGGCGATATCTACCTAGGAACGGTAGAAAATATTCTCCCTAGCATTGACGCCGCCTTCATCAACATTGGCGACAAAGATAAAAACGGCTTCATGCACGTTTCCGACTTAGGGCCGCTCAAGCTCAAGCGGATGGCTGGTCCTATCACTGAGCTGATTGTGCCGCAGCAGAAGGTGCTAGTTCAGATTATGAAAGAGCCAACGGGGAATAAAGGCCCTCGGCTTACCGGCAAAGTCACGCTGCCCGGTCGCTACTTAGTACTGATGCCCTACGGAAAAGGTGTCAATCTTTCTAGACGCATCCGCACCGAAAGCGAGCGCAATCGCCTCAGAGCGCTCGGCATTTTAGTTAAGCCACCCGGCATGGGTCTACTGATTAGAACCGAAGCAGAAGGCGTTTCTGAAGATGCCATCATTGAAGATCTAGAAGCGCTACAGCGCAGCTGGGAGTCGGTACAGGCAGAGGCCATGGCTACTCGGCCACCGTCTCTACTCAACCGAGACGACGATTTTATTCAGCGCGTACTGCGTGATGTTTATAGCGACGATGTTAACCGCATTGTTACAGATACAGAAAGCGGCTTTGAGCGCACTCGCAAGCATCTCACAAGCTGGAGCGACGACAGTCGAGTACCCACTGGCATCCTCCTCGACTACCACAAAGAACGTACGCCCATCTTGGAGTATTTCCGCGTTAACGCCGCTATCCGCGAAGCGCTCAAACCCCGTGTAGATTTGCCTTCAGGCGGCTACATCATCATTGAACCGACCGAAGCGCTCACCGTCATTGACGTGAACTCTGGTTCATTTACCCGATCGGCCACGGCCCGCGAGACCGTGCTCTGGACTAACTGCGAAGCCGCTGTTGAAATTGCCCGACAGATGCGGCTGCGAAACATTGCAGGTGTCATCGTTGTAGACTTTATCGACATGGACACCCGCCGCGACCAAATGCAGGTGCTAGAGATGTTTGGCAAAGCCATTCGTCCCGATAAGTCTAGGCCGCAAATTTCGCAGCTTTCCGAGCTGGGACTAGTAGAGCTGACTCGAAAACGTCAGGGTCAAAATATCTATGAGCTGTTTGGACAAACCTGTCCGACCTGTGGCGGACTAGGCCACCTAGCACATGTTCCTGGAGAGGAGCCCGTAGCCGCTGTTCAACTTTCAGCCGTTCCCACGCGTGGAACAGGCTACAGCTCCCCGTCGCAAAGCTTTTCTAATCGTCCTTCTGCAAAAGAAAGCAATAACAAAGATAAACCAATCAGCTTAGATCCTCAGTCTGAGCCACAAGAGCTAGACCTGATGAATCATCCTAGCTATCAAGACAAAAACGGTCGCGGCGGTCGCCGTCGTCGTCGTCAAAGACCTGATGGCCGCTCGGAGAGCCGTTCGGAGAGTCGTTCAGATAGCCGCTCGGAGAGTGGACCGTCTCGGGGTCGTAGGGCTTCTGGATCTCCTGCAAATCCAATTACGGTAGATAGAGACAAGAGCGATCGCAGCGTTAGCCGCCGTGACAAAATCACGACTCAAAGTGAAGAACTGACTGTAGAGGTTCAAGAACCGAACGACAACGGTGCTGTAGAAACAGCCGTGAAAACGAAGCGCACTCGCAATAGCCGTCGAAAGCCAGAAGAACCGCCAGAAATTATAGCCGTCGAGATGACCGAAGAGCAGCAACGCATCTATGCGGTTATGGGGATTTCACCCTTGGTATTGAGCGAGCAAACCGTTGAGAATTCGCAGAATGTACTGATCTCAGTTGTGCTGCCTGGCGAAGCTGCTGCTTTTATGGAAAAAGCCAGATCTGAAGCTCAAGAAACTGCTGATTTAGACGAAGCTGACGACGAGGAGAAAGCGCCGCCACAGAAGCGAGTCATCGAAACGCCCAGCCGCTTAGAAAATGAAGATCCTGCTGACGTTGAGAATGATAGCAAACCGGCTTCTTCGGAGAATCGTACCGCTGCGCCCATACTTAATGGCAATGACGATAATAGCGATGACGGCGACGAGTCATCTAGCGATGCCCCTGTTAGAAGACGCAAAAGGTCTACTAGTCGAAAGAAGCCATCTGTCGATGAAATAGCGAACCCAGCTGAAGCAGTCGAACCCATTGCTGCGCCTAAAAAGGCTGTGTCAGCCGCACCGAGCGCCCCAGCAGAAGAAATCGAAACAGAGGAGGAAGAACCTGTCGTGCGCCGCCGCCGCCGCCGTCGATCTTCTGCTAGTGAGTAGTTGCTCTTCTGTTAGTGAGCAAAGGCTAATAGCGAGCTAAATAAGTGAACAAAAACAGCGATCGCACGGCTGGTGTAGATGAGGTTGGACGAGGTGCTTTGTTTGGCCCCGTTGTCGCAGCGGCTGTAATGTTGCCGAACGACGCGATCGCACCGCTCACCACAGCCGGCGTCACCGATAGCAAAAAACTCTCGGCTAAGAAGCGTCAGCAGCTTGCTCAGCAAATCAGACAGACCGCTCACTGCGCAGTCGGCATGGCATCTGTCTATGAGATAGATCGCATCAACATTTTGCAAGCCTCTTTACTAGCTATGCGTCGCGCCGTAAGTAAACTATCGCCACAGCCAGATTTTTGTCTAGTAGATGGAAATCAGCCGATTCCAAAACTGCCGATGGAGCAGCAAACGGTGATCAAGGGCGACTTAAATGAATTGGCGATCGCGGCAGCCAGCATCGTGGCTAAAGTCTGGCGAGACGAATTAATTATCCGATTAAGCGGCCAGTATCCAGGTTACGACCTAGCCTCTAACAAAGGCTACGGCAGTGCTAAGCATCTTGCTGGCATAGAAACGTTAGGAATCACCCGCCAGCATCGAAAGTCTTTCAAGCGCTGCCAGCTACAGCTTCCGATCAGCACCTCCCTGTTAAGAGAATAATCGAGGTGATCGCCCGCGCTAACCCTTTATTACTACCAAGGGCTTATGTTCAAGCCTACTAGGTCAGACTCGACACCTGAGACGATGCCGTTGCCCAGGCGGAGTAGTTGTCGATAAGCTGGCGCATCAAACGCTGCTTCATCGTAATCAAAATACCGTTGAGAATACCGCTACCCGTACGAGCTACTAGCGTCTTAGGCGTAAAGCCCAGCACAGGCGGTAAATCAATATCAACCATCAAGTTGGCCTGTCCGCGTAGCTGCTTGCCCTTAGCTGTAGACTGCACAACCAAATAGCCCTGCAGGTTCAAAGAGAAGCTATCATTTAGCAAATCGTACTCTTCCACTTCACAGTGATTGGAACTGAGCCGAACTGTATCTTGCTCTAGCCAAACTTTGATATCACAAATGGGTCTTATCGAGATGCCAAAAAAGCGAATCGGCTTCATCCGCATTCGAAATAGCGTTGGGCTAAGCGTTTCTACCTGCTGCTGCTCAGCCAACGCATAGACCAACCGGTCGGGTTCACTTAGGTATGCTTCGATGGGTAAAGGCCGCTGCGGTACTGAGATAGAAACCGATTGAGAGGCGCTGAAGCGAACCATAACGGTAGTCAGTGAGAAATGAGAAAGATTATAAGCTTACCTTAACACTCTAAAACACCCCAATTAAGGTGTCATTCAAATATAAAGAATGATATTTGCACAAACTTTCTACATAAATTCTCGTACGATTGCCACATACGTTTAAAGCGCAACAAAGACAAAGTCATTAGCTTTTACCGTTTGTCCACAACCTATGACCCTTTCTATTGCATACCTTGGCCCTAAAGGCACTTTCTCAGAGTTTGCGGCAGCGGCTTACGCTGACAGTCTAGGCGAGCAGGCTAGTAATCTCAGAGCTTACATCACTATCGCACAGGCTATTAAGGCTACCGAGCAGGGCGAAGCCGACTGCTGCGTCGTGCCGATTGAAAATTCGATCAACGGTGGCGTAACTCTTACCCTGGACACGCTATGGGAAATTGAGACGCTCCAAATTCAGCAAGCGTTTACGCTACCGGTGCAGCAGGCGCTTATTTCTAGCGCCAAAAGCCTCTCAGAAATTGACGCGGTTTATTCTCATCCGCAGGCACTCAGTCAATGTCGTGACTGGCTAGCTAGCAATCTGCCTAACGTGCAGCTTATTCCTACTAGCTCTACGGCCGAGCCGCTGCCCAGACTAAAAGAGAATCCTCGCACAGGCGCGATCGCATCAAGATGGGGCGCAAGAGTCTACGATTTATCAGTCGTCGCACATCCTATCAACGACTACGCCGACAACCACACCCGCTTCTGGGTACTCAGCAAGCAGCACAACCTGCAGGGCCAGCACACCTCGCTCGCGCTAAAGCTACTCAGCAATGAGCCTGGAGCCTTGCTCAAGCCACTTCAGCTATTTTCGGCGCTCAATCTAAATATGAGCCGCATCGAATCACGCCCAACCAAGCGGTTGCTCGGCGACTATATTTTCTTTATAGACATAGAAGCAGGATCTAGCGATCCCATTATGAAAACTGCACTAGAGCTGCTAAAGATCCATACCGCTACTTACAAAAATTTTGGTAGCTACAACTTAACGCAGCTAGAGCCACCCACATAGTCGCTACTCCAGCACGTCCTTAAGCGCCGTTCTAGCTGCTAAATTATTACGTGTAGACTTCAAAATCTCTGCCTCACGCTCTAACCGGCTTAGCGTGCTCTGCATCTCTAGCAAAGACTGCTGCTCCAAAGAAACGCCATACAGCGTGCTAGCTACCCAGTAGGAAAGATCCAGAGGCAAATCGGGAATTTCATCAGGAAACTCAATATCTTGACTGGTCAGCTTCGCAGAGAGTCTCACCACATCTCTAAGTAGCTGATCAACTTCCCCTGCTAGTGGCTTCAAATTTTCCTTAACTGGCTCATCCTCAATCCACTCTACCAAGCCTACTCGGTAAGGCGTTTCGCGTACGTAATCCAACACGCGAAAACGACCCTGACCCAGCGTCATAATTTTCATTTTGTCGTCGTCGTCGCGCTTGTAGTGAATCACCTCAGCGCAGCAGCCAACTTTAGCAATCTCGCCGGTCGTCGGATCTATCATCAAGACACCGAAGCGGCGATCGCCCTGAAGAATCGTGTTCATCATCATGCGGTAGCGAAATTCAAATATCTGAAGCGGGAGCCGCCGACCGGGAAAAAGTACCAGCTCCGGCAGCGGAAAAAGGGGCAATTCGCGGACAGCCACTGAGGATGAAAAGGCCATTGAAAGCTATCTTTTGGGGTTAAGTCAAAGCTTCAGGCTTGTCTAGATTTCAATCTAGAGGGCAAGCGCAGAAGTCCCTCCATTCTAACCTAAGCACTCTTTCCCTGGAGAGAAAAGCGCAGCGCAGAACAATACGCAGAGAAAATGCAAGAAACCTTCTCATCAATTAAGACAAGAAGGCTTTTCTAAATAACTTTTCTGCATAGGTAGAGGTCTACATAAGCAGAGAAAATTTCGTCAGGCGCTACAGCTTAACTTCGATATCCACGCCCGCCGGTAAATCGAGCTTCATTAGCGCGTCAATAGTCTTAGAAGAAGGCTGGTAGATGTCGATAATACGACGGTGTGTGCGCGTCTCGAAGTGCTCGCGGGAGTCTTTATCTACGTGGGGCGATCGCAGCACACAGTAAATCTTGCGGCGAGTAGGTAATGGAATAGGGCCAACGGCAGTTGCGTTTGTGCGGTTAGCGGTTTCGACAATTTTGTCGCAAGAAGTATCCAGCAAGCGGCGGTCAAAAGCCTTGAGGCGAATGCGGATCTTTTGCTGTTGAACAGTGGTAGCCATTTGAGAATTAGCGCCTAATATGCGCCGATGTTTAGTTTTCTAGGTTCAGTTAAAGCGCGGTCTAAAGGCAGAGAATTTACATCAATTATTTAGATTCGTGGTAGGGGCCTAGCAGTGCTAAACCCCTACGACATATAGCGCTATTCGCCAATCACCGATTACTTAGTGATCTTAGAGACAACGCCCGCACCGACAGTACGGCCACCTTCACGAATCGCAAAGCGCATGCCCTGCTCAATTGCGATGGGGTTAATCAGCTTTACATTCATTTTGATGCGATCGCCAGGCATCACCATCTCAGCTTCGCTACCATCATCAGCAGTAAAGCTTTCAATAGAGCCAGTTACGTCAGTAGTCCGCACGTAGAACTGAGGTTTGTAGCCAGGGAAGAACGGGGTATGACGACCGCCTTCTTCTTTATTCAGCACGTACACTTCAGACTCAAACTCAGTGTGAGGCGTGATGCTCTTAGGCTTAGCTAAAACCATGCCGCGCTCAATGTCCTCCTTTTGAAGACCCCGCAGCAGTACGCCAACGTTATCGCCAGCCATACCAGATTCGAGGCTCTTCTGGAACATCTCAACGCCCGTGACCGTGGTCTCACGAGTGTCACGAATACCAACAAGCTGCACAACCTCGCCCACTTTGACCATACCGCGCTCAATTCGGCCCGTCGCAACGGTACCTCGACCGGTAATCGAGAATACGTCCTCAACGGCCATCAAGAAAGGCTTGTCAACTTCACGCTCAGGCGTCGGAATGTAGGCATCGACTTCATCCATCAAGGCATGAATTTTATCGACCCACTCATCGTCACCGCGACCTGTAGTAGGCGTAGCAATCAGCTTTTCAACCGCCTTTAGCGCAGAACCAGCGGTAACGGGAATATCGTCACCAGGAAAATCGTAAGAGCTCAGCAGCTCACGAATCTCTAGCTCAACTAGCTCAAGCAGTTCTTCATCGTCTACCTGGTCTTGCTTGTTCATGAACACAACAATGTTAGGTACACCAACTTGACCAGCAAGCAAAATGTGCTCACGAGTTTGAGGCATGGGGCCATCAGCGGCAGACACAACCAGGATAGCGCCGTCCATCTGAGCTGCACCCGTGATCATGTTCTTCACATAGTCAGCGTGGCCAGGACAGTCAACGTGAGCGTAGTGACGATTTTCTGTCTCATACTCTACGTGGGCGGTGTTGATCGTAATACCGCGCGCTTTTTCCTCAGGAGCCGAGTCAATTTCAGCATAGCTCTGAGCTTTACCGCCGCCAGCTGCCGCTAGGGTCATAGTAATAGCGGCTGTCAACGTTGTCTTACCATGGTCAACGTGGCCAATCGTACCAATATTGACGTGGGGTTTACTTCTTACAAATTTTTCGCGTGCCATGAATTTTCTGTGTGTTCCTAAAACTAACTATGCGTTCCCTTTGTTTCTGGCGATGATCGCCTCAGCCACATTACGCGGAACTTCCTCGTATTGACTGAACTCCATAGAGAAGATGCCTCTTCCCTGAGTTTTGGAGCGAATGTCGGTTGCGTAACCAAACATCTCGGCTAAAGGCACCTGGGCGGAAACCTTTGTAACGCCATCTTCAGATCCCATCCCCTCAATTTGACCGCGACGAGCGTTTAAGTCTCCCATCACGTCTCCGAGGAAATCTTCTGGAGCTTCCACTTCGACCTTCATCATGGGTTCCAAAAGAACCGGAGAGGCTTTCATCACGGCTTCTTTGACTGCCATAGAGCCAGCAATTTTAAATGCCATCTCTGACGAATCAACGTCATGATAAGAACCGTCCATCAAAGTGACCTTAACATCAATTAATGGATATCCGGCTAGAATACCAGATTCGCAAGCTTCTTTCATGCCCTGCTCAGCCGGAGAGATAAATTCTTTTGGAATAGTACCACCGACAATTTTGCTGACAAACTCGAAGCCTGTGCCTTCTTCCGCAGGCTCCATCTCAATGACAACATGGCCAAACTGACCCTTGCCGCCACTCTGCCGAATAAACTTTCCTTCTGCCTTTGCAGGCTGCTGAATCGTCTCCCGGTAAGACACCTGAGGCGCACCGATGTTGGCCTCCACCTTGAATTCTCGCAGCATACGGTTGACAAGAATATCTAGGTGTAACTCCCCCATCCCGGCAATCACGGTCTGGTTGGTTTCCGGATCGATGCTGACCCGAAAAGTGGGATCTTCTTCAGAAAGCGACTGTAGCGCCTTCGAAAGCTTCTCCATGTCCTGTTTTGTCCGAGGCTCTACCGCCACGGAAATCACCGGCTCAGGAATATAAAGCGATTCCAGCACGATCGGATCGTCTGCGTCGCAGATAGTATCTCCGGTGAATGTGTCACGAAGCCCTAACGCTGCGCCTAAGTCGCCTGCTCGCATCTCATCTACTTCGATCCGATCGTCAGCTTTGAGGATAATCAAGCGAGAAATTCGCTCTTTTTTGTCCTTGGTCGCGTTGTAGATATAGCTGCCCTTTTTGAGTACACCGGAGTACACACGGATGAAAGTGAGGCGACCATAAGGATCAGCCATAATCTTAAACGCCAGTGCCGCCGCTGGCGTTTCGTCATTAGCAGGTCTAGTACCTATTTCACCATTCGGCAAAGTGCCCTGAATAGCCGGAACTTCAGAAGGCGATGGTAAATAGTCAACAACGGCGTCTAGCAGCAGCTGTACACCTTTGTTCTTAAAGGCAGAGCCGCAGAGCATTGGCACCATGTTCTCGCTAATGGTAGCCTTGCGGATCGCCTGCATCAGCTCTTCAGGAGAGATTTCCTCGCCTTCTAAGTAACGCTCCATCAGCGCGTCATTAGTTTCAGCCACGGTCTCTAGCATCAGGGTGCGATATTCCCTTGCTTTATCCATCATCTCTGAGGGAATATCCGTCACCTTGATGTCCGTGCCTAAATCATTGGTGTAGATATGCGCCTTCATCTCAATGAGATCAATCACACCCTCGAAATGGTCTTCAGCGCCAATCGGAATCTGGATCGCGACGGCTTTAGCTCGCAGCCGGTCTTTCACCTGCTCGAATACCTTAAAAAAGTTTGCGCCAGTTCTGTCCATTTTGTTGACAAACGCAATGCGCGGCACCTTGTAGCGATCTGCTTGGCGCCAAACCGTCTCAGATTGCGGTTGAACGCCACCTACAGAGCAAAAAACTGCGACCACACCATCTAGGACTCGCATAGAGCGCTCTACTTCAATGGTGAAGTCTACATGGCCTGGCGTATCAATGATATTGATTTGGTGGTCGCGCCAATTCGTCGTGATAGCCGCAGCGGTGATGGTAATTCCGCGCTCTTTTTCTTGCTCCATCCAATCGGTAACCGCATTACCATCATGGACTTCGCCAATTTTGTGCACGACGCCTGAGTAGAACAAAATGCGCTCAGTCGTCGTTGTTTTGCCTGCGTCGATATGAGCGGCAATACCAATATTTCTAATTCTGTCGAGTGGAGTTTTACGGGCCACAAAAACCTCCTTGAAGCCTGTCGCAATGTTAGGGAGCTTCTTTGCGACTAAACCATTATAGAAATTACTTGAGAAAATTTACGCAGCGGATAACCGTATGTCAGACACAACAGGTCTTACTGAAATCTATCCAGTAAGACCTGTTTGCGAATGCTATGAACGGTCAGCAGCTTCTAGTAGCGGTAGTGAGCAAACGCTTTATTTGCCTCAGCCATGCGATGAGTCTCTTCACGCTTGCGAACTGCACCGCCCGTCTCGTTTGCTGCATCAATGAGTTCGTTAGCAAGCTTGGAAGCCATAGTGCGGCCACCGCGCGATCGCGAAAACTGAGTCAACCAACGCAAAGAAAGCGCTGTGCCTCGCTCAGAGCGAACTTCCATAGGCACCTGATAAGTAGCACCACCCACTCGACGCGCCTTAACTTCAACCAGCGGCGTTGTGTTACGCACTGCGGTTTCAAAGGTTTCAAGGGGATCGTTACCCGTGCGCTCTTCAATCACCTTGAAGGCTCCGTAGAGGATCTTATTAGCAACGGACTTCTTACCACTTTGCATAATGCGACGAGACATCATACTGACCAGGCGGCTGTTATAGACAGAATCTGGGGGGACGGTACGCTTTTGGGCGGCTGAACGGCGAGACATGAGGGTTTAACCTTTATTAAATAGTATGGAGTGAAGAAACGAATCTGTGCCTACGGCATCAGTCCTTAAATTGCATCAGTCCTAATTGCAAAGGGACTCTCAAAAAAGACTGAGCGAGCTAACACGTTGTAGGGCAAGCAGTCAGACAACCCAACTAACTACGCCGCCCTGCTAATTTTTAAGGCACAGCAGAAGTGTAAAGAGGCAACGTCACTAACAAACCTTGATCATTAAAAGAGCTTCAGCATCACTCTTTTAAATAAAATTTGTCAGGTTTGCGCTTAAAAACTTACCATTAGCGCCCCGAAGGCAAAATATTAGGAAGCTGCTTTAGGTTTTTTCGCACCGTACTTAGAGCGGCTTTGACGGCGATCTTTGACGCCAGCCGTGTCCAAGGTACCGCGAATAATGTGATAACGGACGCCAGGTAGGTCTTTAACCCGACCACCCCGAATCATTACGACTGAGTGCTCCTGAAGGTTATGGCCGATACCAGGAATGTAGGCAGTGACCTCAAAACCAGACGTTAAACGAACCCTCGCGACCTTTCTAAGCGCCGAGTTTGGCTTCTTAGGCGTGGTGGTATATACGCGGGTGCAAACGCCACGGCGCTGAGGGCAGCTCTTAAGGGCGGGAGACTTCGTTTTCTTAGTGGCTTTAGAGCGCTCACTGCGAATGAGCTGTTGAATCGTTGGCATAAGGCGGGGGGTAATTACTCCGCAAGATAAGTTGTCATGAGAAACAATACTACCAAGTTTTTTTCATCCTGTCAATCTTTGACTGGACTCAACATCGGCCTCTAGCTGAAAATCTCTAGCTGAAAAAGCGTAGCCGCACCGACAGGTTTCAGTCGCAATCGGATTGTCAAAGCGAAAGGCACCGCCCATTAGGTCTTCAGAAAAGTCGATTTTGAGGTTTTGGATGTAGGGGAGACGATCGCGCTTTACCACCAATCTCACATCATCAAACGCATACATTTCATCGTCAGGCTCAGTCTCATCAGCATCGAGACTAAGCGAATAGGCCCACTGAGCGCAGCTACTAGGTTGCAAGCTCAATCGACAAGAAGTTTCAGGCTTACCCTGCCTTCGGCGCAGCCGATTAATTTCGTGGCGAGCAGCCGCCGTCAGCTTAATCATAGAAATACAGGTAAATAGAACGTCCACTGTGTCTATACAACCATTTTCAGCAGCATAAAACCATAAAAGAGGGAGGCCACCCTAACTGGATGATCTCCCCAAAAATGAATCAGCAAGCAGATAGATCGACAACGCCTGGCAATTCGGTTAGCAATCAGCCAGATTGCGCTGTTGTCTAACTCTACTTAGTCTGATACTACTTAGTCTGATACTACTTAGTCTGGCCCTACTCAGTCTGTCCCTATTTATCAGAGTGACGAGCATAGTCGTCCTGGTAACGAGTGATATCGTCTTCACCCAAGTACTCGCCATTTTGCACTTCGATCAAGATCAAAGGAAGAACGCCAGAATTCTCTAAGCGGTGTGTCGTACAAGCAGGTACGTACGTAGACTGATTGGTGCACAGCATAATCTCCTTGTCGCCGCAGGTTACCTTAGCTGTACCCGAAACCACAATCCAGTGTTCGCTGCGATGGTGGTGCATTTGCAGGCTGAGGCGATGACCAGGTTTAACCTCAATGCGCTTAATTTTGTAGCCAGCGCCTTCTTCTAACACCGTAAAAGAACCCCAGGGTCTGCATTCGGTAGCCGCAACGCCCTCGAAGCTCGGAGCGGAGTTTGGAGTAACGGTGGCTTTGTCTGACTGAATACGTTCTTTGGTTTGAACCATGGTAATAGTAATCTCCCGGTTGGAGGTATAGTTTGCACCCGCAGTGGAAGCAGGCTATGTGGTTTGGGCTATGTAGTTTGTATGTTGCCTTGTGTGGATGCAGATTTCAACGCTGGTTGATTCTAACAATCTGCTTCCCTAGTCTGTAAAGTGACGACGCCAACCCAGGGGCGTTCCCTACCAAGTCTTCATCCGCATGAACTCATATTGAAGTCAAACAGTAAGAGATAGACATAGGGCTGTATAAATTATTCCCGGCCCAGAATGAACAAGCCAATTCCGTTGTTGACCCGAGCAGCCGTCTGGGGGGGGCGGTTCAGCAATTGGCCGCCTAAATAAAGGCTCGATGAGCTGCCACCGTCCAGATTTAGCGCATCTACAGATCCTAGCTGCTGCATAATTTGAGCAGTTTCGGCCAGATTAGGCCCTCTGCCACCAACGCGATCATGCATCGTGGCAATTATCCAAGTGCCGTCTGCGGTTTTACCGACAGCCGTACGAGGCGCTGAGCCTTGAATGAAGTTAGTGCTAAAGCCCTCTAGCTGCGGGTTAAGAACAATGCTGCGATCGCGAATCAAAAGCGGCCCGCCGCCCATCACGTTTGGATACTGATCGAACGCTGAGGGTTGACTTTGGCTAGCAAGCCCGATCTGGGTGCCATTGGTGAACCCTAGCGAATTGCCGCTATTACTACGAAACGACAGCAGATAGCCATCGCTGGGAATTGCAAGGCTACGGCTGCCCGCTTTACCGATCGTTTGGCGATCGGTTACCACGTCATTGCGAACTGTTACCACAATTTCGCCATCCACAATAGAGCTGTAGGTAGCACCCCAATCTGAGGTATATCGGCCAATACCCGCCTGTACATAGCCACTGTTGAGCGCCAACACAGGGAAAGACTTGCCCGCCGCGCTCACGACTTCTGAGAGCGCCAACCGATCCATCATCAAATCGCCTTGGTCATTCCAAGCCATTGCACCTCGGCCCAAAATAGGTCCAGAAAGCCACTGCCCGGCGTTACGTACCGCGCCCAAAGGCAGCTGATTATTTCGGTTAAAAAAGCCTGCATTGACCGCGCCTGCGGCCCGCTGCTGCTGAGCTGTATTGACAATGGGTGCGATGCCAATGGCGCTGCTAGGATTACTGCGAATAGGCCGCATCGACAGCATCGTCGGATCGGGCTTGGCAATAAACATATATACCGGAAAGCGGCTAGCGCCGACGTTGACATACTGCTGACGCCAGCGCAATCCATTAGCCCAAGCGACATCCCGTTCGACCATCGCATCTTTACGAATGTCAATGACGACCCTTGCCGGATTTCCCGTTGACCAAACTTGAGGACTCGCGCCGCCTTTCGTCTTCACCTTGATAATGGTGTGGCCGCTAAGGGGAGCAACATCTAGCTGAGTAATCAGATTGCCTTTTGCAGCTTTAAAGCCAGAAACCATTTGAGGCGTAATGACACCCGCAATCTTAATGGTAAAAATATCCGAAGACTCAACTTGCCAGGTAGTAGGGCCAGACAAATCGACAACGATGCGATCGCCCCAGGTTTGCTTACCTTGACGAACACCACTGACCGTAGCCGTTGGCAAACCCACCTGCAACGTAGAACCCGCAGCTTGAGTTGTCCAACCTGATCTTGCAGCAAAATCAGTGACATCTATATATCGATTCGTACTGTCCCACCAGGCGGGTAGATAGCTAATCTCATCTTGAGTAGTTGGAAACCAGCGGATAGGCTGCTGTGAGGCATCGGTCGTACTTAGCAGCTCCGCTCCAATTAGGGTCGAAACCGCTACGCTCGAAAGACCCAACCGACCGTCACGCTGCTGCCATGCGCCCGCAAGCGTCTGCCCATTTAACCGAATGCTGTTGCCCGCAGAAGTGATGACTTCATTAGCACTCGCTGTCAGTTGAAACGTCTGAAGCGGCTCTAGCTGAGAGATTTCAGATGCAAACTCAGTATCTAGCGATCGCACCGCCTCATCTATTTCAGGCTGAGCAACCGGAGATTTCTTGAGCGCCACTGAACTTACCAAAACCCAGGCTAGCGCAGTGGTAGCGCCTAGCAAAGCAATTCTAACTAGCGCTAGACCAGGCGTCCCAAACGTTTTATCGACAGGCGCTTCTAGGGATAGCCGGCTGATGTTTCGATGGGATGATCGACGAGAAGAAACCGGCTGACGGCGAAATAGCGACTTCATAGATTGCTGAGTGGGATTCCAGGTAAGAGCAAAGGGTCAGATCTTGAGATAAGACTGGTGACAAGGTTCACACGAAAGGGCAGCGCAGATTCAAGACTTTTAGTTAAAGACTCTTGCGAAAAGTTGCGTAGGCCATCTGACTGTCCACAGCTTGTGCTCGCTTATTGCTTTTAACACCCTTTACCTTTCAGAGGCTTCCCTACCGCGCCCTGAGCGATAAACAATACTTGACAATCAGAGTTTAAATGGATGGCAGAAGCAGCGTACGAAAAATCTGACAGTGGTTTTATCGTCTACAAAAGACCAAACAGAGTCTCAAGGGCACTCCAAAACCTCGTAGAAATACAGAGAACGCTTGAGTCTTTTAGACTACTCAACGCTGATATTTCTCAATGAAAATGTTCGAGATATAAAGCGTCCAACCGCTAAGCCTAGGTAGCGGAACAGAACGATGCGTAAAAAACCGTAGTTTTGAACACGATTTATGCGTCTCAAATCTGTTTTTATTACGTAATAAAGCAAAGTACAGATGAAGCATTGTGTAAACAAAGAGAAATGCAGGCCGTACGGTGAGTGAATCCGATCTCATTCAATTTGATTTAGCTGCAGCTTTAATGTTGCTTAATAATTCTCTATAATTTTTAAGACGTAGCTTCATTTATTCAGCTCCATCCACCTTCATTTAGAACAGGTAACGCACGAGTGACTGTAAATCTGACTTCCCCTCAAACAGCTCATAAGACAATATTTCAGACAGATGTATTAGAGCCATTAGGCCCTAGTTGGCTAGTAGAAGAGCGTGATTCCTGTGGGGTTGGTTTTATTGCCGATCAGCAAGGTCGCGCTAGTCACCAGTTAGTTATGGATACGCTGACTGCGCTCTCTTGCATGGAGCATCGAGGCGGCTGTTGCGCAGATCAAGAATCTGGCGATGGCGCAGGAATTATGACGGCCATTCCCTGGAAGCTGCTGAAGAAATGGTCTGACACGCAGGGAATTGACGAACTAGCACCTGGAAAAACGGGTGTGGCAATGGTGTTTTTGCCACAGGACACGGGCGCTGCTGTAATTGTAAAAGAAGTCTTCGAAAAGTCGGTTAGCGAAACAGGTCTCACCTTTATTGGCTGGCGAGAAGTGCCGGTACAGCCCGATACTTTGGGCCAGTTAGCAAAAGATTTTCAGCCACAGATTGCTCAGGCAGTGGTCATTTCGAGCAGCCTGACTGGAGATGAATTAGAGCGATCGCTCTTTGTTGCCCGTCGCCGTTTTGAACAGTCTAGAAATCAGGTTATTGCCAGCTCAGATAACCCTAAGTCGTTCGACAACGCTTACGTTTGCTCCTTTTCTACTCGTACCATTGTCTACAAAGGCATGGTGAAATCCGAAGTCTTAGGCCGATTCTACGAAGACCTTCAAGATACGGATTACGAGAGCGCTTTTGCGGTTTATCACCGGCGCTTTAGCACCAACACGCTTCCTAAGTGGCCGCTCGCACACCCTATGCGACTGCTAGGCCACAACGGCGAAATCAATACGCTTATCGGCAACATCAACTGGATGACGGCGCGGCAGGCCGATCTATCTCACCCTGTGTGGGAGGACAATCTAGAGATCCTTAAGCCCATTGTGGATGCCAAAAATAGCGACTCATCTAACCTAGACAACGTGATGGAACTGCTGGTGCGCACTGGGCGATCGCCCGCGCAGTCTCTGATGATTATGGTGCCAGAAGCCTATAAAAATCAGCCTGAGCTAACTCAGTACCCAGAAATCGTTGACTTCTACGAGTACTACAGCAGCATTCAAGAACCCTGGGACGGTCCGGCGCTCGTCGTGTTCTGCGATGGCAAACAGGTTGGCGCAACGCTTGACCGTAACGGCTTGCGTCCGGCCCGCTATGTCATTACCAAATCGGGCTATATCGTCGTCTCATCCGAAGCAGGCGTCGTTGATATTCCAGCCGAAGATATCGTCGAGAAAGGCAGACTTGGCCCTGGTCAGATGATTGCGGTGGACTTTGAAGAAGGTCACGAGATTCTGAAGAACTGGGAAATTAAGCAGCGCATTGCTAAGTCTCAGCCCTACGGAAAGTGGCTTGCAGAAAGACGCCAGGAAATTTCTCCGCAGCTCTTTAGTGAAGAGACCCGCCTAGAAAAATCAGACTTGCTTACGCAGCAGACTGCCTTTGGTGTCACCGCTGAAGACATGGACATGATCATTCAAGACATGGCCGCTCAAAGTAAAGAACCTACGTTCTGTATGGGCAACGACACGCCGCTAGCGGTTCTATCAGACAAGCCCCACCTGCTGTACGACTATTTCAAACAGCGCTTCGCCCAAGTCACAAACCCACCGATCGATCCCCTGCGCGAACGGCTCGTGATGTCTCTAGGCATTCAGCTAGGTGCGCAGGGCAACTTGCTCGAAGAACATCCCGAACAGGCGAGGCTGCTAAAGCTAGAATCGCCCGTTATTAACGATACCGAGATGGCGATGATTCGAGCATCGGATTTTCCAGTGGAGGAACTTTCGACCTTATATAACCTTGAAGGTGGCCCGACTGGTCTAAAGGCGGCGATTGAGTCACTTTGCGATCGCGCAGCAACAGCAGCCAAAGCCGGCGGTGAGATCTTGGTTTTGAGCGATCGCATCGACCCCGAAGGCAACATCACCACGCTCTCCGACACCCAAACCTACATTCCACCTTTAGTCGCAGTCGGCGCAGTCCACCATCACCTGATTGATCAAGGGCTGCGGATGAAGACTTCCTTGATCATAGACACTGCGCAATGCTGGAGCACGCACCAGTACGCCTGCCTGCTAGGCTACGGCGCAACCGCTATTTGCCCTTATTTGGCATTAGAGAGCATTCGTCACTGGTGGGCCGACAAAAAAACGCAGAAGCAAATGGAGTCTGGCAAGCTGCCCGTTTCCACGCTTAACGGTGCCCAGGCCAACTATCGCAAAGCGGTAGATAATGGCCTGCTTAAGATTCTCTCCAAGATGGGCATTTCCTTGCTTAGCAGCTATCGAGGCGCTCAGATTTTTGAAGCCGTCGGTATCGGTAAAGACCTGTTAGACATCGCCTTCAAGGGCAGCGTCTCGCGTTTGGGCGGACTAGAAATTGAAGAGCTGGCCCAAGAAACCATGTCTTTCCACGAAAAGGCATTTCCTGAACTGACGCGCAAACGCTTAGACAACATGGGCTTTGTGCAGTCTCGGCCATCGGGCGAGTACCACATGAATAACCCGGCTATGACCAAACTGCTGCACAAAGCAGTAGAGACCAAACAGTACGACCATTACGAGCTATATCGCGAACAGCTTAGCGGGCGGCCGATTGCAGCCCTACGCGATCTGCTCGACTTCAAAGGAGACAGAGAATCTATTGAGCTTTCTGAGGTAGAACCGGTCGAGTCCATCATGCGGCTGTTCTGCACAGGCGGGATGTCTTTAGGGTCGCTTTCGCGCGAAGCGCATGAAACCTTGGGCATTGCCATGAACCGGATCGGCGGCAAGTCGAACTCTGGGGAAGGCGGCGAAGATAAGGTGCGCTTCAAAGTTCTAGACGACGTAGATGGCGAGGGACTTTCACAGACACTGCCTCATTTGAAGGGTTTAGAAAACGGAGATACTGCATCTTCGGCCATTAAACAAGTCGCTTCAGGTCGCTTTGGCGTCACGCCCGAGTACTTGATGAGCGCTAGGCAGATTGA